>SXGR01568574.1_pt1 | contig 75162 bp, 72 predicted proteins | sample 3174711 | NCBI WGS metagenome assembly SXGR01 (sample SAMN11356860, study PRJNA531348) | freshwater metagenome | isolation source: freshwater sample F1-60 | place: China: Fuxian Lake, Yuxi | collected 2017-12-25 | reverse complement strand
TCGGTGAATATGAAGCGCTTCATCTTCGGATTCCATCGACGAGTCTGATGTCCGAAATGGACCCCACTGTCGAGAAGCTCTCGCATTGTTACAACTGCCATGGCAGGTTTACTCCTTCATAGATTTAATGCGCACGCGCAGAAAACCCGCTCGGTTTTGGCCAGACATTTGTCGGGCCCGTCGCACTCGAAATCACCGACCATAATCTCTTATGGACCGAGGTGGTTATGCCGACCTGAGTCAGTGAGTGCTGAGATGTCACCATCACTTACGAGATAGTGCAGGCTAAATCCTACCCGTAATGAGCGGGTGCAAACTACCGTCCAATCAGGCGCAAAAGCCCCCAAGAGGTGATTCGAAGGATCGCCTCAATCGCGATAGGCACCGACATCTTGCTCTTGCCGTGTGCTCGCTCGATAAAAGTGATTGGAATCTCTCCTATCGAAGCCCCACATACCAGAGCCCTTCGAGTCATCTCGATTTGGAAGCAGTAGCCCTCACTCCTGATTGTTTTTAACTCCATCTTCCGTAATAGCTCTGTGCTGTAGATTCGAAGGCCAGATGTTGAATCTTTGACATCAAGTGATAAAACAGTATTTGCATACATATTTGCCGACCTCGATAGATACTCACGAAACTTACTCCAGTTTTCGATTGCACCATCGCTGATCCAGCGGGAGCCAATCAAAAGATCACTTGATCCGATCCACTCCATCATTGTGACTAAATCACTCACTCTGTGAGATCCATCGGCATCCATTTCAATTACGTTCAGATAAGAGCGATCAAGTGCGATCGCAAATCCCGTGCGATAGGCACTTCCCAATCCCATTTTCGATTCACGTGAGATGACTTCGACCCCATGAGCTCTACACAATTCAGCAGTTCCATCAGGTGATCCATCATCAACGACTAAAATATCGACTGGTAACTCTTTGAGGGCTTGCAAAAGCGAGCCAATGCTCTCGACTTCATTAAATGTCGGAATTACAACTATCGATGAATTCATGCCCGTGGGTGTGCCTGTTTGAATACTTTTTGTAATCGCGCACTCGATACATGTGTATATATCTGGGTCGTGGCAAGGGATGCATGGCCCAAAATCTCTTGTACGGTGCGTAAGTCGGCTCCTCCCTCCAACAAGTGCGTTGCCGCCGAATGTCGCAAGGCATGTGGTCCCATTCGCTCTATTCCCTCGATCGCAGATAGTGCCTCATAGACCACAGTGCGCACGGTGCGTTGGTCAATGCGCTTTCCACGTAGGCCGAGAAAGACCGCATTCTCTGATTGATTACTCACTAAAGCCTCGCGTCCATCCTTTAAGTAACTCTCCAAAGCGGCAACGGCTGGTCTACCCATGGGAATCACACGCTCTTTACCTCCCTTACCCAACACTCGAATGGTATTTCGGCTGTAATCAACATCAACGATATCTAGTCCACATAGCTCACCAACACGTGCACCCGTTGCGTAGAGAAGCTCCACCATGGCAACATCACGCAAAGAGATCGGTGTCTGCTCCTGAGCGGCCCTTGTGGCCATCGAGTCCATCGCAATCTGAGCATTATTGACATCTAAAACTCCGGGCAGTGAGCGATGTCCTTTGGGGGTTGCAATACTTGCACCCACATCGCTGCTTATAAACTTATTTTTCAGCGCCCACTTTGTGAAGATTCGAACCGAGACGGCGCGACGTGCCAGCGTGGTGCGTGCTCCACCCTTGACGGCTTGATTGGCCAGCCAGGATCGAAGGTGCGTAAGTTCAAGGGCGTCGATATCACTTAGACCAAGCTTTTCTAAGTGTGAGAGAAGTGAGTTTAAATCTCCCATATAGGCACGGACTGTGTGGGGAGAGAGATTGCGCTCTACTTTCAAGTTGTGTTCAAAAGCGGTAAGCAGCTTTTCGAAATTCTCACTCACAGGTGAGAGTTTACTCGGGTTTGCGTCCCTGACGCAGAAGGCCAAAGGTCAACGCATCTTCTAGGGCCATTGCCGAAGCAGCGATCACGTTTTCATGAACACCAACAGTGCTCCACTCACCCCTACCATCACTTGTCTCCACTAATACACGGGTGATAGCACCAGTGCCCAAGCGGCCCTCAAGGATGCGCACTTTATAATCAGTGAGCTCTAAAACTTCAAGCTCTGGATAGAGTTGGGCTAGGCCAGTTCGGAGCGCGTTATCGAATGCATTCACTGGACCGTTACCAGTACCACTACAGATAATTTTCTTACCCACTGCAACTACAGTGACCTCTGCTTTGGTGACGATGCTCTGATCCTGTGCACGCTCTACTGTTGTCAGCCAGTGCTCGATCGTGAAGAAAGACGGGCGCTTTCCATTAATCTCCTCATGGACTAAAAGCTCAAAAGAGGCATCGGCTGCCTCAAAGGTGAAGCCACGAGACTCCATATCCTTTACACGATCGATAATACGACCGATGAGGGCCTTATCCCCACCTAAATCCACACCAATCTCCTGTGACTTTAACTCAATTGATGCACGTCCTGCCATATCACTAACTAACATTCGCATATCGTTTCCAACAGTTGAGGGCTCCTCATGTTGATACAACGATGGATCTACCTTGATTGCACTGGCATGAAGGCCAGCCTTGTGTGCAAAGGCAGAGAAGCCAACATATGGCTGGCGAGCACTTGATGAGACATTCGTGACTTCGGCGATGGCATGTGAGATTCGAAAAGCTTCCTGTAGGGCATTTTTTGGCAGAACGCGTTGGTTCTTCTTTAACTCCAAGTTCGCGATAATGGTGACTAAATCAGCATTTCCTGTCCGTTCGCCATAGCCATTGAGTGTGCCCTGGACATGTGTCGCGCCCGCAGCGACGGCGGCCATTGAGTTGGCAACGGCGCAGCCTGTGTCGTTATGGCAGTGAATTCCTAAACGGGCAGAGCTAGCAGCCAATACATCATGGACCACTTGAGATAATTCATCAGGCAACATTCCACCATTCGTATCGCACAAAGCAACTACATCAGCGCCAGCTTCACTGGCCACACGCACGACTTCAAGTGCATATGCGGGATTATTACGATATCCATCAAAGAAATGCTCGGCATCTAGAAATACGCGCTGACCCTCGTTGACTAAATGTGTTACGGAATCCCGAATCATTGCAAGATTTTCATTCAATGAGGTTCTCAGGGCTAGGTCGACGTGGCGATCAAAGGCTTTGGCAACCAGAGTGACCACTGGAGCCCCAGAATCACGGAGTGCACCCAGAAGTACATCATCGCCAGCGGCAACATTCGGACGCCGCGTTGCTCCAAATGCGACGAACGTTGCATTCTTAAGAACTAACTCTTTTTTTGCACGGGCAAAAAACTCTGTGTCCTTGGGGTTGGCACCGGGCCAGCCACCCTCAATGAAGCCCACACCCAAATCATCTAAATGACGCGCAATCGTTAACTTGTCATGCACGGAGAGGTTGAGACCCTCTTGCTGTGCCCCATCACGCAAGGTCGTATCATAGATATGAAATGCATCTGATATCGGCATCAGCAGATCTTTCTCATCCAGTTACGTGTATCAAGAACTGTGCCATGCTGGATGCCAAGTAAGTGGTTACGAATCTGCATCGTAATAACACCAGGCTGACCATCTCCGGTTATCCATGTACCCATCACGCTCTTTGCCTGACCTACAGGTGAGACAACTGCTGCAGTTCCACAGGCAAAGATCTCAGTGATCTCACCACTTGAAACCCCATCGCGCCAATCATCGATACTCAGCATGACCTCTTTGACTTTATAACCAAGATCCTTTGCGACACTTAGAATCGAATCACGTGTTATTCCAGGAAGTAGAGTTCCAGTCAATTGTGGTGTCATCACAGTTGCCTCTGCGCCACTACCTTTTACAAAATAAAGGTTCATGCCACCCATCTCCTCGACCCACTTACGCTCTTTCGCATCGATCCAGACGACTTGATCGCAGCCCTCTTTCGCCGCTGCCCTCTGTGCCACCAGTGATGCCGCGTAGTTTCCACCGCACTTTGCCTCACCAGTACCGCCGATTGCAGCGCGAACATACTCAGTAGAGATCCAAACAGAGACCGCCTTAGATGGATCGAAGTAAGCACCAGCCGGGGTTGCGATCAACATGTATGTCGCCCTATTCGATGGTCGAACTCCTAATCCAACCTCTGTCGCAAACATAAATGGCCTGATATAGAGCGACTCTCCCACATGATGCGGAACCCAACCAGCATCGTGTTTTACCAATGTCTCAACGGTCTCTAGAAAGAGTGCTTCAGGCATCTCAGGAAGGGCTAGGCGTGCCGCTGATTTTGCGAAGCGTTGGGCATTTGCCTGTGGGCGAAAGAGTGAGACTTCACCATTGGGTTGGCGATATGCCTTCATCCCCTCAAAGATCTCCTGTCCATAATGAAATACAGCCGTTGCTGGATCAAGTGAGATCGGGCCATATGGCACTAACTCGGGCTCGGCCCATCCATCTCTCTCACTCCACTGACACACCACCATATGGTCGGTGTAGTACTTACCGAAGCCACCTTCTGCAACTAAAGCATCGCGTGTGGATGCATCTTTCGCATTGGGATTGAGTTTGATCTTCATGGTCTATAGCGCTGCGACGAGCGCATCCCCTACCTGTGTTGTGCTTCGCTTCTTATCTCCACGAGAGAGCAAATCAGCTGCGACCACACGCTCCACATCATGGGCGGCATCGCTAAAGCCCAAGTGATCGAGCATCATCGCAACCGACATGACCGTTGCCGTTGGATCGGCGAGATTCTTTCCGGCTATATCTGGAGCAGATCCATGTACGGGTTCGAACATCGATGGGAACTTACCCGTGGGATTTATGTTGCCTGAGGCGGCTAAGCCGATTCCACCACAGATTGCAGCGGCGATATCGGTCAAAATATCACCAAAGAGATTGTCCGTGACCACAACATCAAATCGCTCAGGATTTGTCACAAGGAACATTGATGCGGCATCGGCATGTAAATACTCAGTTGTAATACTTGGATATTCTGTAGCAACCTCATTAAATGTGCGGGTCCACAAATCTCCAGAGCGCACAAGTACATTATTCTTATGGACCATAGTTAATTTTCTGCGATCACGCTTAAGAGCACGCTCAAAGGCATCTCGTATCACACGCTCTATACCTCGGCGAGTATTTAGACTCTCCTCCGTTGCAATTTCATCCTCGCTGCCGTGTGCAACCACGCTACCGGCACCTGAGTATGGACCTTCGGTCCCCTCACGCACAACGATAAAATCAATGGGCGCCTGAGTTGCAAGTGGGCCAGATACCCCAGGCATCAAACGTGCTGGGCGCAGATTGACATACTGATCAAAAGCAAATCGGAGCTTTAATAAAAGCCCACGCTCTAGAACACCATTTGGGACGGTGGGATCCCCCACCGCACCAAGCAAGATCACATCTGCCTTCGCTATCTCAGCTAGCGTGGCATCCGGTAGAACTTCTCCTGTTCGATGCCAGAAAGCAGCGCCAAGATCATAAGAGGTCCGCTTGAACTCTAGGTCATACTTTTTTGCAACTGCATCGAGAACCTTCAAACCTTCACGGACGACATCAGGGCCGATTCCATCACCTGCGATAACAGCTACGTTGATGGTCTTCATTAATCCACCATATCAACTGTGCGCACGGACTCGGCTGCAGTCTCTCTTTTGATAGATGCCAATAAAACATCACTAACTTCAGAGTCTACTGTCAGGGCCATCAATGCACTTCCACCGGCACTAGCACGGGCGACCTGCATACCTGCAATGTTTATGTTGGCCTGACCTAAGGTGTGACCAACGGTGCCAATCACTCCTGGACGATCTACATAGCGTAGAAAGAGGATATGAGCAGTAGGTGGGAGATCAAGGGAGAAAGAGTCAATACCAATAATTTTCTGAGTTTGCTTGATACCCATCAATGTTCCATCCACAGTGATGGATTTACCACTTCCAGTTGCAGCATGTAGAGAGATCATCGAGCGATACTCAGCGCTATCGGCCGTGTTAGTTACGTTCGAGCTCATACCCCGCTCAGTGGCAAGTCCCGGAGCGTTCACATAGGTCACATCATCTGCACCGACTGCGATTAACGCCCCCTTGAGTGCACTGATTGCAAGAATTGATGCGTCGTGGACCGCAATCTCTCCACGTACTTGAATATCCATGTGTACGGGTACTTCACCTACAAGTTCGGTGGCAATCTGGGCCATCTTCTCGACAAGAGGCAGACTTGGACGAATCTCCTGGGCTATCACACCGCCTTTGACGTTGACGGCATCGGGGACTAACTCACCTGCTAGGGCTTTACGCACCGACACTGCCACTGCGATACCAGCTCGCTCTTGCGCCTCATCAGTTGAGGCACCTAAGTGCGGGGTTGCAATGACCGAATCTAAAGTGAAGAGTGGGGAGTCTGTGCAAGGCTCGATGGCAAATACATCCAGTCCCGCTCCTGCCACACGGCCTTGGACGATGGCATCGTATAGGGCGGCTTCATCTAGAACTCCCCCTCGTGCAGCATTGATAATACGCACTGTGGGTTTAACTTTTTTAAGTGCTGCAACTCCGATTAAATTGGCTGTCTCTTTCGTCTTTGGTAGATGAATAGAGATAAAATCTGATGTGTGCAAGAGCTCATCGAGATCGACGAGTTTGACCTCTAGTTGCGCCGCTCGTGCTGGCTGTAAATATGGGTCATATGCGATGACATTCATACCAAAGGCCTGCATCCGATGGGCCACTAACTGACCAATGCGACCAAAACCAACGATGCCCAGGGTCTTCTCAAAAAGCTCTGCGCCAGTGAATTGAGAGCGCGCCCATTTTCCAGTTCGCAGAGCTGCGTGAGCGGGTGAGATAAAGCGTGCCGAGGCCAAAAGTAAAGAGATCGCTAACTCTGCGGCACTGACGATATTGGAGGTTGGTGCATTCACCACCATGACTCCTCCAGCAGTTGCTGCAGGAATATCCACGTTATCTAAACCAACGCCTGCACGTGCAATAACTCTTAATCCCTGTGAAGCCGCAATTGCCTGTGCATCCATCTTCGTTGCAGAGCGAATCAAAACGGCATCGACTCCCCTTGCAAGTTCTGTTAAAAGTTGTGAACGGTCGGTACCATCGCAGTTTCGGACCTCAAAATCTGGCCCAAGAGCATCCAGAGTTGCCGGACTGAGCTCCTCAGCGATGAGTACAACTGGTTTAGCCACGCGCCACGCTGCCCTCTTTATAATCATCGGCCTTTGTCTGCTTCATCCAAGAGAACATCTTGCGAAGTTCGCGTCCAACTGCCTCGATTGGATGTATCTCACCCTTGGCTCGAAGTGCCTTGAACTCGACCCCACCGGCCTCTTGATCATCGATAAAACGCTTAGCAAAGACACCGCTTTGAATCTCAGCAAGGACGGTCTTCATATTCTCTTTTACGCGCGGATCAATAACACGGGGACCCGAGACATAATCACCAAACTCGGCAGTGTCTGAGACTGACCAGCGTTGCTTTGCGATCCCACCCTCGTACATAAGATCTACGATTAATTTAAGTTCGTGGAGGCACTCAAAGTAGGCGACCTCGGGCTGGTATCCAGCCTCTGTCAGTACCTCAAATCCATACATGACCAGTTGAGATGCACCGCCACACAAGACGGATTGTTCACCAAACAGATCCGTCTCAGTCTCTTCAGTAAATGTCGTATAGATTCCACCTGCGCGCAACCCACCAATCGCCCTTGCATAAGAGAGAGTTAATGGCCAGGCAGAGCCCGTTGAATCCTGCTCGACTGCAACGATGACTGGGACACCTCGGCCTGCGACATATTCGCGGCGCACTAGATGCCCTGGCCCCTTAGGTGCGACCATGCAGACATCCACGTTTGTACCTGGCTTAATATAGCCAAAGCGAATATTAAAACCATGACCAAAGAAAAGCGCATCGCCATCTTTAAGATTTGGCACAATAGAATCAGTGTAGATATGGCGCTGAAGATGATCAGGAGCCAAAATCATTATGACCGTTGCCTCTTTGACTGCTTCGGCAACGCTTACAACACGTAGACCCTCTGCCTGGGCTTTGGCTCGAGATGGCGAACCATCTTTGAGACCAACCCGGACATCGACACCACTATCTCGCAGATTGAGGGCATGTGCATGTCCCTGTGAGCCATAACCGATAATCGCAACTTTGCGACCCTGGATGATAGAAAGATCGGCATCCTCTTCGTGATACATCGTTGCTGCCACGGTATTTCTCCTTAGTTCTGGTAATCGGGTTGAGTGTCATGAACGGTTGGCTGTGCACTTTCTTGCAAAATCTCTTTAATTGCAATTACATTGATCAACTTATCGAGCTGGGCAATTACCTGCTCAAGTGCATGCCCATCTAAGTTCACTACGATCTGCATTTTAGAGGTCTCTGGGTTGGCAGTCGGACCAACAGATAGACGCTCAATATTGTATGCACGGCGCGAAAATAGGCCAGCCACACGGGCTAAAACTCCAGGAGAGTTCTCCACAATGACTTCCAGCGTGTGTTGGGCCATTTCTATAACTCCTGCGAATCCCAGTCGGGTGCGGTCTCACGCGCGATCATGATGTCATCATTTGACGTTCCAGCGGCAACCATCGGCCAGACCATGGCATCACGATGAACACGGAAGTCAACGACAACGGGTTGATCATTGATATTCATAGCCTTTTCGATAATTTCATCCACATCTTCTGCTCGCTCACAACTCAAACCAATACAGCCCATAGCCTCGGCCAACATCGGAAAGTTTGGTACTCGCTTTGATTCAAGATTGGTATTTGAATAACGACCCTCATAGAACAAGGTCTGCCATTGACGCACCATCCCAAGTGATTCATTGTTGATGATTGCAACTTTGATCGGGATATTATTGAGTGCACAGGTCACTAACTCTTGGTTAGTCATCTGGAAACAGCCATCGCCATCGATAGCCCATACAGTTGTATCTGGAGCACCAACTTTGGCACCCATGGCCGCTGGGACTGCATACCCCATCGTCCCAAGCCCACCAGAGTTGAGCCATGTGCGGGGATTTTCATAAGAGATGAATTGTGATGCCCACATCTGATGCTGGCCCACACCTGCGGCAAAGATAGCGTGGGGTCCAGAGATTTTTCCTAAGCGCTCGATTACATACTGCGGAGATAGTGCGCCATCTTTTGGAGTGTCATAGCCCAGTGGATAGGCAGATTGAAGAGAGTTCATTTGATGAAGCCAAGGAGTTAGGTCAGGGCGATTCTTCGAAAGTGCGCTCCTCAACGCTGGGATCAAAGCGGCGATCGTGTGTTTTAAATCTCCAAGAACTGCTACGTCGGCGAAGCGGTTCTTGCCGATTTCAGCTGGATCTATATCGGCATGAATGACCTTTGCATTGACTGCAAATGTAGATAATTTCCCAGTAACTCGATCATCAAAGCGTGCACCTAAAGTGATAAGAAGGTCGGCCTTTTGAAGGCCAGTGACCGCAGCGACCGTGCCGTGCATCCCGGGCATTCCAAGATGTAAGGGATGACTATCCGGGAATGCACCACGAGCCATCAAAGTTGTGACGACGGGAGCGCCAAGTAATTGTGCTAGCTCTAACAGCTCACGTGATGCCTCTGCCTTGATAACCCCACCGCCAACATAAAAGATAGGTTTACTGGATTGCGCGATCAGATCAGCGGCATCGATAATACTTTGAGTATTCGGCACAGCCTGCGGTTGATAACCTTTGAGAGAGATTGAGGTTGGAAACTCAAAATCTGTCATCTTTTGCAAGGCATCTTTTGCGATATCGACCAAGACTGGACCAGGTCGACCTGTACTGGCAATATGAAAGGCCTCGGCGATAGCACGCGGTATCTGGGCTGGATCGGTGATCAAATAGTTGTGCTTGGTAAATGGCATCGTGATGCCACGAATATCGGCCTCTTGAAAGGCATCGGTTCCAATAGCAACCGATGGGACTTGACCGGTAATGGCGACAACAGGCACTGAGTCCATAGCGGCATCTGCAAGTGGAGTGACAAGATTTGTTGCCCCTGGCCCCGAAGTTGCGATGCACACACCCACACGACCAGTCACTTGGGCATATCCAGTAGCGGCATGTCCTGCGCCTTGCTCATGACGCACAAGAATGTGGCGGATCGGGCTGGAGAAGATCGGATCATAGGCCGGCAGGATCGCCCCACCTGGAATCCCAAACATCACATCGACACCGCAGGCCTCAAGAGATGCCACGAGTGAACTCGCCCCATTCATCTGACTCATATCCCATCTCCTTCCATGTGTAGTAGCTGCTGTTAAATGAAAAAACCCCCAGAGTGACTGAGGGCAGCGCGCGACCGAATTGCTAGATCACGCGCTTTTAAATCACCACTGAGTTTGCTCGAACTAACTCCATGAGCTCATTCTCCCCCAGGTGAACAGATGAGTCAAGGCGTGAGATGGGCATCTCAGAATTTGAACGAGCTCAGTCGCAGACTGCGCCCTTGGATGCCGAGCCCACCAATTGGGAGTATTTATGTAGGACCCCTCGGCTGTATTTATGGCCAAGTGGTCTCCAACCAACTTTACGGGATGCAATCTCTGCCTCATCAACGAGCAGATCCAACGTGCGATTGGTGATATCAATTCGCACGATATCTCCATCCTTTATGAAGGCGATCGGCCCACCATCAACGGCCTCTGGCGAGACGTGACCAACACATAGACCCGTCGATCCACCCGAAAAACGTCCATCTGTTAAGAGCAGAGTTGTCTTACCCAGACCCGCACCTTTGATGGCACCTGTGATCATCAACATCTCGCGCATACCTGGTCCACCCTTGGGACCCTCATAGCGAATTACAACGACATCGCCTGCCTGAATCGTCCCATTTTCGAGTGCATCCATCGCTGATTGCTCACGTTCAAATACCCGTGCTGGTCCCTCAAATGATGTAATCCCGATACCAGCTGTTTTGCACACTGCGCCATCAGGTGCAAGAGAGCCGCCCAGAATTGTTATTCCAACATCGGTAGATAAGGGAGCAGATGCTGCACGCAGGATCTCTCCATCTGGATCTGGTGGATTGATATCACGTAGATTTTGCGTCATCGTCTTTCCAGTGACTGTGAGCACATCACCATGCAACAATTTGGCATCAAGTAGGGCCTTGAGAATTACTGGGATTCCCCCGACTTTGTCGATATCACTCATCACGAAGCGACCAAATGGTTTTACATCACCCAACAACGGTATTTTTGAGCCGATTCGATGAAAATCATGGAGCTCTAAATCAACCTCAGCCTCATGTGCAATGGCGAGTAAGTGCAGAATCGCATTCGTCGAGCCCCCAAGTGCCATCAAAACTGTAATTGCATTCTCAAATGCAGGCTTCGTGAGAATATCTCTTGTCGTGATCCCATTGCGGATTAATTCAACGACAGCAGCACCGGAGGCGACAGCAAAGGCATCGCGTCTGCGATCAACTGAGGGAGGGGCCGCTGAGCCTGGCAGTGATAGGCCGATTGCTTCGGCGATGCTGGCCATCGTATTTGCAGTGAACATTCCACCGCAGGCACCCTCACCAGGACAGATTGCCCGCTCGATTTCATCCACGCGCTCTTGAGTGATTAATCCACGCGCACATGCACCCACGGCTTCAAAGGCGTCGATAATCGTCACATCTTTACCATCGACTTGACCAGGCAGAGTAGAACCGGCATAGACGAAGACGCTTGCAACATCTAATCGTGCAGCGGCCATCATCATTCCAGGAAGGGACTTATCACATCCAGCAAAGGTGACCATCCCATCCAAGCGCTCTGCCTGCATGACTGTCTCGACCGAGTCGGCGATAACTTCGCGTGAGACGAGCGAGAAGTGCATCCCTTCGTGTCCCATAGAAATTCCATCAGAGACTGAGATCGTGCCAAACTGCATGGGAAAACCGCCAGCATCAAGGACACCCTGCTTTGATGCTTTGGCTAATCGATCGAGTGAGAGATTACATGGAGTAATTTCATTCCAAGAGGAGGCGATTCCAATTTGGGGTTTGACCCAATCCTCATCACCCATTCCGACTGCACGCAACATTCCACGTGCAGGTGCTCGCTCTAATCCATCTGTGACGATTCCAGAGCGCGGTTTCATTGAGGACATGGCGTGGAGTCTATTCTGCCTGGCCTAAATGAGCGAGTAGAAGACTGCGCACACGAGCGGCATCGGCCTGACCCTTGGTCTCTTTCATAACTGCACCGATTAACGCACCCGCTGCAGGTAGATGGCCATTGCGAATCTTTTGTGCAGTCTCGGGCTGCTCGGCACATACTTTTTCAATCGCTGAGATGAGAGCGCCCTCATCGTTAACGACTTTGATCCCTCGACCAGCGATCACTGCAGCAGGTGTTCCTTCTCCCGCGATGACACCCTCAATAACTTGGCGCGCTAACTTATCGGTGAGCTCCCCAGAATTTACGAATGCGACGATCTCGGCGACATCACCGGGTGTTATTGATAAATCTGAGATAGCGACATCTTTATCATTTGCAATTCGAGAGATCTCACCTAGCCACCAGCCACGTGCCTTCGTTGGATCTGCTCCTAAAGCCACGCTCGCCTCAACGAGATTTAAGACATCGGCATTGATCATCGCCGCCATCTCCTTATCGGGCACGGCCCATGCCTCTTGTAGACGTTTGCGATGAATCGATGGTCTCTCTGGCAATCCATCGCGCAGAGTCTGAATCCACTGCGCATCCGGTGCCACTGGCACAAGATCAGGCTCAGGAAAATATCGATAATCCTCGGCCTGCTCTTTGGAGCGCCCCGAGCGAGTCAATCCACTCTCCTCTTGGAAGTGACGCGTCTCTTGGACGATACGTTCACCTTTGTTCAAGAGCTCTGCATGGCGAATCATCTCACCACGGATCGCGCGTTCGACTGAGCGCAGAGAGTTTACGTTTTTGGTCTCACTGCGAGTACCTAAAATCTGGGAGCCGATGGGGCGAAGTGAGACGTTGGCATCACATCGCAGCGAGCCTTGCTCCATCCTCACATCACTGACATCGAGTGAGCGCAAAATATCGCGCAGTTCACTCACATAAGCCTTCGCTACCTGTGGTGCATATTTACCTGTACCGGGAACTATCTTGGTGACGATTTCAACTAAGGGAATTCCAGCCCGGTTGTAGTCCAGCAACGAATACTGTGCGCCGTGGATGCGGCCTGTTGCACCACCAACATGAAGTGATTTACCGGTGTCCTCCTCCATATGCACGCGCTCAATCTCAATCCTAAAAACCTTTGGGCCCTGATCACTTTCGATCTCAACATCGATATATCCATTGGTACAGATCGGTTCGTCATACTGAGATATCTGAAAGTTCTTGGGCATATCAGGATAAAAATAGTTTTTGCGGGCAAAACGGCTAAAGGCTGCGATCGAGCAGTTCAGGGCAAGGCCGATCTTGATCGTGGATTCAATAGCCTTTTCGTTGACTGTTGGGAGCGCCCCGGGAAGGGCTAGGCAGATCGGACAGGTCTGTGTATTAGGTTCTGCGCCAAAAGTGGTGCTGCAGGGACAAAACATCTTCGATTCAGTATTGAGTTCGACGTGTACTTCAAGACCAAGGACAGGCTCATACTTGGTAACTACTTCGTCAAATGTCAGCGCCATTATCTTCCACTCAATTCTGGAATCTTTGAAAGCAGAGGTGCGCCCCACTTTGTGAGTAAGGCCGCCTCAAGAGCTGCGCCAACTAGGTACATACGTTCATCGGCCATAGCTGGAGCCATGATTTGGAAACCAACCGGCAGTCCATCTTCAGGTGCAAGACCAGCAGGAAGGGACATTCCCCCGATACCTGCCATATTTACTGGGATCGTTGCAATGTCATTTAAATACATCGCAATAGGATCATCTGATTTTTCACCTATCGTGAAGGCTGTTGTTGGACAGGTGGGTGAGACCATCACATCACATTTTTGGAAGGCTTTATCAAAATCCTGAGTAATCAGAGTTCGGACTTTCTGTGCACTGCCGTAGTAAGCATCGTAGTAACCGGAGGAGAGTGCATACGTACCAAGGATGATGCGACGCTTTACTTCGCGACCGAATCCAGCCTCTCGCGTAAGCTTCATTACCGATTCAGCTGATGCACCTTCACTATCTCCGACACGCAAGCCATAACGCATTGCATCAAAGCGAGCTAAGTTAGAGGAGCACTCCGATGGTGCGATCAAATAATAGGCGGCCAGGGCATACTCGAAATTAGGTGCCGATACCTCGATAATCTCAGCTCCTGCCTTAGCCAAGAGCTCTAATGACTCTTCAAAACGGGTGCGCACACCGCTTTGATAACCATCACCGTTGAGCTCTTTGACCACGCCAATCTTCAATCCTTTGACATCACCAGATTTGGCCGCAGTCACCACTTGTGGCACAGGTGCATTGATACTTGTTGAATCCCTTGCGTCATATCCGGCGATTGCCTCATGCAAAAGTGCAGCATCTAATACGTTTCGTGCGCAGGGCCCTGCTTGATCTAGAGATGATGAGAATGCAATCAAGCCAAATCGTGAAACTGCGCCATATGTAGGTTTGACCCCGACGGTTCCAGTCACCGCTGCCGGTTGGCGGATCGATCCACCAGTATCGGTACCGATGGCAAGGGGTGCCTCAAAGGCGGCAAGGGCCGCCGATGATCCTCCGCCGGATCCCCCAGGGATGCGGGATAAATCCCATGGGTTATGTGTAGGACCGAAAGCCGAATTTTCAGTCGATGAACCCATCGCAAACTCATCCATATTTGTCTTACCCATGATCACTATGTCGTTGGCTCGCAGATTAGCGACAACTGTTGAGTCATACGGTGGTCGCCAGCCCTCCAAGATCTTTGATCCGGCAGTTGTTGGTACACCTTTTTGTGTCATGACATCTTTTAATGCCAGCGGAACCCCAGCCAGTGGTGAGAGTCTTTCGCCGGCGGCACGCTTGGCGTCAGTGGCTGCGGCTTGAGCCAGAGCGCCTTGAATATCGACAAAGAGAAATGCATGGACATCTGCATCTACCGATGCGATCCGATCTAGATGTGCCTGGGTTAATGCGACGCTAGTGATTTCACCAGCACGCAGCGCTCTGGCCATTTGCGATGCGCTTTGGCGAATCACTCCTCACCTAAAATCTGTGGGACTCTAAAGCGTGACTCCTCTTGGGCAGGTGCTCCCGATAACGCCTCTTCTGTCAGAAGTGATGGAAGGACAACATCGGGACGAAAGACGTTACGCAGAGGTAGAGGGTGTGAGGTCGGTTCAACATCTTGACCTGCAACTTCTTGTACCCGAGCCACTGCATCCAGGATTACGGTGAACTCATGAGAGAGGCTGACTAACTCTTCCTCACTCATTTCGATGCGAGCAAGTCGAGCTAGATTTGCAACGTCATCACGTGAAAGGCTGCTCATAGGCGTGGAGTCTAATTAATCCGCACACTAACTGCGAATCTGTCCATTTCCTGTGACAATCCAGGTGGTCGTTGTCATAGCCTCTAATCCCATGGGACCGCGAGCATGTAGTTTTTGATTTGAAATGCCAATCTCAGCACCAAAGCCCATCTGCTCACCATCGGTGAAGCGGGTAGATGTGTTGATCATAACGGCGGCACAATCACTTAGGGCGACAAAGCGTTCGGCATTCTCACGATTTTGCGTCACGATAGCCTCGGTGTGCTTAGTGCCGTACTGCGCAATGTGTTCGCTAGCTGCATCTACAGAGGTAACAATCGCGATGTTCATCTCTAAAGTTCCATACTCGGTTGACCAATTCGCATCTGTGGCAAGGCTGGCAGGAGTTGAGTGAGCAAGGGCTAGTGAGGCCGCATCACAGTGCAAGACCACGCCGGCATCATGCAATGCCTGCATTGCAACAGGTAAAAACTCACCTGCGATACTTTCATGGACAAGGAGAGTCTCTGCAGCATTACACACACTAGGCCGCTGGACCTTGGAGTTGATGATAATTGGTAGGGCCATGGAAAGATCGGCAAACTCATCGATATAGACATGGCAGACACCGGCACCAGTCTCGATTGTGGGCACAGTGGACTCGTCAACGACCATTCGTATAAGGGATGCACTGCCTCGTGGGATTACTAGATCCACTTTTCCACGCGCATGCAGGAGAGCCTTTACCGACTCACGATCATCAGATGGCACTAATTGAATGACATCGGGTGCAATGAGAGTATGTGCTAGGGCATCTCGCATAATTCTCACTAGGATCTTATTGCTCTCAGAAGCACTAGATGATCCGCGAAGGAGTGCAGCGTTTCCAGACATCAATAAAATAACGGCTGCATCAACGGTCACGTTGGGACGGGCCTCATAGACCATGCCTATAACGCCAAAAGGCACAGTTATCTGTTTGAGTTCAATTCCATTGGGTAAGACTGACTCACGAAGAACTTTGCCTAGTGGATCAGATAGAGCGGCGACTTGGCGAGCACCATCTGCGATGGCCGCAACTCGCTCTGGGGTTAATAAGAGACGGTCAAGCAATGATGAGTTCAAATTTGCTTCACGCCCACGGACCATATCTTTCTCGTTCGCAACGATGATCTGGGCACTACGAGCATCCACTGCATCTGCGATGGCAATCAGGGCTTCTTTGCGCTCAATCGCCGTGGCGGTACTCAATGTACGTGCTGCTCTTCGTGCGCTATCGGCTAACTGTGCTACCAGTGTCGTAGCATCCATTTAAATCAGCACCAAATCATCACGATGGATCAACTCACGCTCATACTCTGGACCCAGGCTTTGGGCTAACTCCTTTGTCGAGCGACCAAGCATGAGGGGGATTTCGCTACTATCGAATGCGACAAGTCCACGTGCGATGACCTTGGAATCTGGCCCCACTAATTCAACGGCATCACCTGCACTGAAATCACCATGCACTGCAGTCACACCAGCAGGTAAAAGTGAGACTCCTCGCTCCAAAATCGCTCGTACTGCGCCAGCATCCAAAACTAGCTGACCCTGCGTCGTCGTTGCATGGGCTAACCATAAAAGCCGTGAGGTCGTTTTCTTTGCAGATGCATGGAAATAAGTTCCAAAAGCAGCGCCTTTCATAGCCTCTTGTGCATCAGAGAGAGAGGTAAGAAGCATCGGCACTCCAGCACTCGTTGCAATCCTGGCAGCCTCGACTTTGGTAACCATACCCCCACTGCCGACACCCGAACCACCTGCTCCACCAAGGGCAACGCTCTGAATATCCCGCATATGAAAGACCTCATAAATTGCTTTAGCCCCTGCCTGCTGTGGAGGTGCGTCATACAGAGCCTCGATATCTGAGATGAGAACTAACAGATCGGCACTTATTAGCAGAGCAACCAGTGCGGCAAGGCGATCATTATCACCGAAGCGGATCTCTTGGGTGCCAACCGTGTCATTTTCATTGATAACTGGGACGACACCGAGTTGGAGTAAACGATACAAAGTCCGTTGAGCATTTTGATAGTGCGATCGGCGTACAACATCCTCAGTTGTGATTAATACCTGAGATGCAGTGATTGCATGCTTTGCAAAGCTCCTCGTATATTGGGCAATAAGTAGGCCTTGACCCACTGAGGCTGCAGCTTGTTGGGTTGCTAGATCTGTAGGACGTGAGGTGAGCCCAAGGGGAGCAAGGCCTGCGGCGATAGCACCCGATGAGACTACGACTACTTCAGAGCCACGTTGTCTGCAGGCAGTGACAACTTCAACAAGTTTTTCAACTGCCACTATATCTAACTGCGTCCCGGCCTTACCGGTCAGAGAGGATGAACCAATCTTTATCACGATGCGTCTTGCAGCGCTGATCCTAGATCGACTCACTTGGAATCTCCATCCTCTTGCTGTGTATCTACAATTTTAGGTGAATGAGGGTCAGATACGTTGTACTCCCACTGTTTGGCGATCTCATCATCACTTAAAGAATCCTCGATCTTCACGCTCTGGCTCCATGTGGACTCAAGACGTGAATCCTCACCGCGGCGGTGCAAATGACCTGCTAACTGCTCAGCACCGGCCTCGATGGTTGGCTCCCAGTCAAAGACGACTTCGGTAACACCATCACCAATTCGAACCTCACTTCCAGCCACAGCCCCTTTCTTGAAGAGATCTCTCTCAACACCCAATTGAGCCAGACGATCGGCCAAGTAACCGATTGCCTCCGCGTTTTTAAAGTTTGTCTGGCGGACCCAGCGCTCAACTTTTTTACCACGCACAGAAAAAGAGCCATCGGCATTGGCCTTCACGGAAAAGCCTGAGTCATCAACTGCCACTGGGCGCAGGAGGATACGAGTGCGCTCTTGGGTGAGGCCAGCTGCACGATCTCGTTGAATCTGACGGGCCATCGCATAGGTGAGCTCTTGCAGACCAGCACGTGATGCCGCTGATACTGCATAGACCTCATAACCTTTTTCACGAAGTTCATCAACGACCATATCTGCCATAGATTGACCATCAGGAAGATCGATTTTATTGAGTGCGATGATGCGTATGCGATCTTCAAGGCCGCCATAGAGTGCTAGTTCATTCTCAATAGTCTCAAGATCTTGAACTGGATTGCGATCACTCTCCAGGGTGGCACAGTCGAGTACGTGAACCAATGCAATACAGCGCTCAACATGTCGCAAAAACTCAAGACCTAGACCCTTTCCTTGACTTGCACCTGGAATCAATCCCGGAACATCGGCGACGGTGAAGCGTGTCTCTCCTGCCTGCACTACTCCTAGATTTGGTGCGAGGGTCGTAAATGGATAATCGGCAATCTTTGGTCGGGCCGATGAAATCGCAGCGATGAGTGATGACTTTCCAGCACTTGGAAAGCCAACGAGTGCGATATCTGCGACAGATTTTAATTCAAGTAAAAGTTTGCGCTCTTCACCAGGTTCACCTAGGAGAGCAAAGCCAGGTGCGCGACGCTTTGATGAGGCAAGGGCTAGATTGCCGAGTCCACCATGTCCACCCTGTGCTGCAACAAATACGGTGCCATTGCCGATTAAATCTGCAATCTGTTCACCACTGCTATCAAAGATCACCGTGCCATTTGGGACACCGAGAATTAAGTCATCACCCTGATAACCATCTTTGCGGTCACCATAACCTTGATGACCCGAGGTTGCCCTACGGTGAGGCGAATGATGAAAATCAAGGAGTGTAGTAACCGATGGATCTACGACAAGAACCACATCACCGCCGCGACCCCCGTTGCCACCATCAGGACCACCCAGAGGCTTGAATTTTTCCCGCTTCACAGAGACACAGCCATCGCCACCTTTTCCGGCCGTGGCATAGAGAGTTACCCGATCGATGAAACTTGTCATCTGGTGGACTCCCCTCGGTTGTTGGTATTGGAAATAAAAAGAGCGAGCCACGCATCGCGGCTCGCTCTTTTATGAGAAACCTGAATTAAGCGGCCGGGACCACGTTCACTACACGACGCCCGCGAGCACGACCGAACTCGACCGAACCCGCTGATAGTGCAAATAGAGTGTCATCCTTACCGCGTCCTACATTCTTACCTGGGTGAAAATGCGTTCCTCGCTGGCGCACTAGGATTTCGCCGGCATTTACTTCCTGCCCACCAAAACGCTTGACACCAAGGTACTGTGGATTTGAGTCGCGACCGTTACGCGTGGAGGAGACTCCCTTTTTACTTGCCATATCGTGTGCCTCCTACTTACTTCGCGCCGTTGATGGCGGTGATTTTTACCCGGGTGAGCTTTGAGCGAAAACCCTGGCGGCGGCGGTGACCTGTCTTGTTCTTATAACGCAGGATGTCGATCTTTGGGCCCTTCATCTCCTCAAGAACCTCTCCGGTTACCTTCACCGATGAGAGAGCCGCCGAATCAGTGGTAACGGTTGCCCCATCTACAAGCAAGAGGGCAGGGAAAAGGACAGTTGCGCCAACGGCTGCATCGATGCGATCGACGGTGACCGTGTCCCCTACTGAGACTTTTTCCTGGCGGCCACCAGCCTTAACGATTGCGTACACGACTTACTCCAGTTCAATCGAGCCCAATGTGACAACCTTGGGCAGGTGATAAGAGTACGGATGAGCGCCCCTTACGGTCAAATTGCCTTAAGCGCTGAGTTGGGCCGTAGCGATGCGAGTTATCGCCTTTTCAAGGGCGTAAATCGGATCACTGGCTGCGCCTTTAACCTGGGCATCTGCTTGGGCGATGACACCCACTGCATCTGCCAGCGCCCCAGGTGACCAGCGGTTGAGGGATCGACGGGCCTTATCAATCTGCCATGGCGCCATACCTAATTGACCAGCTAACTCGAAGGATTTAAGGGCGCGATTGGCACCTGATACCTTTGCAATTGAGCGAAGAGCAGATGCGATTGCACTTGTGATCATCACAGGATCTATGCCCGTTTCCAGTGCACTACGAAGTGCAATCAGTGCGCCCGATAGGTTGCCATCAACTGTCGCATCAGCGACATCGAATCCAGTGGTCTCAATGCGACCTTGATGAAACTTATCGATCATCACCTCATCAATTACTCCAGTAGGTGCGTCGGCACAAATTTGAGATACCGCCGCACTCAGTTCACGTAGATCATTGCCAAGTGCCCCAACAAGAGCATTCATGGCACCCTGTGAGGCTTTTCGGTGATTATCTAAAAATAGCTCTCTTATAAATTTCTCTTTTTCTGACTCCCTCTTGAGTGGTTCGCAGGCAATCACCTCTGGTTTTACCCTCTTGATCGCATCTAAGAGGGCTTTGCCCTTCACGCCACCCTTGTGGACGAAGATCACCGTCACGCTCTCATCTGGACTATGCAAATAACCTGTGATCTCATCACGATTATCTTCAGGCAAATCCTGCAAATCTCGCAGGATAAGGGCGCGGCGTTGTGAGAACAGAGATGGTGCCAGGGCATCTGAGATGTCTCCGACAATTGTTTGGGCTGCAAAAAGATTTGTGATCTCGCACCCTGCCTCTTTTAACTCCACGATTAAGCTATCGATTGCACGATCTGATAACGCACCCTCAGGACCAAGGATGAGATAGAAGGCCTTCATATGACTACCCCCATCGAAAGAGATTAAACCCGTCCTTGCTTGTGCGAACTCTGAACTGATGTGACTTTGCAGCAATGCTCACAGCTCCATCGATGTCAGTTCGAAAAACTTGCGCCCCAAGTCTAGTCAGCGCCTGCACGGTTTGTGGTGATGGATGTCCATATAGATTCTTGGCTCCCACACTGATGATGGCCACTTGGGGGGCAAGGGCTTCCAGGAGAAGTAAATCTTGATATTTAGATCCATGATGTGAGACCTTGTAAATATCTACACTGCTCATGCCCTTTACGAGCTCATGTTGGACGGGTGGCTCAATATCTCCTGCGGCAAAGAGTGTGAAATCTGTTGAGCTAATTCGCAGGGCAATACTCGAGTTATTGACCGCCGAACCATCCCCTGGCATCGATGCAAAGAGGTGAGTACCGCTTGCCGGCCACATCAGTTCGATCATAAACTCTCCTATACTCACACGCGAGCCCCGTTGTGGCATAACGATATCCACTCCCGTCATCAGAGATTTAACGCGAGTACTCTCCACAATAGGTTCGGCGTTGGTGCTCACCCAGATTTGGGAAACTTTGCGTTTTTTGACTGCACCACTGAGTCCACCAACATGGTCGGCGTGAAAGTGCGAGAGAATTAGTAATGGAATCTCATTTATTCCAAGAGCCTTGAGACAACGGTCCTCCAACAATGGATCAGGCCCCACATCAATGATGATTGCGCGATGATTACCCAAGTTAATGGCCATCGAATCGCCTTGACCCACATCACAGTTTGCTACCTGCCAATCCCCTGCTGGCCAACGTTGCACCCATGTCAGTATGAGAATCAATATCAAGGCAACAAGAGAGATTGCTTTAATATGACGCTTGAACAACCAGAGTATTAATATAAAAAGTGAAACGATAAGAAAGCCAATGCCTCCAGTCCGCAGACCCAAGACTGGAAATTGCCCCGCCCAACTTGCAACTGTTGCAATAAAGCCGGCTGGATACCGAATGAGCCAAATCAGGATCTGGCTCAACTGGGGTGAGAAGGGTGAAATCAGTGCGGCGATGAAGCCTAGAATCGTGACCGGGCCAACGGCTGGTGCCGCTAATAAATTAGCGATGATGCTCACGGGCGATAGATAACCCGAGAGAGCAACCAGAACCGGCGAACAAAAGACAATAGCGGCAATAGGTGGTGCTAAGGCTTGGGCTAGCGTGAGAGGAACCCGGCCTTTGAGTTTTTCAACAATTAAGGGAGCAAAGAGTAGAAGACCACTCGTTGCCATTACAGAGAGGGCAAACCCGGCATCACGGGCCTGCCATGGATCGGCGATGACTACGGCGCCCATTGCAAAACCCAGCGCTGGAAGAGAATCACGAGCCCGATGAGTTCCTTGTGCAACAAGAATCACTGCCGCCATCGCAGCAGCGCGTAGGACAGAGGGTGATGGGCGCACAAGTGCAATAAAGCAGATGAGAGCAATAGCTGTTGCACCTAGGCGCAGATTCATACGGGTAAAGAGAAACTGCATACACCATAGGACAAAGCTTGAAACGATTGCAAAATTTGCACCACTGACTGCTACTAAATGCAATAATCCTGAGCGCTTCATTGCGACTTTGAACTCTGGAGTTTGTTTGGAGGTATCGCCCAAGACCATTCCTGGAATCAGTGCACCAGCATCACCTTCTCCTGATGTATTGCGTAAACCCTGTCTAATTGATGCCAAAGATTTTGCCCAGCGTGATGCCTGAGTGAGCACCTTGATATCGGCATCAATTAATACGAGTGCTCCAACACGGCCTTCTTTGCTCGAAACGATACGAGCAGGGGCGTTAAAACTCTGCCCAGGGAGCAGGTGTAGCACGCTTTTCTTTGGGGTGATAACACGGATCGGTATACGCATTTTAAATGCGCCATGGGATGCATCAATATAAATAGCTCGTGCTAAAAAACTGTAACTACCATTCACCGTTTGAGTGGGATCTGTTACAACTTGAGCCGTTAAATCTACGGATTGCCCATATGCCTGAGCTAACTGTGATTGGGCTAGAGAGGCCTGTCGAAATGACATCACTGTTGAGCCGAGTAAAAAGGCAGTAATGATTACGGCGAAGCGAAACTTGCGACTCCAAAGAGAGAATAGGACAAATACGAGAGCGCAAGCGCTGATTCGCCAGGGTGAGAGGGCGCTTTGCAGCAGTGCGCCCAGCCAAATAGCTGCGCCAACTGCAACGGCCCTGTAGTCGCCTAAACCCGGATTTTGCTTTTGATGATGGCGAATTTCGCTGCACCGATTCCACTGACTTTTTGAAGATCTTCAACCGAAACGAATGGGCCATTTACCTTTCGAAACTCCACAATTCGTCTGGCGATGACAGGTCCAATTCCATCTAGTGAGTCAAGCTGCCCAGCAGTTGCACGATTGATATTGAGTGGACCACGTCGCACTGAGGGAGAAACTCCTCCTCGCGCCCCTTTGATAAGGGTTGAATCGACGAATATCTGTTCACCATCAGATAAGACACGTGCCAGATTGATCGTCGATAAATCCGCTCCGGGAGCGCTGTTACCTGCCGCTTTGATCGCATCTATAACACGCGAATTTGCTGACATAGTGTAGACACCTGGTTTATTGACCGCTCCGGTAACATCTACGAATATCTCTGGTGCACTTATCTGTATGGGGATAACAGGCCTAGCTACAACCTCGTGACTGTTGCCCCGCACCACAACCAGAGATGAGAAAGCGAGTATAAGAAGGCTCAGGATGAGTAATGCTCGTTTTTGCATCCGTGAATAGTGGAGTTCAAACCACCAGGTGCTAATTCTTTCAAAGGCTTGGGTTATTTGATTCATATGGCCCATTTAAGCCTGTGTGTATGGTCTGCTCAGACCCGTGGGGTCTAACTGTTGATAACGATATTTACTATCTTCGGTGCCCGTGTGATGATCTTGATAATCGTTGATCCGACTAGAGCTGAGGCTATCGCTGGGCGGGCAAGGGCGGCCGCCTCCAGATCGGCATCACTAATGGTCGGCTCCACATCGAGGCGATCCTTTATCTTCCCATTTATCTGAACAACTGCCGTTACGACATCGGCAACTAAGAGTTTTGAATCGACTACTGGCCAGCCAGCACGCGCCACCGAAGGTTGATGCCCCAAACGCTCCCACATCTCCTCAGCAGTAAATGGTGCAACCAATGACAACATGATTGCAATCGCCTCTACAGCCTCGCGCACCGCCGGATCACTCGCTCCTGGACCCGAGTCAATCGCTTTGCGGGTTGCATTGACGAGCTCCATCACACGGGCGACCGCAACGTTGAATCGAAATGATTCAACTGCAAAATCTGCATCATGCAGAGCCTTGTGTGTGGCTTTACGAAGTGTGGTTTCACCCTTTGTAAAATCAACACCAGGAGCACTTTTGACATCTCCCGACAGACGCCATGCGCGCGATAAGAACTTGACTGATCCCGATGGTGAAACATCTGACCAATCGACATCATCCTCGGGAGGTCCAGCAAAGACCATCGATAGACGGATTGCATCGACGCCGTGACGCTCTAACTCATCGGATAAACGTACTAAATTGCCCCGACTCTTTGACATCGCTGAACCATCCATGACCACCATACCTTGATTTAATAATCGAGTGAATGGTTCATTGAAATCAAGCATGCCCATGTCGTGCAGGACCTTGGTGAAGAAACGACTGTATAAAAGATGCAAGATAGCGTGAGTTACACCACCGACGTATTGATCTACTGGCAACCAGGTCTGCAGATCCCCTTTTGAGAAGGGCTCATCATGGTTAGTCGATGATGGGTAACGTAGGTAGTACCACGATGAATCGACGAAGGTATCCATCGTGTCGGTATCGCGCTTTGCAGGAGCTGAACACTTTGGGCACAAGACGTTGACCCAATCGGTCGCAGCTCCCAATGGTGAGCTCCCTTTTGGTTTTAAATCCAATCCCTCTGCCTGTGGCAGAACCAAGGGAAGTTGATCGATTGGTACCGGGACTTCGCCACAGGATGGACAGTGAATGATTGGGATCGGCGTGCCCCAGTAACGCTGACGCGAGACTAACCAGTCACGCAGGCGATAGTTGCGTGCAGAGTGTCCCGCACCATCTGCCTCCAATTGTGCATTAATTGAAGTAATTGCATCGGCCTTGTTCATACCATTGAGTGCGCCAGAGTTGATTAAAGTGCCATCACCAACAGTTGCCACACCACTCACATTTGGATCTTCCTCACCAGTATCGACAACCACAGTCACAGGTAGTTTCATGGCACGAGCAAAGTCTAGGTCGCGTTGATCATGTGCGGGAACTGCCATAATCACACCTGTTCCATAATCAGCCAAAACATAGTCACTTGCCCATATGGGAAGTTTCGCACCATTAACAGGGTTGATTGCAAAGCGATTCAAAAACACGCCAGTCTTAGGGCGATCTGTTGCAAGGCGATCAATATCACTATCTGCTTTTATCTTTCCAAGATATGTGCCAAACTCAGATTCAACGCCCGTTCCCACTACAAGTTGGGCGGCAAGCTCACTGTCAGCGGCGACCACCATGAATGTCGCACCAAATAATGTATCGGGACGTGTTGTATAGACGGTCACAGGCTCCTTGTGCCCCTCAATGACAAAAGAGACGTTGGCCCCAGTCGATCGTCCAATCCAATTGCGCTGCATCATCAATACCTTTTCTGGCCACTTACCTTCAAGCTGTGCCATGTCATCGAGTAGACGATCAGCGTAATCAGTGATCTTGAAATACCACTGATTGAGTTTTTTCTTGGTAACTGCAGTATCACATCTCTCGCATAGGCCGGCGACAACTTGCTCGTTGGCTAAAACCGTCTGACAGTCTGGACACCAATTGACGGCAGAATCTTTGCGATATGCCAGGCCACGTTCATAAAGGGCAAGAAATAACCATTGATTCCACCTGTAGTAGTGGGGGTCACAGGTATTAAAGACACGATCCCAGTCAAATGAGCATGCAAAGCGACGCATGGATGCTTTTTGGACTGCGATATTCTCATATGTCCAAATCTTTGGATCTTCATTGCGTTTGATAGCGGCATTTTCAGCAGGTAAGCCAAAAGCATCCCACCCGATGGGATGCAGCACATTGAAGCCTTTTTGAATCCAATAGCGGGCTATTACATCGCCAAGAGCGTAGGCCTCGGCATGGCCCATATGCAGATCCCCAGATGGATATGGAAACATATCCAAGACGTATTTCTTTGGGCGCTTGTCATCTGTGCGACCGGACTTAAATGGCTGTACTTGATCCCAAACTGGCAGCCACTTCTCCTGCACATAAGCAAAGTCATATGCCGCGTGCGCATCGTGTGTGCTCTCTATATCCATACGTGGAGCTGAGGGGATTTGAACCCCTGACCCCCTGCATGCCATGCAGGTGCGCTACCAGCTGCGCCACAGCCCCAATTTCCTGAGAAGAGCACACCCTACCCCATGAATTACGGGGTGGTCGCGCCGCTCTCTTCACCGTAGACAGGCTCTGGGATAGAACCGGCATTATGTTCAATCAAATTCCACTGACGTGTATTGCGTTCAAGAATCGACCATGATGCATTTGAAAGCCCACCTATAACACCCCAGTGTGAGAGTGGAAGTTGTAAGAGATGGCCTAAGACACAGCGCGCAGTACCACCATGTGTTGCAACGATCAAAAGTTGATCGGTCTTTGCCTCCAGTACATGATTGATCACACCCACTGCGCGTGCTGCCACCTCACTACGCCTCTCACCCGTAGTACCGGCCGGATTGTCTTCGCCATCTATCCAGCGAATGAAGTTTTGAAAATCCTCGGCACGATTTTCAGCACCTGTCTTACCCTCCCATAAGCCACCATTTGTCTCACGTAAGTCTTTAAAGGGTGTAACTTTGAGATTTACAAGGTTGGCTAGTGCCTGTGCGGTCTCGTAGGCACGACCTAAATCACTTGAGATAATCGCAGTGGGATTCATGCCCGCTAGAATCTTTGCCGCCTGTTGCACCTGATAACGGCCAACATCGTTGAGTGGAATATCTGAATGACCTTGAAATCGATTAACCATATTCCAATCGGTCTGGCCATGACGCCATAAAAGAACGCGATTACCGGCCATAGGGTGCAGCTGCTTTCACGGCATCTAAATCAATTGTCGGACAGTCATTCCATAGACGATCTAGCATGTAGTACTCACGAAGCTGGGTACTTTGAATGTGCACGACTAAATCTGAGTAATCAAGAAGGATCCACTCTGCACCTTTTTCTCGGCGCGCAGGCTTTTCTCCGATTGTAATCAATTGCCGCTCAACCTCATCGGCGATGGCATCGACCTGTAGGACGTTTTGTCCGGTGGCGATGAGAAAGACCTCACTGAGAACCATCTGTTCTGATAGGTCGATAGCCACCAGATCAGTACCAATTTTCTCAATTATGGCTGATGCCGCTACTTGTGTGATCTCACGAGTTCGGGAGCTAATTGTCATAGAGCCTATTCTCTCGCATGAATGCAGCAACTTCCTCAGGTAGCTCAGTACTCAGGCCGGCACGGATGGCAGTTGATGAGACGTTGAGGGCAGATAAATCAATTCCATGTGAAGCAAACCCCGGACGATCAACGCAGATGATTGAGACCATTGTGTGCAACTCTTTGGCCCGGTGCCACTGATCGATTTTAGAGTAAGCATCTGCGCCCATGATGAGAAATATCTCATCGTCAGGGTATGTAGCACGGACCGCTTCAACGGTATCGATGGCATAACTTGGGCCCTCACGCAAGATCTCAATAGGGCTCACCTCAACATGTGAGGCAATCGCACCTGGCAGGGTTGAAAGCGCTAGCTGACACATTCTCCGGCGATCTGGGCCACTGGCTATTGGAGCATTGTCTCGAAGTAGAGGCTGACCGGCTGGGACAAGAATTAGATGATCGATAATCTTTCTCTCGATGAGTTGACGTATGAGATGTAGGTGACCATTGTGAATCGGATCAAAGGTCCCACCATAAATGCCTACTCGGGACAAACTAATCCCGGTCTAAACGAAGTGCTAGATAGAGAAAGAGGATGAATATCCCAAAAGTGACTAATCCATAGGCAATGGCCGGCATTGGAAGCTCACGAAGAGTTTCAGCGGCGACTTGATTCATGAGTACACCTTACTACCCACCAGCTAACAATTCTTTAAATCCCGCCTCATCTATGACGGGGATACCAATCTCTATCGCCTTGGCCAACTTAGAGCCGGGTTCTGCGCCAACCAGTACATAGCTAGTCTTACTTGAGACAGCCGATGCACATTTACCACCATATGAGATTATCGTCTCTGCGATTGAGTCGCGTGAATAATCCACTAGTCCACCGGTAACAACAAAGGTCAATCCCTTGAGAACCTGAGGAAGGTCGGCGATGACCTCTTGCTGCATGCGAACACCCGCACGAGACCATTTAGAGATAATCTCTTGATGCCAGTCGATACTAAACCACTCAATAATTGAGTCGGCAATCGTTGCTCCGAGGCCATCGATTTGCGATAAATCCTGTGTACTAGCTTTTGATATTTTTTCGATAGAGCCATAGTGCCTGGCAAGTGCTTGGGCAGCAGTGGGGCCGACGTGTCGAATGGAGAGGGCAACTAGTACGCGCCACAGTGGTTGATTTTTTGCCTCTGCAAGTGCTGCCAATAGTTTGTCGGTGTTTTTCCCCGTTTTGAAGCCAGCCTTACCATCTTTTTTTAAAAAGAACTCGGATGTCGAAAGCTTCTCCCTCGTCAGATCAAAGAGATCTGATTCATCAGTAATGATCTTCCCATCCAGCAGAGCGGTCGCAGCCTCATAGCCCAGGACATCTATATCAAGGGCTGAGCGAGATCCAATGAAGTAGATGCGCTCACGCAACTGCCCCGGACAGCTACGAGCGTTAGGGCAGCGAATATCAACATCGCCCTCTGAAATTGCACGTAGCACCGAACCACACTCAGGACAATGTGTAGGCATCACAAATACACATTCGCTACCAGTACGCGCCTGGACAACAGGAGCCAAGACCTCAGGGATGACATCACCAGCTTTGCGGATCACCACAACATCTCCGATGAGCACGCCTTTACGAAGGATCTCTGCGGCGTTATGCAAGGTAGCATGTGTAACGGTTGAGCCTGCAACTTTGACCGGCTCCATGAAGGCAAATGGTGTGACGCGTCCTGTGCGCCCGATACTGACCTTGATGTCGAGTAATCGAGTGGTGACTTCCTCTGGTGCATACTTAAATGCGATCGCCCATTTTGGTGCCCTTGAAGTAAAACCTAACTTATCTTGGGCCGCCATCGAATCTACCTTGATCACAACGCCATCAATCTCATGCTCAACATCGTGGCGGTGAAGCTCGTAGTACTGAATGTACTTTTCAACCTCAGCGCGAGTCGTACAGAGTGTGAAGCGATCACTTGTCGGTAGGCCCAGATCCTTGAGTGAGGAGTAAGCATCACTCTGTGAATCAAATGTGGCTCCTATGCACGCACCAACACCATGAACGACGATTGATAGTGGCCGAGATGCACTCACCCTGGGATCTTTCTGACGCACCGAACCAGCGGCGGCGTTGCGGGGATTAGCAAAGAGAGGTCTACCCAACTCCTCTAGACCCTCATTGAGTTCATTGAAGGCGGCCAGCGGAAAGAATACTTCGCCACGGATTTCAATCAATGTTGGTGGTCTTTCTCCTACCAGGGCATGAGGAAGATTCTTAATCGTCTTGATATTCAGAGTCACATCCTCTCCTGTGGTGCCGTTACCACGCGTCAAACCCCTGATCAATTGGCCATTCTCATAAGTCAAGTTGATTGCAAGACCATCTACTTTGAGTTCGCAGAGATAGGTTGGCGTATCTATCTCTTTCTCAACCCGGCCGAACCAGGCAGATAATTCAGCCAGATCAAATGCGTTGTCAAGACTCATCATCTTCTCAATGTGATCATGCTGTGTAAATGCCGTTGCGAATCCTCCCCCAATACCAAGGGTGGGTGAATCACTCTGGCGCAAATGAGGATACTTGGCTTCGAGACCTTTGAGCTCGCCCAATAATCCATCAAAATGTGCATCTGTAACTGATGGTGAATCCAGGACATGATATTTAAACTGATGATCGCGAATCTCTTGAATGAGTTCGCTCATACGTTGACGGGCTTTATTACTCATCTATTGGGTCTCACAGATGGTCGCAGACCCCACGACCCGATCACCATCGTAAATCACCATCGCCTGTCCGGTTGCAAGGCCAAGTAATGGTGCCTCTAAGATGGCGACGAGTAGGTTATTTTCGAAAAAATATCTACATGGCAGAGCGGTGCCATGTGCACGAATCTGAACAAAGCCAGTACGTGACTTTTCATCCACCGATGGTCCACACCAAATCGCTCGTTCACCACGCATCGTTGTGATCGCTAAGTCCTTGCGTGCACCCACAACTACTGTATTTGTCACAGGCTCGATCTTTAAGACGAAACGAGGAGAGCCGTCAGGGGTTGGAATCGTCAGACCAAGGCCTTTGCGCTGACCGATTGTGTATGTGTATGCACCCTTGTGTTCACCTATTTTCACACCGTTTTGATCGAGGATTGGCCCTACATCACTTCCTAATCGCTCACGCAACCAGCCAGCGTTATCTCCCGATGGAACAAAGCAAATATCATGGCTATCAGGCTTTTGTGCCAGGGCTAAGCCACGTGCCCGTGCCTCGGCGCGGATATCAACTTTTGTCGTATCACCCAACGGGAAAATAGCCCCGGAGATCTGATCAACCGTTAAAACCGATAAAACATAAGACTGATCCTTCAAGTGATCGAGCGCACGATGCAGGGTCTTTCCTAGATCACTCATTTGCGTCCGTGCATAGTGGCCAGTGACTACACCATCAAAGCCCATAGCCCGTGCACGATCTAAGACGGCGGCAAACTTGATTTTTTCATTACAGCGAAGGCATGGATTAGGGGTCCGTCCCGCCGCATACTCAGAGAGAAAATCTTCCACGACTCCATCATGAAACTCCTCGGCCATGTCCCAGATATAAAAAGGAATCCCTATGACATCGGCGGCGCGACGAGCATCATGTGAATCTTCAATGGTGCAACAACCCCGCGCCCCAGAGCGATATTTCGCAGGATTAGCCGAGAGCGCTAAATGCACTCCTGTGACTTCATGGCCTGCATCAACGGCCCGTGCGGCGGCAACGGCGGAATCGACACCACCGCTCATCGCTGCGATTAGCTTCATCTGATATTGGCCGCCCTTCCACGGGCAATCACATCGGGAAGCACTGACATGACCAGATCGCACTCTTGAGCCGTACTCGTTGCACCGAAAGAGAAACGAAGTGAAGATTGGGCTGTAGTTTGGCTGTGGCCCATCGCCAGCAACACATGGCTGGCCTCATGCACACCAGCACTACATGCCGAGCCGGTTGAGCATGAGATGTTCTGCTCATCCATGAGAAGAAGCAAGGTTTCGCTTTGGGTTCCAGGAAAGGTAACATTGACGATTCCAGGTAATCGAGAGGCTGCAAGGCCATTGATGCGTGCCTCTGGGATCATCTCCTGGATTGATGAGATGAAGCGATCACGAAGAGCACGGACTTCATCGACGTTGTAAGTGGCCAAAGCTGCTGTTGTGAATCCTATGATGCCAGGGGCGTTCATTGTGCCGCTACGAATCTCGCGCTCTTGTCCCCCACCGTGGAGTAGCGAGGGAATCTCAACTGTACGCTTGAGAATAAGTGCTCCGATTCCAAGTGGCCCACCAATCTTGTGGGCACTGATGGTCATGGCAGTAACACCAAGGTGTGAGAACGAGAGTGGAGTTTTCTTAAAGCTCTGTACGGCATCTGTGTGGACAGGAATCTGACCCGCTATTCGCACTACCTCGCCTATCGGCTGGATCACCCCCGTCTCATTATTTGCATGCATGATCGAGATGACTGCAATCTCGCGACCTCTAGTTGCGACTAGGTCGCTAAGAAATTCAAGATCGATGACACCATTGGGGTTGACTGGGAGCAGAATGATCTCTGCCTGCTCGTGTGATGCCAGCCAATTCGCTGGATCCAAGATTGCATGGTGTTCGATACTTGAGATGACGACAACTTTTTTGCCCGACTCACCCGCGGCCCAGTAAAGCCCCTTGAGTGCGATGTTATTTGCCTCAGTGCCAGATGCTGTGAAGATCACTTCACTCGGTAGGCACCCGAGCTCCTTCGCCAATCTCTCTCGGGCATCTTCCAGGGACTTACGCGTGGAGCGGCCATGGCTATGTAGGCTAGATGGATTCCCAAGAGCGTTCGCCTGCTCTGTCATGGCTCTGAGTGCGCTCTCAACCATCGGTGTTGTCGCCGCATGGTCGAGATAGATAGAGGTCATAGGGCTAATCCTAGGACTTACGTGCGAGTACACCCTCTGTGGCCTGTGGCAGAACGGCGAAGAGATCACCAATGACACCAAAATCGGCGATTTCAAATATCGGTGCCTCTGGATCTTTATTAATCACCACAATCGCCTTACTTGTCTGCATACCTGCGCGATGTTGAATCGCACCGGATATCCCGCACGCAACATATAACTGCGGGCTCACTGTCTTGCCAGTTTGGCCGACTTGATGGGAGTGTGGATACCAACCTGCATCTGTTGCCGCACGCGATGCTCCCACTGCTGCGCCCAGGCTATCGGCAAAGGCTTCAACGGCTAGGAAATCACCATTCGTACCACGCCCACCCGAAACGACGATATCGGCCTCGGTGAGTTCAGGGCGCCCTCCTTGCACGGGGGGCTGGGAAGATGTGATCTTTGATTTCCTGGACCCATCTGTAATCTCACATGAGAGAACCTCAATAACTGGGCTCACTTGTTTCAAATCGGCGGAGATCGAGTTTGGACGCACGGTGATGATCGGTGTCCCATGAGAAATCTTGGAGTGCACAGTTGTAGATCCACCAAAGACCATCTGGGTCGCACTTATATCGGCACTGACATCGATGGCATCGGTGATAATCCCTGAGTTGGTTTTGACTGCAACTCGACCGGCGACCTCTTTGCCAAAAGCATGTGATGCAATCAGGACCGCTACAGGTTCTTTACTCACAATTATCTGAGCCAGCACATCGGCCGCTGCACTTACGCCATGGGCTGCAAAGCTCTCGGACTCAACAACTACAACAGTATCAATCGGACCGTGAGTAAGAGCCGCTGCATAGGCTGAGCCTTGACCTTGAGGAGCGAGCACAACCGCTACAACATCACCGATGCGCGCAGCGGCTGTTGCAAGCTCGGCCGTGGTCTTTGTATTTTTCCCACCGATGAAATCTGCAAGGATTATCACTCTACTCATATCAACTTCTTCTCTGATAGAAAGCTGACAAGCTGATTGGCCGCGCCACCATCATCGGTGACTTTGATGCCGGCAGCGCGTGATGGCCGAGGAGTGGCATCAAGAACCAAAGACCATGAACTCTCAACTGTGACACCAACGGCTAAGATATCCATGACATCGATAGTTTTCTTCTTCGCAGACATGATGCCTTTAAAGGATGGGTAGCGAGGCTCATTGATCTTTTCCACCACCGAGATCACGGCCGGAAACTGCCCAGACATCTCATCTACTCCGGCCTCAGTTACGCGGGTAATCAAGACCTGTTGGGTCAAGGGATCGACTTTGACGGCAGAGGCAAAGGTGAGTTGAGCACAACCAAGGCGCTCTGCGATCATCGCCGGGACAACACTCATGCGCGCATCTGTTGACTCAGTTCCGCAGATAACAAGATCGAAACCGATCTTTGAGATGACGGTGGCCAAGACCTTTGATGTCGCAAGGGCATCTGCGCCAGCTAATGAAGCATCACTTATTAAAATCGCGTTGTTTGCACCCATCGAGAGTGCCTTGCGCAAAGCCTCAGTTGCTCGCTCTGGACCCATTGAAATGACCGTGACCGAGTTCGGCCCACCCTCCTCGTTGCCGCCATGGGCCTCTGCGATACGAAGAGCCTCTTCGACTGCATACTCATCCAGATCATTCAGGACAACATCTACATTGACCCGATCGAGTACCCCATTGACCATCTTCTTCTCAGCCCATGAATCCGGGACCTGTTTGATGCAGATAGCGATTCTCATATCTCACATATTACCTGCGAGTATCACAAAGAACCACTCCAAAGGGCTTTGCGAGGCATCATCACCCGGTGCTACCTACCGATTGACGAATTCTTGGCGGCTTTCTTGAAGATGGTGGAACCGACTTTGCAATCTAGGTAGTAAACACGGTACAAAGGTATTATCCAGTGATGATGTTGGCACTTATCGCACCCGGTCAAGGCTCACAAAAGACCGACATGCTCACCTCGTGGACAGTGGATTCAGACTCTAAGAATCTATTGAATCAGTGGTCAAAGGAGATTGATTTAGATCTTTTGCATCTTGGCACAGCTGCCAAGGCCGATGAAATCACAGATACAGCGAATGCACAGCCGCTGATTCTTGCTACATCCTTGCTAGCCGCTCGTGCACTAGGAATACAGAATATGCACGTTGTATCTGGTCACTCTGTTGGGGAGTTGACTGCTGCAGCGCTGTGTGGGGCGATCAGTGATGGTGATGCCCTGCGCTTGGTGCGAGCGCGTGGAGTTGAAATGGCAAAGGCGGCAACACGAATATCTGCTGGGATGTCGGCGGTTCTGGGGGGAGATAGAGATGAGGTCCTCTTGGCGATACGGGCCTTGAAATTGATAGCAGCAAATGAGAATGGTGCAGGCCAGATAGTTGCCGCTGGTGATTTGAGCGCCCTTGCCGCCCTTGCCGCCAATCCCCCAAGCGGGGCACGCGTGCGTGCCTTGGATGTCTCGGGTGCATTTCATACCTCTTATATGTCAACTGCTGTGGCTCCAGTTCAGGTAATCGCCTCTGGTATCGCTCGGGGCAAGGCCTGCGTGCCATTTATATCCAACACAGATGGAGCAATCCTGAGTGATGCCGATGAGATTCTGCGCCAGATTATCGATCAAATCGCCAAGCCAGTGCGTTGGGATCTCTGCATGGCTACTCTGAGGACAATGGGCATCACGGGAGTCATTGAGTTAGCACCGGCTGGAACTCTGGTTGGCTTGCTCAAGCGCGCCCAGCCAGGGATTGAGGGCTTTGCACTCAAGGCCGCGGCCGATGTAGGTGCTGCGCGTGAGTTTGCCGCAAGGCACACATGAGCATAAAACTTCCAGCAGTTGGTAATAGCCAAATTCTCTCGGTCGGCTCATATCGCCCCATGCGCCTGGTGCCTAACAGTGAGATCGTTGATCGCATTGAATCAAGTGATGAGTGGATTGTGCAGCGCACCGGGATACAGAGCCGCCGCTTTGCAGGTCCCGATGAGAGTGTGATTTCAATGGCTGCAGCTGCATGTGAAATAGCACTCGAACGTGCGCACATGAGTATGGGCGATATCGACACGGTTATTCTTGCGACGATCTCCTACCCGTTCCAAGCACCTAGTGCTGCGACCGAGCTCGTCACTGTCCTAGGTAATCCCAAGGCTGCCGCAGTTGATATCAGTGCGGCATGTGCAGGTTTTTGTTACGGGGTTGCGATGGCAAGTGATCTAGTTCGCACGGGAACATCTAAGAATGTGCTGGTCATTGGTGTTGAGAAACTCTCAGATTTCACCGATCCTGATGATCGTGCAACTGCATTTATATTTTCCGATGGCGCAGGGGCAGTGATTATTGGAGCAAGTGATTCAGTACGTATTGGTCCGACAATTTGGGGATCAGATGCAGATTCACGTGAGACTATTATGTTAACTCCTGCCTACACTGAGTTTAGAAACGCACCCGATAAAGGTGTAGCCCAACTTGGTTGGCCAAACATCGCACAGCAAGGACAAGCTGTTTACCGATGGGCCGTATTCACGGTAAGCAAGGCCGGTATAAGGGCTCTTGAGGCCGCAGGAGTGCGTGCCGATGAGCTCGGTGCATTTATTCCACATCAAGCCAACATGCGCATCATCGAATCCATGGCTAAAGAGATCAATATCCCAGAGAGCGTGATTACTGCCGATGATATTCGTGTCAATGGAAATACATCTGCGGCATCAATTCCTCTTGCGATGGATGCGCTACTTCTGAAACACCCCGAACTTCATGGCACATTGGCGCTTCTAATCGGCTATGGCGCCGGCCTTGTCTATGCCGCCCAGGTCGTGGCGCTCCCGCCTGCTCCTTGAGATTTTCACCACTAAAAGGCGTAGGTACTCGTAAGTATCGGTTTTTTCCGAGAGAATTACCATCTTAAAATAGCAATACCCAAAGTAGCTAAGGGATGGAAAAAATAAAATGGCACTTGCACAGGCTGATGTTCTTGCAGGATTAAAAGAGATTGTTGAAGAGGTAGCTGGGATTCCTGCTGGATCGATTGAGATGGCTAAGAACTTTACCGAGGATTTAGAGGTTGATTCACTCAGCATGGTTGAAGTTATTGTGGCTGCCGAAGAGCGCTTTGGTGTGAAAATCCCAGATGAGGCAGTAACTGATCTTGCCACTGTTGGCGATGCAGTGAACTTCATCGTCAATGCAGCAAAGTAGTAAGTCAAGGGTTCTCTTATGGCTGCCCGTCGAGTAGTCGTCACCGGCCTTGGTGCGACTACCCCCTTGGGTGGTGAGGTTGCAACAACATGGTCTGCTCTGCTGGCTGGTAGAAGTGGCGTTCGCCTACTTACCGAGGATTGGGCACAGACAATCCCCGTACGTTTTGCCGCACGAGTAGCGCTCGAACCGAGTGAGCAGATGGAGCGTGTAGAACTACGGCGCTTGGATAGGTCAGAACAGTTTGCCGTGATTGCATCGCGTGAGGCCTGGAGAGATGCAGGCTCGCCCGAGATGGACAAAGAGCGCTTAGGTGTTGTCATTGCATCAGGTATTGGTGGTGTAACGACACTGCTTGATCAGTACGACATCTTGCACGAGAGAGGTGCTCGACTTGTCAGCCCGCATACCGTTCCCATGTTGATGCCAAACGGACCTGCAGCTCACGTCGGTCTTGAGCTTCAGGCAAAGGCCGGTGTCCACACACCCGTGAGTGCATGTGCATCAGGGGCCGAGGCGATTGGATATGGCCTTGAGATGATCCGCAATAATCGCGCCGATATCGTCCTCAGCGGTGGCGTTGAGGCGGCTATCCACGCAATGCCAATGTCCGGCTTTGCTGCGATGAAGGCACTATCGACGAGAAATGATGATCCTGTGCGCGCATCACGGCCATATGATCTTAATCGTGATGGCTTTGTCCTAGGAGAGGGTGGTGGGGTGTTAGTGCTGGAGGAGTACGAGCACGCTCGTGCACGAGGTGCAAAGATTTACTGCGAACTCGCGGGCCAAGGCTTGACCTCTGATGGCTATCACATCGCCGCTCCAGATCCTGATGGCACCGGTGTACAGCGGGCCCTTAAATTTGCCCTACGCGATGCAGGTCTTTCAACGAGAGAAATCGTGCATTTGAACGCCCATGCCACATCCACACCTGCAGGAGATATAGCCGAAGCCAACGCTCTGTGCGCAGCTCTTGGCCCAGATGTAGATCATGTTGCAGTCTCTGCAACAAAATCGATGACAGGACATTTATTGGGTGGCGCAGGAGCCATGGAATCTGTTTTTATCGTCAAATCGCTCCAGGATCGCCTGGCACCTCCCACTATCAACATCGATGATCTGGACCCGGCCGTCTTAATAGATGTCGTGCGTGATAAGCCACGGGCTCTTCCCTCTGGTGATATCGCAGCTCTCAATGACTCATTTGGTTTTGGTGGCCATAATGTTGTCTTAGTCTTTAAGAGTCTATAAAGGAATTTGAATGTCTCCACTATCGAGGGACCCGCGTGATCCTGAATCAAGGATTGCGCGTTTGGTAGATGAGGAAAACTTCACATTTCTCATCCCCCGCACCGATTGTGGAGTAATCGCGGTAACAGGACTCATCAAGGGAAACAAAGTAGTCATCTTCGCATCAGATGCCACCGTAAAGAGTGGTGCACTTGGAGTTGATGGGTCACATGTAATCGTCACAGCCTATAAGGCTGCGATGGGGGCGCAAGTACCAATCATCGGAGTCTGGCACTCTGGTGGAGCACGTTTAAGTGATGGTGTCGCATCTCTTGACGCTTTTGGTGAGGTCTTTCAATCTATGATCTTAGCGAGCGGTCGAATTCCTCAGCTCTCATTAGTGCTTGGACCAACTGCAGGTGGCGGTGCTTATGGACCGGCTCTAACAGATCTCATTGTGCTCGCCCCTGAAGGACGCATCTTTGTTACAGGTCCTGATGTAGTAAAGAGTGTGACTGGGGAAGATATCGATATGGCGCTGCTGGGTGGACCTGAAGCACATAAGAAAAACAGCGGACTTGCACATATTATTGCAGCGACTGAGCAGGCAGCCTTCGATGATATTCGTGATCTAACAGCGCTCTTTGCCAACCATGGCTTTATGCGCCCGGATGCGCAAGATATCGATCTCTCAGAGTTTGTCCCTGACTCCACAGTCCGCAGCTATGACGTACATCCATTAGTCAATGCAATATTGGATAAAGGTAGTGAACAGATCGAACTTCTCTCAATGTGGGCGCCAAATATGACCACAATCATTGGTCGTTTGGGTGGTGCCACCGTGGGTGTTCTTGCCAACAACCCGGCACATATGGCGGGGGTAATTGATGCGGCCGCCGGTGAAAAAGCCGCCCGCTTTGTGCGCACTTGTGATGCATTTGGTATCCCACTCATTGTGATCGCCGATGTTCAAGGATTCCTACCTGGAGCAGGGCAAGAATGGGAGGGCGCAGTGCGACGTGGCGCAAAATTGCTGCATGCATTTGGTGAAGCGGTCGTTCCACGAGTTACCTTGATTACACGTCGAGCCTATGGTGGTGCCTATGTGGCAATGAACTCAAAGTCACTGGGTGCAACGCATGTGTTTGCATGGCCTTGCGCCGAAGTTTCAGTGATGGGAGCAGTGGCAGCTGTTCGAGTATTGCACAGGAAAATGCTGGCAGAACTTCCTGCGGATCGGCGCAAATCAATGGAGCTAGAGCTAGCGGCCGAACATGAGAAGAGTTCAGGAGGTGTTCATCAAGCCCTAGAAATCGGTGCAGTCGATGAGATCATCGAGCCAGGGTCAACTAGGAGCTCTCTTGCTAAGGCAATTTCACAAGCGCCACATCGGCGTGGTAGTCATTCGAATATGCCACTTTAATTTGTCTTGAAGGTCACCGATACCGTTGCTGTGACCGTCTTTTCAATCGTGCTTGTGTCATATGCACCATAATCGGCCGTCATCGTGGAATCTGGTGTGGTGATCTGAATCGGACCAGCCTTGACATTGACTAATGATCCGAGCGTGCTCCCAACAGCCCCTGTGAGAGCCTGCGCACGCAGCTTTGCATCCTTCATGGCATCACTCATCAATACTGGGCGAAGCTCAGGTAAGTTTGAGATGTAGTACTGAGGTCCATAATTATTCACATTGATTCCGGTCTGTAATATCACTCCAATACCCTGACTCAGCTTTGCGACCAGCTGGACATCTTTTGTCCGCACTGTCACATCACGGTTTGCCCGATAAGAAAGGATACGACCTGTTGAGTTTCCATTGACATACTCCTCATTGGCAAAGGTGGATACTGGGCCAAGGGTCAGAGAATCTGCTTTGATTCCGCCGGCGGTCAAATAGTCGCTGAGTGCTGATACATCTGCATCGACTTTTTTAACGGCCATAGCCACAGCAGGTGAGGAGAGGTTTACTGAGAGTGTCCAAACAACGTTATCGGCAGTTGCAGTCGTCTTGGCAGAGCCAGTTACTGTGATGCCATCACTACTACGTGATGCAAAGCCAGATCCAACTCTCATCAATCCAATACCAAGTGCCAGAGAGATGATGATGGCTGAGATGATAATTGTCACCGCTTTACGGCGCTCCACTGTGATTATTGGTGATTCATTGAGTTGGCTCACATTCAGATAATATCCCTTAGATTGCTCGAAGCTGTGAAATCTCCTGATGGTTTAGAGCACGAAAACCCTCCAGCTCACTCTCCCAGTCACTACCCATAAGAATAGATATTCCTGCACGAATCGACTCCTCATCGAAGCTATCTTTGAGTACAGCCTTAATCTGATTTTCATTCAATATTATTGCGCCTGATAAATCCGTGAGTGCATGATGGATTCCTAGCTCTGGTGTGGCACGAAAGAGCTCTCCTCCGTTGTTTGTGTCCTCTTGAACCTCGAAATAGAGATAGTGCCAACCGCGCAATGCGCTTGCGATCGCCGCAGCAACACCCTCACGATCGCGCCATGACAAGGTGCATGTGTATGTGCCGGCTTTGAGTGGCTGTGGCCTCCACTCACATCGCACCCCAGCCCCCAGTAAATCTGCGAGCGCCCAATCGATGTGGCGACGTAGCGCAGATGGGGCGCTATGGATTCTCAGGTGTCCTCGCACGACAAGCGTTGCCGAGCCTCGGGTTAAGCGTTGCATTGAAATCTCCTAGCAAGGACGCCGATTGCGACCTTCCCCGGCCGCCTTGTGCTCCTGCTAGTGCCTCAATTACACACCCATCAGGCTCAAACTGTCCACCCCCACTTTAGGCATACGGGCCAGAAGAAGGTAGAGTGGGGCTTAGTCGGACGCTTAATCAGTACCCGTTTCATGGAATACATATTCGGTATCGCTGGCGCAAGAGGAAGACCGTGGTCGAGGAACTCTCGAACACCCATATATCGAAGGAAAAGTAAAAACATGGCAACAGGCACAGTTAAGTGGTTCAACTCTGAAAAGGGTTTCGGTTTCATTGCAGTTGATGGTGGCGGACAAGATGTTTTCGTTCACTACTCAGCGATCCAAGGAAATGGTTACAAGTCCCTTGAAGAGGGTCAGGCAGTCTCATTTGAGGTCGTACAGGGTCCAAAGGGCCCTCAGGCCGATGCAGTAAACCCTGCCTAATCAACACCGCTTTCTCGATAACCCCCACTGGAGACAGTGGGGGTTATTTTTTTCTACTTCGGAGTAGGTGGAATCTCACCAGTCTTTGATTTCTTGGCATTGATCTCTTTGAGCGGAGATGCATCCTTACCAACTTTCCATGCATCAAGATATTTCCAGGGCCAGATCATTCCCCGCCTGACCCACCACGCCCCTGACTCAAGCGGTGTCGGCCATGAGATTCCAAAGTGCAGATGGGGGGGCGTCCCTCGCGCACTACCTGATGATCCGATTGAACCTAAGAGTCGACCTGCCTTGACGAGAACACCCACTTCGATACTGGCTGGAATTGATCGCAGATGAGAACCATAATAGCGAACGCCGTCATCGCCAATAATTGAAACATAGAGTCCTCCACGATCTGGACCTAAACTCTTTTTTCCACTCCACCTATCGATGCGATTGACCTCATCGACGACACCATTGATCGGTGCTACAAACTTACAACCCGCAGGGGCCAGGATATCGGTAGCTGGATAGTCATGGTGCGCTTTTGCATAGGTGTACTCACACCCTGTTACTGGAAAGACATATACCGGGGCACTATGAGCCGAGATGATTGGTAATCCCAACAGCATAAGCGAAATGATAAAAACCCTTAATTTCACATCTCTAGGTTAGCGCCGCCCGATCTAATTTCGCGGTAACGACCATATGAGGGACTGTGAGTGCCCACACAACTACCAAAGCCATCCAGAAGAACTCATCGGTAAAACTCTGTCCACCTAGTGCAAGAGCTCCTGCGACAGCAAATGTCCCAAAGAGGGCTGGCAAACCAGGGATAACCGCCTTTGAGAACGCTCTGCCAATCTCATCTCGTGCAAAGCGCTCTTGGCACTTGGGTAAGGTCAGAGTTAGCCGAGCCGTATGGCGCATCGCATGCCAACATCCAAAGTAGGTGGCAAATGCGATTAGTGGTGGTGTCAGCAGGGCCAGTAGCAAAAGAAGGCTCAGATCGATCACCTCACGTAATCTTGTGCTCAGAGCCAGCGTGATGATAGAGATTACTGCAAGAGCACAGACCATAAAAAGTATCTCTTGATTGAATCCGCGATGCCAATTAATCAGATCTGAATTCACACTGGCTAGAGCCTTGGTACTCTCCGAGTTCACGAGTGGAATAAATACAGGTGTAAAACCAGCAGCTGGGATGAAAAATAGTCCAGACAATCTCCTTTTTGGATCCTTCCGCCTGTCAATCTCTCTCAGAAAAGCCGCATCTCCGATGCCAAAGTGCACTGCGCTCATAAATAGTACGGCGATAAAGCCAACCGTATTGAAAGTTAATATTGCAATCACTGCTAAGGCTGCCAGCGCAACATAAGCGATGACAAATATGCTCATCTTCAGAGGATCGGCTTTGGGCATCGTTACCAGGTGGTCAAGTGCTCCATGTGGAATACCGATGGCAAGAGCCCCTATTGCTAGTGCGACTTGCCAGCCCATTGAGCTCTCACCCAACAGATCTATAAAAATCAGTGAGGACACTATTACCAGCACAACGGACACACTCGAGAACAAGCGCACCCGATTCAAGAGTTGGAATTCACTTTCCTTCATGTCTCCCCCATCTAGAACGATCCTATCAAAGATGGGTGTGAGAAGATTTGGTGTGGAAAAATTTGGCTACATGGCAATGTTAGTTTTTACGGTTTTTGGTTCTTTTTGGCTTGAAATATTTCTCAAGACAAGTGTTCTGCGAAGGTGGAAAAGAGCTCTTCTGAGCATTCTCCCGGTCAGTATCCTCTTCCTAGCTTGGGATGCATATGCAATCGCCCAAGGACACTGGTTCTTCAATAGGGATCGAATGCTTGGAATCTATGGCCCGTTTGAGATTCCATTAGAGGAGTTCCTCTTTTTCATCATCGTTCCTATGGCAGCTATCTTGACCATAGAGGGCGTGACGACGGTGAAACCTCACTTGCGTGAGAAGGAGTTTGGCAAGGATAAAGAGCAGTGATCTATAGCGATATTGCAATAACAGCTTTTTCTCTCTCCATCATGATTGATCTCTTTCTCTTCAAGAACTCGCTTTTAACGCGTCTGGCTTTCTGGCTCTCCTATGTAATCATTTTTCCCTTCCAGCTGATAACTAACTGGTGGCTCACCCATCCCCGAAGTGATGGCAAAGCCATTGTCATGTATGACCCAGAGACAATTATTGGAATCCGGATTGCAAGTGCCCCAATTGAGGATCTTCTCTTTGGCTTCGCACTTGTTCTCACAGTGATGGGCATGTGGGAGTTCTGGGGTCGAAGGGGATTTCAGCGCAACAAAAAACTACAGTAAACTCATCGCCGATGAAGCGGTAGCTCAGTTGGTTAGAGCCCCGAACTCATAATCCGATGTTCCAGAATCAACTTGATTCCCAGTTTGTAAGAAAAAGGGCAGGTCAGATGGGTTAATTTCCTTCAGCCCCTGCTGTATTTCGACTAAAGGTCTTATCCTCAATCACAGTATCGCTATGGCTGGCAAGGAAACGAGCCATGGCCTGACTGAAGGTGTACAGATTAAGCAATAAGCCCCAAAAAGATTAGTTTTTTGGCCACTATAAGCGTGTTGTCTCGCTACTTTAGATGAGGAGCCGGCAAGCGGATCGGAGGACGTTCACCATCAAAGCGCAGAGGAAGTCCTGGAATCAGCTGAACTTGGGTTGTTGTATCTGGGTAGTCAAGCAATATGCCTACCGCCTGAGCTTGCGAATCATGGAAAAGCTCCTCCGGCAGTGAAACACGATCTGCAGGTACGCCACCACTGCCAAGGACTTGCCCCCAATAAACTGCATCTTTATTTGCAAGGGACTTCTCTATTTCAACTTTTAGAATAAGTGCGTTAGTGACGCGGTCCGAATTGGTCAAAAAGCGAATATCTTGGACTAAATCTTTGCGATTTATTAATCCACATAGCTTTGCAAAAATGTTATCGTTACCAACACCTATACATAAGGTTCCAGAAGATGTTGCAAAGAGTCCATAAGGAGAAAAAGCTGGATGACCTGCGCCGGATCTGACTGATGCTTGGCCTGTAAGTTGATTTGCTGATAAGTGATAACTTACCCAGAGTGCTCCTGTTTCAAACAGTGAGGTCTCAACAACACTCCCCTCTCCTGTTCTCTCGCGTCTTATCAATGCAGCCAGGACTCCGATCGCCAGCCACATCCCCCCACCGATATCTAAAACAGATACTCCGGCCCGCACCGGCTCTCCGTCGGGCTCTCCAGTGACATGCATGATTCCAGTACGTGCCTGAACTGTTGCGTCGTAACCAGGGGCTGCCTTATCCGGTCCTTCAGCACCGTAGGACGAAAGATTTCCAAATATCAAGCGAGGTCGTTTTGCTCGTAACTCCTGGGATGTGAGGCCTAGGGTTTGCAGCCTCTCTGGAAGAAAATTAGTTAAGAACACATCGCATTCGTCCAGCATGCTGCCCAATCTTGATTGACCCTCCTTTGACTTGAAGTCAATAATTACTCCGGTTTTATTGCGGTTGACCACATGAAAATATGCCGATCTATCCCCGTCAATAGGGAACATCGCTCGAGCAGGATCACCTGTCGGGATCTCAATCTTGATTACCTCTGCGCCAAGGTCTGCCAAAACCGCACCACTGAAAGGGCCAGCGATATTGGATGTGGCATCTAGGACTTTGACTCCAGAGAGGGGCAACCCTGGTGAGGGAGTCTTAGATAACATCACTAGGAATTGACCTTTTCCTGTCCATGCCAGTAATCTAGCAAACGATTCCAGTCTTTGGAAAACCCCCATCATCTATCGGAGCAGAGGGAGTGATATGGCAATTACGACGCCTATGCGATTTAGGCAGGCGATTGTTCAGGCTCTCGCCGACGAAATGCGTGCAGATTCAACTGTGATGTTATTTGGGGAAGATGTGGCCCAGGCTGAAGGTCCATTTAAAACCTCGGAGGGCTTATTGACTGAATTTGGCCCTCTTCGCATTCGCGATACTCCAATATCTGAAATGGGTTTCACAGGCGCAGCAGTTGGCGCAGCAATTATGGGCATGAGACCAGTTATTGAAATTATGTTTATGGAGTTTCTTGGTGTAGCCCTTGATCAACTTGTGACAGAGGCTGCAAAGATGCGCTACCTCAGTAATGGCAAGCTTTCAGTGCCGATGGTTGTACGAGCCTCAGTAGGTTCTGGACTTGGCTTTGGTTGTCAACATTCGCAGACACTCGAGAATTGGGTAGCTGCAACTCCAGGCTTAAAAGTTGTCTGCCCAAGTGATGCACAATCTGCTTACTCTTTAACGCGGTCAGCGATTCAAGACCCAGACCCAGTCATAGTACTTGAGCCCCGCATTCTCTACGCTGAGCGAGGAGATGTCGATACCTCACTCGTTCTTCCGATTGGTAAAGCAAGAGTACTACGCAAAGGAAATGAAATCACTGTCGTATCTCTTGGTCAAATGGTTAATGTAGCGCGCAGAGCTATTGAAACATCCGCTCTTGATGTAGAACTAATTGATCTTGCGACAGTGGTCCCTTGGGATCGCGAGACAGTGCTTACATCCGTTAAAAAGACAGGCCGCTTAATCGTTGTCGAAGAAGCCCCGCAAAGTGGTGGCTGGGGCTCTGAAATTGTCGCAGCGGCTACCTCAGAACTCTTTTGTCAACTTAAGGGAGCCCCTTTTCGCATTACTACACCAGATGTGCCAGTACCGTATAGCGGTGTACTTGAAGCACGTTTTGTACCAACGGCAGATGATATTGCACGTCAACTCATCGAATCCTTAAAAACTGGGACCACTCCAAAATCTTGGTGGGAATTAGAAGGGCTAAAATAATGTCTGCCGAACTTGAACGCCGCAGAGCAGTACAAGAAGATGCGATTGCTCAATATGAGCGAATGATTGAAATTCGTGAATTTGAAGGACAAATCAACGGCCTCTTCGCCTCTGGTTCCATTCGTGGAACGACCCACCTTTGCTTGGGGCAAGAAGCTCTGGCAGTCGGTTTGGCCAGTGTTTTACGCCCCACTGATATTGTCTCTGCGACTTATCGTGGCCACGGAATCGCTTTGGCTTTGGGCCTTAGTCCAGAGTCTGTTTTGGGCGAAATCATGGGTAAGACGATTGGCTGTTGTGGGGGCGTCGGTGGATCGATGCACTTGAGCAATATGGAACTTGGACTGCTCCCAACGTCTGCAATCATTGGAGGTGGCATGCCAATAGCGGCAGGAGCTGCTCTCTCATTTCAAGTCCGTAAGACAGATGATGTTGCTGTCGCGGTTTTTGGAGATGGTGCCACAAATATTGGGGCCTTCCATGAAACTCTGAACTTAGCTGCGATTTGGAACCTTCCAGTGGTATTTATCTGTGATAACAACGTTTATGGAGAGTACTCTCGTATAAACACCACAACTCCACTTGAAGATCTTCATATGCGCGCAGATAGCTACAAAATGCCCCACTTTGCCCTAGATGGCATGGATATTGCACAGGTACAAAAGGGAGTCACAGAAGCCGTGATTCGCGCACGTAGCAATGGTGGACCAACCCTAATTGAAGCAAAAACCTACCGTTTTGCTGGACACTCACGTGCGGATCAGGCTCTCTATCGCCCAGAGGGTGAACTTGAGAAATGGGAAAAAAGAGATCCAATAAAACTCACAGAAGAAGCTCTAATAGCAAGTGGTGCGCTCAACCCGCAGAGAATTATAGAGATAAAATCAGAAATGAAGACGACAATCGAAAAAGTTGTTGCAACATGTCAAGACTCTCCTGAGCCAAATCTCGCCTCAATGTTTCAAAATATATTTACACCTGCGAATGTTGGACGCTCATGAAGATGACAATCAAGATGCCACGCGTTGGTGACACCGTTGATGAGGTCTACTTAGTGGTTTGGAAGGTCGCCATAGGTGACACAATTGCTGCAGGTGAAATGATTATGGAAGTTGAAACAGATAAGGCGACAGTTGAAGTTCCCTCACCAATTGCCGGAACAATTCTTGAACTTCTTTTTAAAGAAAATGATGTAATCAAAACAGGTGACGCGATAGTAATTTGTAATGCCAACTAAACACTAAAGAAAGAAGCTATGACTAAAATCGAAAAAATCGAAACAATTCCAATTAAGGTGCCACTTAAGCATCTTTATAAGGGCTCCTATTACAAGATGCGCAACCGATGCACAATCATCACGCGCATCACTACATCTGATGGCATTGTTGGCCAAAGTTATAACGCGGATACCGATGAAGAACAAAATGAAGTCCTCTCCATTATTCATGATGAAATTGCCCCTCTTGTAACTGGCATGGATTCAAGGCAAGTAGAGAAAATTTGGCACGCGATGCTACCTGTTACTTTTGACCAACTGCGTGATCGCGCGATTCCTATGCAGGCAATTGCATGTGTTGATAGCGCAATTTGGGATGCATTCGGTAAATACACCAATCAGCCATTGTGGCGCTTATGGGGCGGATTCCGTGATCGGATTCCAATGATTGGAATTGGCGGATACTACGGCTCGAGTGAGGCTGATTTAGAGCGTGAACTCGCTTTTTTCAAGGATGAAATCGGTATGGTCGGAATGAAATTTAAAATTGGTGCTAAACCACCTGAAGAAGATGCAGCACGACTTCGCTTAGCAAAGTCCATTGTTGGAGAAAACTTTGTCTTTGTTGTTGATGCAAACCAGGGTTACACCGTCAATGAAGCAATCGCTTTTCTTTCTCATATTGAGGGCGAAATTTCACTTCGATGGTTTGAAGAGCCAACCCGCTGGCACGCTGACTGGCGTGGTCTTCGTGATATCCGTCTCCGCGGAAACGTCAATGTTGCCGCAGGACAAAGTGAGATTTCCCGTGTTGGTATGCGCGAGATGATGGTGAACGGCGCGATCGATGTCTGTAATTACGATGCATCTTGGGGTGGTGGACCAACTGAGTGGCGTCGTGTGGCAGCTCTTGCAGCATCCTTTGACGTGCAACTGGGTCACCACGAAGAAGCGCAAGTTGCATCTCATTTACTCGCCTCTATTCCTCACGGAACCTATGTTGAATCATTTTCGCCAACTCGTGATCCGATTTTCTGGGAAATGCTTGGGAATCGCATGCCTTTGGTAAATGGTGAGTTCGTTCTTCCTGATTCTCCTGGATTTGGTTGGGATCTGGATGAAGATTTCATCTCACAGTATCGCGTAGATAGATAGTAAATAACTCAAAGAGATATTTATGGCAACGATTGCAATCTATGGTTCAGGACAACTAGGGACCACCGTTTCACAATTGTTATCTTCAGTTTCGCATCACAAAGTTCTGGGTCCATTCGGGCGAAATGAAAGCGCAAAAGCCCTTGAGTCAGGTGCCGACGTTGTCATCATTGCTACGACTACTCGCTTCAAGGATGTCGCAAGCGATATTGAGCGTGCAGTAAAGGCTGGCTCAAATGTTTTAGTCTCTGCAGAAGAATGTGCATACCCCTGGGCAGTTGATGCAAAGCGAGCTGACGAAATTGATGCGCTAGCTAAATCTAAATCTGTTTCAATAGCAGGAGCTGGGGTTAATCCTGGACTTATTTTTGATTCGTTAGTCCTAACATTGCTTGGTGCAGCTCCACGTGGATGCACCGTTGCGGTTCGTCGCACCGTGAGTATTGCAGGATTCGGTGCAACTGTCCTTACCCGTATTGGTCTGGGCAAAACCCCAGAGGCATTTACAGAGGCTGTCGCGAAGGAAGAAATTTTGGGACATGCAGGATTTCCACAATCCATGACTGTTGTCGCAACGGCAATGGGACTCAAGATTGAAAAAATTGCCAAAGAGTTGTTACCCGTTATTACTGAGGTGGAGATAGATTTACCCGGAAGATTTACCGTGCGCGCTGGTGAAAGTGCAGGGGTAAATCAAACATACAGTGCCTTTTGGGAGGGTAAAGTTTGGTTTACTTCACATTTTTATGGACATATTGATCTCCCCTCGCTTGGCAAAAGCGCAATAGATGAAATCGAACTATCTCTTGATGGTAAAGTTTTTCAAACTACACAACTGAAGCCAGGCATTGGCTCACAAGTAGGTTCACAAAATATGGTTGCGAATTCGATCCAAAGAATCATTCATGCACGAAGTGGTTGGATAACAACGGCAGAGATGCAACCTGCATATCCAGAAAATCTTTACTAATCCAAGGACCGCATTAAAAAAGGAGAGAAAAATGGCAAATATTCCAACAATTGCACGGGTAACAGTCCATCCAGTCACATATCCAGAACCAAATGACAATAACTCGATGCGATATCTCACTTTTGTACGCATTGAATCAACAGATGGCCATGTGGGCTGGGGTGAGGCAATTACTCAATTCCCAGGAAGCACACGTGGAACGGTTGAAGTCATTAATGGTTTAATTAATGACTTAATCGGAAAGGATCCAACACAAAATATTGGGATCTGGCGTGATATCCGTAAGCAGACCTGGTGGTACTCATATCGCGGAGGACTTGCGCATTTTGCACTTTCAGCAATCGACATTGCACTGTGGGATCTCAAAGGAAAAATTATTGGTCAATCACTCATACAGATGATTGGAAAGCGTGATGCATCGACTGATACACGCTTACCTGTTTTGGCTTCTACACATGTGTGGAATGCTAATCTCGATCTTGAAGTAGAGCGCCATGCAAAGTTTATAGATGATGGTTACATCGGATTCAAGATTGGTATGGGAAAGCGTGGTGATGCTCGTGTGGGCTATGATATTGATCGCGATACCAATTTCGTTAGAGACTTACGAACTGCCGCCGGCCCGAAGGCGTGGATTATGATGGATCGCGGTCAGTCCCTTAACTGGACTGTTGATGAGACTATTGCCCGTGTACAAACATGGGAAGAGCAAAATCTCAAATGGATAGAAGAGCCATTTGAACCATGGGAGTTTGAGCATTTCCGCAAGCTCCGTCAACACACAACAACTCTTTTTGCAGGTGGAGAACGCGAGTGGGATTATCGTGGTTATACCGAGGTCATTAATTCCGGCACTCTTGATGTCATTGGATGTGATGTAGGACGAGTTGAGGGCATTACAGGGGCACTCGGCATTATTCGCTTAGTTGAGGCCGCTGGTTTGTGGTTTAACAGCCATGCCTGGTCCAGTGCTGTAAATACTGCTGCATCTATTGCACTTTCCGCCTCGACATCGCGCTGCTTATTACAGGAGCTCAAGCCTGATGAGAACCCAATGCAACATGAGTTAGTTGACGAGCCATTTGTCGCAGAGAATGGAACAATCGGTGTACCTAATAAGCCTGGACTTGGTATCAACGTTAATGAAAAAGTACTAGCCAAATATGCCTTCTAGCTTCCCTGATTTATCACTAGGGTTAGGTCTTAAAGGCAAAGTAGTTGTCGTAACCGGCGCATCAAGTGGGATAGGGCGTGCGAGTGCCATCCTATTTGAGGCGGCAGGTGCAAAGGTTTTTGCGACTTCACAAAATAAGGCAGGGCTAGCTTCTTTATCCCAAGAAATGCAAGATCCGTCTCGACATTTTTTTCATGTCGCAGATCTTCAAACAAGCGGTGCTTGTGAAGGAATTATTACACAAACCCTTGATGTTTTTGGAGAGATATTTGTTCTAGCCCATATCGCAGGTAGTCTGCGGCGCAAAAAACTTCAAGAAGTGACTGAAGATGATTGGGATTACCAACTCAATGTGAATTTACGCTCTGGATTTTTCCTCAATCGGGCAGCGGGTGCTGCAATGATTGAGCAAAAAGTTCCAGGTCGAATAATTAATTGCACTTCCACTAGTTGGATGACGGGGCCAGTGAACGGAAGCGATGCTTATGTTGCGGCAAAAGGTGGAGTTGTCACCATGACTCGGGGTTTTGCTGGACAATTTGGACCATATGGGATTCGGGTCAATGTACTAGCTCCTGGTCAGATTGATACACCGATGCAACATGACGACAATAACCCAATAATTATTGCTGCAGCCACGGCCGCTTGCCCACTTCGCCGCATGGGTCAACCAGAGGAGCTAGCACGGGTCGTACTTTTTCTTGCCTCCGATAACTCTTCATTTATTAATGGTGCCACAATTAATGTAAGTGGTGGAATTTTGATGTACTAAATATTTAAAATTTAGTAGAAAAATTTGATGGAGTAAAATTTAACTAACCTGATGAGGATGAATTACTTGCCTGACCACTTGAGCACCTTGAAGCGCGTCCATAGCTTCATTCACATCCGACATTGGCCCACAAGATGTAAGTAGCCTTTCGACCGGCAATCTTCCAGCTCTCCAAAGGTCAACAAACTCTGGGATATCTACCCGTGGATTTGCAGAGCCAAGATAGGAGCCACGAATTGTTTTCACATCTGCGACCAGAGATAGTGCAGAAATTGAAAGCATCTCAGAGGCTGGTGGTAAGCCAACGGTGACAGTCGTACCACCCCGACTTGTTGCGTCATACGCTGATTTCAAGGTATCTGCACGCCCTGCGCACTCAATCGCAACTAGAACTCCATCGGGAAATTGATCGCGCAGGTTTTCACTTGGATCCAGCACAAAATCTGCACCTAGTGAAAGTGCAAGATCTCTTTTTGATGCTACAGGGTCGATGGCAAAAATAGGTGATGCTTGAGAAATAACTGCACCAATTAGGGCCGATAACCCAACACCACCAAGTCCCCAGATGCCTAATGATTGGCCTTGCTTAGTGTGTGCAGAATTTCGAACTGCGCCAATGCCTGTCAAGAGCGCACAACCAAAGAGTGCAGCGATATCGAAGGGGATATCGGAGGGAAGTTTAATGAGTGATCTCTGATCAAGAACTGCATATTGGCTGTAGCAAGAAACTCCATTATAGTGATTGACCAAGGTTCCATCAAAACTAATTCGTGACCCACCACTAATCATCTCTCCACGTGTGTTCGAGGTTGCTCCAACAGAACAAAATGCCGGAGAGCCTAAACGACATTCGTTGCATGCACCACAACTAGGCAAGAACACGGTTGTTACATGGTCACCAACTTTTAGACCTTTGACGCCTTTACCAAGTTCTAGTACGACACCTGCAGATTCGTGACCAGCAACTAGCGGCAAGGGTCGTTGGCGCGAGCCATTAACCACAGAGAGATCTGAATGGCAAATACCGGCCGATTCAATTTTTACTATTACCTCGCCGATACGAGGCGGTGCTAAATCAACCTCAACGATTTCAAGTGGCCGAGAAATGGAATACGGAAGATCAGCACCACTTTTGCAAAGTAGTGCGGCAAGTGACCTCACGTCATGGCATCTTCAGTTAGAAAATCTTTAACAGTAGAGCTTGCGGAGTCAGATTTAGATGACGCATAGCCAGCAAGGAGAAGTGCCAATATAACCGGGCCAACTCCAAATACTTCCTTCAACTTCAAAGTCACTCCCCTTAGAACTTCGTCTCTGATTTCTATTAATCATGTATAATACTCATTTCTCAACTCTTAGATTCCTTTTCTCATGAAACGATATTCATTGTATGCACTTCATCAACCGCTCTATTCACATTTGCACCTGGAACAGGAAGAAGCAATGGGAGCCGCTATGGTCAGATGTTAGACGCGTGGTGGACCGGAATATAGCTGGGAAAGAATCTTGCCGCGATGTATAGGCTCACGCGCTTTGAATCGGTGACATCATACTGGTTGGTTTAGGTTTTGAGGCTTTCTATTAGATGGGTGAAGAAATTAGAAAACACTCTCCATGGAAAGAGGCCTTTGTATTTGGCTAGGCAAACAGAACAATTATGTATCAATATGAAAAACGTTGACATCTGCTAGAGATGCCAATAATATGATAGCACTTTCGGACTAATTTCTAGAAATAGGCAGGTTCTAAAATGTCAAATGGAATATCGAAAAGTGAATTTGATTACGTTGTAATTGGTGCCGGGTCTGCGGGATGCGCACTTGTTAGAAATCTGTCAGATCGAACTGGTGCCCGAATCTTGCTTCTTGAAGCAGGAGGTTCAGATGAGCGAAAAGAAATTCAGGATCCCACAAAATGTTTTAGTCTTTGGGGAACTGACATTGATTGGAAATATGAAACTGTTCCGCAAGAGTTTGCAAATAATAGATCTATGCGTTGGCCAAGAGGACGCGTTTTAGGAGGGAGTAGCAGCATCAATGGGATGGTGTATCTCCGAGGTGACCGTCTTGACTACGACACCTGGGGTTATCTAGGAAATTATGGTTGGGGATTCGATGAAGTTTTTCGAACATTTGCTTCTATGGAAGGAACGAGTAACGGATCTTCCTCCGGACCGCTAATGCCTGCAGTAGTTGCGGATCAAAGTCCACTGTCACAGATATTTATTGATGCCTGTGGTGAACTCGGTATTAATTATAATGACAACTTTAATAGCGGCAAACTTTCAGGTGCTGGATGGAATGAATCTACAATTTACCAAGGAAAACGACAGAGTTCTTATCGAGCCTTTTTGCATCCAATTATTGGAAGGCCGACAATTACCATTGAAACAAATGTAATAGTGCAAAAATTAAGTCTAAATAGTTCTCATCGAGTTGAGGGCATCACATATATAAAAGATGGCAAAGAGTATAAGGTTTTTATCAGTGGTGAGTTAATTCTTTCAGCTGGCGCAGTTGATAGCCCGAGGTTGCTCTTGTTATCGGGAATTGGAGCACCGGAGGAGCTTCGCTCCATTGGAATCAAACCTGTGATTGAACTCCCAGAAGTTGGGCGCAATTTAGTCGACCACATGTTAATAGGTGTTGCATTTGGATCTGCTTCAAAGATTGATGGGCGTAATCCATTTGTCACTGAAAGTTGTGCATTTGTAGGCTCAAATCCATCAGTAGTTGGCTCTAATATACAAATTTCGTTCGTGAATGAAAAGAATTTCGTTGAAGATTACGAAGTTCCGGAACATTGCTTCACAGTAATTCCAGGAATAGTAAGGCCACAGAGCCGAGGCTGGATAAAATTGCGCTCTAGCAATCCAGCCGTTGCTCCACTTATTGACCCACGTTACTTAAGTGAAACTGCGGACCTTGATGACTTAGTCAGTGGAATCCAAGTTTCACGTGAGATAGCAAAAACTAAAGCCCTCTCACCTTGGACTACAGGTGAAGTTGCTCCCGGACCTGACTGCTCAGGTGATGCACAAATTCGCGATTACGTCAGATCTGTTGCAACAACGTGGTTCCACCCAGTAGGCACGTGCAGAATGGGAATTGATTCTGGAGCAGTCGTTGACCCTGAGCTTCGAGTTCAGGGAATCGCCAATCTTCGCATCGCAGATGCATCGATTATGCCCACAATAGTTTCATGCAACACCAATCCTGCTAGCATGATGATTGGCTGGAAAGCTGGCGAACTAATTGCTAACAGCAATAGCTAGTTTTCAGGTACCAAATTTCGTTAATTTCCTGCGAAATAAGTAATCCATTGGCTTCTCAAGAGGAATTTCCTCATCCAAGGACCGACTTGCCTCTATAAGCTTTCTTATAATTTGATTTAAGTGCGACGTGTTCTCTTCATGGATATTCCCTACCTCCTACCCGCCTTGGCTTGAAACTGCTGCGCTGACCCGATAACACCACTCTTACTAAATTCTCAGTACGAGAAATCAATTCACTAGCTTGTTTTAATTCCTCTTTAAGTTCAATAATCATTTTGATGCACTCTACATACTAATTACTTTTCCAGGGTTAAGAATCCAATTAGGATCCATAGATAATTTAATTCCTCGCATAACATCCACTGCTTCTTGTCCAGTTTCCTCAACTAGAGCGGTAATTTTTCCGGAACCAATTCCATGTTCGCCAGTGCACGTTCCTCCCATTGCAATGATTTCCAAGGTAATGTCATGTGTGATGTGGCGAACTTCAATGAGTTCTTCTGGTTTCAATGGATCCAACATGATTGCGCAATGGAAGTTTCCGTCTGCTACATGGCCCAATACTGAATATTCGTAAGGATGTTGATTAAGAATTTGCACAGCAATGTCTACCGCCTCAGCGAGGCGTGAAATTGGAACAGCTATATCCGTACTTAACTCACGCTTTCCAGGATTGGCAGCAAAATTTGCCCAGTGGGCATTGTGGCGTGCGCGCCAAAGTTTGCGTCGTTCACCTTCATCCGCCGTCCATGTGAATTCTGAACCATTAAATTCTTTAGTGATTACTTTTACTGCTTGCGAGTCCTCTTCCACACTAACTGGACTCCCATGGAATTCAAAGAAGAGCGTTGGAAGTTCAGATAAAGTCATCTGATCGTAGGCATTAACATTGCGAATAGATTTCGCATCTAAAAATTCGCACCTTGCAATAGCAATTCCAGCTCGAACAATTGTTGTTGCAGCAAGCACGCCATCTTCCAACGAAGGGAAACAGACAACCGCAGCGGCCATCTTTTCAGGAATTCCAAATACGCGGAGTGTAATTTCGGTGATAACTGCCAAGGTGCCCTCAGATCCAACAAGAAGTCTGGTTAAGTCATATCCTGCAGATTGTTTACGTGTTTCACGTCCGGTTCTAATAATCGTTCCATCTGCTAACACTGCAGTTAACGCCATAACATTTTCGCGCATGGTTCCATAACGAACAGTTGTAGTGCCGGCTGCGCATGTTGCTGCCATTCCGCCGAGAGTTGCATCAGCACCTGGATCTACCGAAAAGAAGAGTCCTTGGTTTGCTAATTTATCATTGAGTGCATTTCGCTGAACACCAGCCTCTACTCGAACCAATAAATCATCTGCGCGAATTTCAATAATCTTGTTCATATTTGAAAGATTCAAACTAATTCCACCAAAAAGAGGCACAACGTGACCTTCGAGAGATGTGCCAGCACCAAATGCAACAACAGGAATTAACTCTTTGTTACAATATTCCAAAACTTTGGAAACTTCTTCAACATTGTTTACCATCACAACTGCCGATGGGTAACTAGGCACCGCTGCTGATTCGTCGGCACTATGCTGTTCCAAGACGGATTCACTTGTACTTACACGACCATCAACTATTGCTCGGAGTTCTGCAAGTTGGCGATTATCTAAGTTAACGCGGGTTGTAATCATGGACTTTGAGTGGAGGTTCTCAAGTTTTTTATCCACGCGAGACTTGCTCCAGAATCTCTAATAGGTGAATATAACTCTCTCAAGTTGCCTGCACCTGCATCAAGTTGGCTTGGGAGCGGAGAAGAGCAACAAATGATTTCACGTTCTGACCAACTAATTTCTAAACCCTTAGATCAATTGTTGCGCCACCATCAACAACAATAGTTTGCCCATTGATATAGGACGCCCTCTGAGAGGCTAAGAAAATTACTACCGATGCTTGTTCCTCAGGACGCCCCATGCGCTTCATCGGTACCGCTTGAGCAAATGCCTCATGAGTGACCTCTTTGCCATCTATAAAGATCTGATTCTGAGTTTTTGTAAATCCTGGTGCCACAGCAACAACACGAATATTATCTGGAGCCCATTCAACGGCTAATACTCGAGTCAAGGCTTCAAGTCCAGCTTTTGACACCGAGTATGATAGACGGCCTGGTAAGCCAATACGTGCGGCAATTGATGCAATGGAAATGATTGTTGGATATGGAGATTTCTTGAGGTGTGGATACGCAGCGCGGCAGCAGCGAAATGCACCGTCAAGGTGCACATTGGTAATAAAGCGCCAATCTTCATCGCTATACGTATGAGTTAAACTTTGACGGAAGTTTCCTGCGTTGTTAACTAATACATCAAGACGACCAAAGCGATCAATAATCTTGGCAATACCATCATCTACAGATTCAGTTATCCCAACATCAATAGGGACTATAAAGGCTCTATCTCCGGTAGGATCTAGGGTTCTTGCCACCCCTTGCGCTGCATCTTCGCGAAGATCAGAGACAACAACGTCGTATCCATCTTCAAGGAATTGCTTGCACATTTCTGAACCGAGGGAACCACCACTTCCAGTTACTAGAGCCACTGGGCGTGTTATAGTCATGTGCTAATTCAATCAGCAAAGAGTCTGCTAGGCAAGGACAGTGATGTAAACAGCTCCATCTGAACCTACTCTGCAGGCATTTGGTCCACCACCACGGTCCGCGTAATTATGAATTCCTTGCGTCGCAGACCAAGCAATGATTTTACTTGTATATGTCTCGACCATAACGATATTTTTTAACTCTTTTAGAATACCTACAAGCATAATGAACTCCTGAAAAAGCATCGTTTAACTTGGACTTTTGTGATGCTAATCCTTAAACTCATCTCCGACGAGGCGGTAGCTCAGTTGGTTAGAGCCCCAAACTCATAATTTGGTCGTCGTCGGTTCGAGCCCGACCCGCCTCACCAAGAACTGCCTCTGACCCCAGATGTATTGAAAATTTGGGATGTGATTGCAAAATCCGAGGAGCTTGCGCAGGAAGTATTTTTCGTAGCATCCCCCGAAAAAAAGTAGGCCCATGATTTGAGATTAGATTTCAACGCTACATCTCTATTTATGGCTATAAAGTGCTATCACTCATTTAAACTAACAACGATTGTAGATTAATCAAACTTCTAAATTCTTAAGTTACTATCGTAAGATGAATGAGCGTGTCCTTGTTGTGACAGATGATGGTTTTGAATTATCTACCTTGACTCCAGCCCTTCGTATGCATGATATGGACATCATCGGTGAGGCAAGAAGTGAGAGTGTCGCCCTCACTCTTCTTCGAAGATTACAACCCGATGTTGTCTTACTAGATATGCACATCGCTGGGGCTTCAGCGGTCAAGATTGCTATCAACCTACGCAAGGCACAACCCAACATCGGCCTAGTTATTCTCGAGAGCTGCTCAGATTTAAGGCTCATCGGAGATCGTCTTATCGATATCCCATCGGGTACCAAGGTTGTGTTGAAGAAATCTGCGACAGATCTAATGGCTTTGTGTCAGGCAATCTCTGCCTCCAAGAATTCAGCACAGGATAATCAGGAGGTCTCATGGATCAATGGGAACGTCTCGATTTCTCAGACTGCACTCGGAGGGTTACTTGCCAAACTTACCGATGCCCAAGTTCAGACATTGCGTCTTGTTGCACAAGGTTATACAAATGCCCACATCGGTCGGATGAGATATGTGAGTGAGAAAGCTATTGAACAGATAATCTCGCGAGTAACCCAAGAGTTCAATATCCAACCCGATCATGATAGGAACATGCGAGTACAGTTAGTCAATGAATACAACAAAATGTTAGGCGCGTCACGACTCTGATCAGGCCAGCACTATAAATCCTAGGTAAAATACTCGGCTATGGAGCTAAGTCAGATTCGGCAGCGATGGAATGAAGTCCTCGATACTCTCCTGGAGCAAGATCGAATCGCCTGGCTGGCTTTTTTTGATGCTCGCCTAGCAGACTTTGATGGCAGACTCCTAACACTTGATTTTTCTGATAGCCGAAAACTTGGTGCCGCTCATGAGTACTCTGAGGCGCGGTTGCGACAACACCTCTTACTCATCACAACGATCAAAGAGTGCTTTGATATCGAAGTTGAGATAGCTGAGCGATGAAACTCCGGAATTTGATTGTCTTGCTTCTCTTCTCACTCATCAGTATTTCGCTACCAAGTGCGGTTGCATCCACATCAAGCCTGTCTCTGTCGGTGCGACAGACACCATCGACGAATGAGGCACTACTGACTTTCTATGGCACGATAAAGCCAGCCAAGTCAGGCATCACAGTAGATATTCAGATCAAAAGTGGGGGCAGTTGGGGGCCAACTCGCTTCAAAACAAAGACCACTCGGGCTGGGACGTGGAGGCTGACTGCTCTTGCTAGTGCAATCGACTCCCAAGTCACCTATCGTGCAACTGCTCTCATGGGTGGCAAAAAACTTTACTCCTCAATCCGTTCGATAACAGTCTCACAGATCGAGCAAATTTCGCAGAGTGATCCCTCTCTTACCATCGCTGGATTAGGGCCAGGTGGACGCATTCATGGCGCGGATATAAGTCGCTGGCAACATCCCAATGACAAGACGATTGATTTCGTGAAGATGTATGAGGCTGGACTTCGCTTTGTGATGATTAAGGCATCAGATACGCGCGATGATGCCGATGCCCTTGCGCTCAAATATTTAGTGATGGATCACAGCGCCGCGCAGGCTGCCGGTATTTATACAGGCTTCTATCACTATGCAATCCTGCCCGATGTCTTAGATAATGAAGGAATCATCCGGGATGCAACTGCACAAGCTCAAAAAGTGATGTGGCGTCTGGCATCTATTGGGGGTTACACCCAGCGTGATCTTCCCTATGCCTTAGATCTTGAGAGTGCATGCGTGCGCGTATCCTCATCGGGAGCCTGCGCAAAATATGCCTCACGAAGCCAAGTCACGCTCTGGGCGATCACATTTCTCAAGATCCTGAAAGAGAGGACAGGCAAAACTCCCATCCTGTACTCATATCCAAATTTTCTGGAGAGCTCGATGGTGCGAAGCACAGAGTTGGCCCAGTACCCCCTGTGGTTGGCCCAGTATGCAATCGATCCCGCTGATCCGATAAATCAACCAGGGCTAAAGGCGAGTGGTTGTTATGTCCATTCATGGACAGGTGCTAACTGTGATTCACGGTGGGTAATCTGGCAGTACTCATCCTGTGGGATCGCCCCAAAATACGGCGTACCTGGCTCTCGGTTGGATCTCAATGTCTTTAGAGGAACCTCCTCTGCTTTCCTTGACTTAATGCAAGGCAGTTGGAGCCCGACCTTAGTTGATTTGATGCCACGAAATGAGCCAACATCACTGATGCTGCTCAAACAGTCGGCGACTACCACAGATAAGTATGTGACTTTCAACGTCGCTGTTGCTCGCCCTGATCTCTCTCCCGTTGTCACCGGGACTGTAAAGCTGGTATTTGATGCCGCGCCTAATCCACGACCAACACAAACCATAGTGCGTGCCACAAGTGGGGCTTGGACATTGGCAATCAAAGGTATCCCGGCAGGAAGCTACACAGGACAGATTCTCTTCAGTGACATCTCAGCCACTCATGCAGAGAGCTCAATACCCGTTACTTTCAGCGTCGAACAGGGAGTCGATTCAAAACCAACGAAATCACCGACAGGTAAGCCAAAACCTAAACCATCAAAGGATGGTTGTGCCAAGCAGATTAAGAACTGACTTTTTGAGCCTCATTCAAAAGTTCATCAAGGGCTGCTAACTCGCGCTCTACGATAGTGACATAAGCATGAACTGAGTCCTTGCACTCTCTGCGGTTCCACCCTAAGACTGGTGCGATTATCTCTGCAATGGAATCGGCGAGATCAACACCATGATTGTAAGCTTCAAAGGAGATGCGTGTACGACGAGATATAACATCATCGACGGAGAGGGCACCTTCATGGCTGGCAGCGTAGTAAATCTCGGCCTTCAAATATGGCAGATCCAAACTCAGTTTCTGAGATAACTCTGGCTCCATCCTTATCAACTCTAGAATCTCACTAATCATCGAGCCGTAACGATTCAACAGGTGCGAAATCGTCTGAGCATCCAGGCCACTCTCACTTGAGATAGCCTCGAGCTGTTGCATCAAGGCAAAGTAACCATCTGCTCCTATGAGTGGAAGCTTCTCGGTCACAGACTCTGGGGTGATTTTTCGTAGTTCATTGACTGCAAGATCTATGACATCCTTGCCCATAACACGATAGGTCGTGTACTTACCGCCCGCAATACTGACAAAGCCCGGGGCTGGACGATCGAGTGTGTGTTCGCGCGAGAGTTTGGTAGTAACTGAGTTCTTGTTATTTGCCACAAGAGGTCGAAGGCCTGCATATACCCCGATAATCTGATTGATTGAAATCTCAGGATTGAGAACACGATTTGCCTGTTCAACTATGTAGGCAACATCCTCCCGATCTGCCAGGGGTTGTGAGCGATCGCCCGTATAGGGGGTGTCTGTTGTCCCAACGATCCACTTGTCAGCCCACGGAATGATAAAGAGGACCGAGACCGGAGTTTTCAGGATGATCCCAGCCTCAGATTTGATCGCCGAACCTGGCAGGACGATATGAGCACCCTTTGACATCGTTACGCCATAACCGGCTTTAAGATCAAAGCTTTTATGAAGTTCATCACTCCAGATTCCAGCGCACATGACTGTGACTGTCGCCTTGATTGCAATTCTCTCTCCACTGATCAAATCTTGGGCATTTACGCCAACTACACGTTTGCCATCACGAATGAGTGATTGCGCACTGACGCGAGTGGCGATAGTCGCCCCGTGTCTGGCTGCAGTGCGTGCCACAGAGAGAGTGTGCCGGGCATCATCTACTTGAGCATCGAAATATTTGATCGCACCCGTGACAATGTCTGAGCGCAGAGATGGGGCGACCTCGTTGATCTGTTTTTGGCCCAGATGCTTATGCCATGGCAGAGCACGTTTGAATCCGCGCAGGGCATCATAGAGGGCAAGACCTGCACCGACATACGTTCGCTCCTTGAATTTTTCTGTCAATGGGAAGAGAAAAGCAACAGGCTTGACTAAGTGTGGGCACAGATTCGATACTAAAAGCTCACGCTCGTGAAGGGCCTCTCGTACTAATCTAAAGTCATACTGCTGCAGATAGCGCAATCCACCGTGTATTAACTTGCTTGAGCGGCTAGATGTTCCTGCGGCAAGGTCTTGAGATTCAATCAATGCAACTTTTAGTCCACGAGATGCAGCATCCAGGGCCGCTCCAACACCATTGACTCCCCCGCCGATCACGAGCACATCAAAGTGCTCATTGCTCAGGGCTGAAAGAGCGCCTCGGCGTTGCTCAGGGTTGAGTTGGGTTAAAAACATGTGCGTTGCATCTCCATTATGGCCTTTGTAGAGTTAAGCCTAACCCAATAGAGACGAGATTGCCTCACGTGAGATATATCGGCAGTTTGGACCAAGGCACAAGCAGCACTCGCTTTATGATATTTGATCATGCAGGAAAAACCGTGGGCCAACATCAACTCGAGCATCGCCAGATTCTGCCCCAGGCCGGTTGGGTCGAACATGATGCTGGAGAGATCTGGGATCGGGCACAACAAGTTATCGCTGCCGCCCTCAAGCAGGCCGATATTTTGGGCTCAGATTTAGAGGCAATTGGTATCACTAATCAACGTGAAACTACCGTTGTTTGGGATGTGAGAACGGGTCTGCCTCTATCGAATGCCATCGTCTGGCAAGACACACGTACCACTGAGTTCTTAGCAGGGCTCTCTGCCTCTGAGCAAGAGAGTATCCGCTTTAAAACTGGTTTGACGATCGCCCCATACTTTTCTGGCAGCAAGATCAACTGGTTGCTTAAAAACGTGCCAGAGGCCAGCAGTGAGAACGCCCGCTTTGGGACGATCGATTCATGGCTGCTCTGGAACTTATCAGGTGGAGTGCGTGGCGGTGTGCATGCCACCGATGTGAGCAATGCCAGCCGGACGCTATTAATGAACTTGGAGAGCCTTGACTGGGATGATGAATTACTGGGGATTTTTGGAGTCCCAAGAGCCTTGCTACCAAAAATCAGATCATCTTCAGAGCCGTATGCACTTACTGATCCACATGGTCCTTTTGGCACTGCGATTCCTATCGCTGGAATCCTTGGAGATCAACAGGCGGCGATGGTCGGGCAGCTATGTTTTGATCGTGGAGAATCTAAGACGACTTATGGCACCGGTAACTTTGCCTTACTCAACACAGGTCATGAGATCGTACGATCAAAAAATGGTTTGCTGACAACGGTATGTTTCAAGTTTGGTGATGAACCGGCGTATTACGCCCTTGAGGGTTCAGTTGCAGTGACCGGCTCTGCAATTCAATGGTTGCGTGATCAATTGGGGATAATCACCAATGCCTCTGAGACTGAGAATTTAGCCGCCTCGGTCAGTGATAGTGCAGGAGTGTATTTTGTCCCAGCCTTCTCTGGGCTCTTTGCGCCGTATTGGCGCAGTGATGCCCGCGGTGCGATAGTCGGACTTACCCGCGCTGCTACCAAGGCCCATCTTGCGCGCGCCGCCCTTGAGGCTATCTGCTATCAGACCCGAGATGTCATAGATGCGATGGTGGCAGATAGCGGTGTGCCGATGAAAGAGATGCGTGTAGATGGTGGCATCACTGCCAACTCTCTATGTATGCAGATGCAGGCCGACATCATGGGAATCGATATATCTAGACCATTAATCGCTGAGACGACTGCGCTCGGTGCTGCCTATGCAGCAGGCCTTGCCGTTGGTTTCTGGTCATCCCCGCAGGAGCTTCGAACACAGTGGCAGGAGTCGCGCCGTTGGTCTCCCACGAATACTCGTGATCTGCGCGAAAAAGGCTATGCACAGTGGAAAAAAGCAGTTGAGAGAACGTTGAACTGGATCGACTAGATCTTGGTGATCTCAATGATAAAGGCATTTGCCGGTGCGAGAATCGCTGCGGCCAGGCCACTGTTGGCTAAGGCAGATCCTGAGAGTCGTATACCTTCCATCCACTGCGGAGGTGTGACTAACATAAAGCGGGGCTTACCAGCAGGATAAACAGCGATGATCGAGTAAGTGGCCTTCGCATCCAATCCTGGAAATTTCAGTGGTGCCGGATGAATCACACCGGTAGGTGTTAGTTGAACGTAGGCAAAGATTGCCCGAGATTTATCATGGGCAATGACTCCATGTAGGTATCCATGTGTATCTGGATAATCCACCCGAATCATGGCTCCGCTGTGTAATAGGGCTCGGTTGGTTTTATAGTACGTGGCCCAACTCTTCAAATAGGCACGCTCGTGCTCGGTTGCCTCAGTGATGTTCCATTCGATACCTGCATGACCAAAGAGAGCCGTCGTTGCCCGCATAGAGAGTTCGAGGGTTCGACCAGTCTGATGACTATGAGTTGGTCCGATATGTGTCCCGAGCATCTCTGGTGGTATGACTTGAGCGCTCCAACGCTGAATACTCTGACGCTCGAGTGCATCGTTGTTATCACTTGTCCAGAAACGATCTACATAATCGATCACACCCAAATCAATCCGAGCTCCTCCTGAGGCGCATGATTCGATTTCAAGATGTGGGTGGCGCAGTTTCAACTCGGCAAATAAACGATAGATCGCCTGGGTCTGGGAGCGCACTCCAGGTCGTCCCATATGGCCGGCATCTACTAAGACCCGATTATGATCCCATTTGATATAGGCAATATCGTGCTCTCCCAAAATCGCAGATGTCTGCTCTAGAACATGGTTATAGGCACCTTCATGGGCTAAATCTAAAACTAATTGATGACGCCATAAAGGTGGGGTGCGATCACCCTCATGCAAGATCCATTCAGGATGGGCGCGATAGAGATCAGAGTCAGGATTTACCATCTCTCCTTCAAACCACAGGCCAAACTCGATTCCCTTTGAGTTAATATATTTGATAATCGGTCTCAAACCATTAGGCCAAACAGTCGAATCAATGACCCAATCCCCTAAACCTGCCCGGTCATTGCGCCGAGAGTGAAACCAACCATCATCTAGCACCACGCGCTCGATACCGATTTCTGCGGCCACATCTACTAACTCCCTGATTGCCGCCTCATCGTGGTTGAAGTAGATCGCCTCCCACATGTTGAGAGTAAGGGGACGTGGGCGCTGTGGGTGCATGGTGCGGGCACGAATATGTGAATGAAAGGCAGCGCTAATACCATCTAGTCCCTGTTGTGAGTAGACCGAGAGCATCGCAGGAACAGTGTGTGTTTTACCCGCTGGGAGTATTACCTCTCCAGGCAGTAATAGTTCACCAGCCCCCATTGACTGCCCACCATCAAAGCCTCGTTCAATCAAATAGATTGAGTTTCCACTCCAGGCAATACTCGTTGCCCATGCCGCTCCACTTTGAAAACCAGTCTGAGCCGTCAATGCGATGTCGGCGATAGAGAAGTTATGACCACTTCTTCCCTCACGCGACTCGCGTGCCCAGGTACCGACTCCGATATCACGTCTTTGTGGCTGTCGCTCATGTGACCACCGACCAATAAAATCCAGACTCTGCGTAGCCTCTTGCGGCAATGGTAACCAGTGAATGTACTCATTTAAGCTGTAATCACTATCACCAATATTACTTACCGTTGCACTTTGTGTGATCACACCAAAAGTATCCATGTCAAAATTCATGAGGATCTCTAACTCAGCACAGGCATCATGAAAGGTGATTGAGCACTCATTATCTACGTGGTAAAACTTAGTGACTTCGAACTTTGTCGACCAATCTCGCCCACCTCTGTGCCCACTCAATGTTGGGCGACCTAAGAAGCCCCGTGAACTCTCACGCATGATCCCTGGGTTTTGCACGTGATCCCACGAGCTATTGGCAATGGATACTTGGCTGGCAGTGGCTACTTCGGCCAAGTCCCCAACAAGTAGCGCACCCCAATGGGCGATGACAAGAGCGCCATCGATGACCTCCAGTAGCAACGAACTACTTTCACTGCGAAGGAGTGCCGATTGCTTAACCACACAGGTAGAGTAACGACACTATGGTGCAGAGTAAAAGATTAGCGGCCGGTATCACACGTACTAACCGTGAGATGGCCGACGGGCGCACGATCCGCTACTACGACACTGCTCTTCAGGGGCGTACTGCTGTCGATACACGAGTAGTTGAGGAACAACCCACCATTGGTGAACTCCGCCTAGATCCTCTTGTCAACGAGTGGGTAGCAATGGCTGCACATCGCCAGGGACGAATCTTTTTGCCGCCAAAGGCGCTCTGTCCTCTCTGTCCGACCAGAGTTGATCTCGTAACTGAGATCCCTGACTCTGATTACGAGGTAGTTGTCTTTGATAACCGCTCTCCATCACTGCGTCCACCAGATACCGAATGGGCTCTTCCAATTCCTGCAGGTCCTGATACTAAATTAGGAAGCGCTGCAGGAAAGTGCGAAGTGATTTGCTTCACGCCAGAGCATGGAAAGTCCTTCAAGGATCTATCTCCCAGTCGCGTGCGGGTCTTACTTGAAGCATGGGTCGATCGCACCCAAGAGCTCTCACTTGAGCCATACATCGAACATATCGCGCCCTTTGAAAATCGGGGTGAGGAAATAGGTGTCACGCTCTCGCACCCACATGGTCAGATTTATGCCTATTCTTATATTCCACCTCGTGTTGAAAAGATGTTAGCGGTAGCAAAATTATATAAAGACTCAATGGGTAAGGTTTTATTCGATGAAGTGGTTGCCCGAGAAATCCGTGATGAAGAGCGTATCATCGCCCGCAATGATCGTTGGATCGCCTTTGTTCCTTATGCATCACGCTATCCATTTGAGATACATGTGACTCCTTTGAATCCAGTTGCGGATTTAGCCCAGCTCACTGAACAAGATCGGGATGAATTCCCAAGCATCGCACTAGAGGTCATGAGACGCTTGGATGGTGTCTTTGGAATTGAGATGGCGTATATCGCCGCCTGGCATCAAGCTCCAGTGCGAGTTGGACGTGATCTACTGCGCTTGCATTGGCAGATCACGAGTGTTCGACGTGCGCCTGGAAAGTTGAAGTATTTGGCTGGCTCTGAATCTGCAATGGGTGCATTCATTATGGATATGCGTCCTGAACAATCAGCGGCGCAGCTTCGCGAAGTAAAGCTCTAATAATGCACGTTCTCATCACAGGCGGTACCGGTTATATTGGCGCGACAGCAGTTGAGATTATGCGCAAGCAGGGATATGAGATCACGATTTTGGATGATTGCAGCACTGGGCATGCCGATAGCGTGCCTCAGGGAGTGCGCTTTGTTCAGGGATCACTCTTGAGTCGATTGGATATCTGCGATGCTCTCGTGGATGTAGATGTGGTGATGCACTTCGCGGGTAAATCTCTCGTCGGTGAATCAGTAGAAAAGCCCGATCTATACAGACGTGTGAATGTCGATGGGACACGGAACTTACTCGATGAAATGAGCAAGGTTGGTGTGAAGAAAATAGTCTTCTCCTCGTCGGCGGCTACATACGGCCAACCCCAAGAGATTCCTATCAAGGAGAGCGCGATTGGTGCACCAACCAATCCATACGGTGCCACAAAGCTTGCAATCGATCAGATGATTGGTGAAGAGTCGCACAGACGCGGTATCGCCGCAGCATCTCTTCGATACTTCAATGTCGCCGGTGCGATGCGCTGTGAGCGTGGTTGGCTTGCTGAACGACATGACCCAGAGACTCATCTCATTCCTAATGTGTTGCGTAGCACAGCTATCGACCCAGTCAAGATATTTGGCAAGGACTGGCCAACTCCCGATGGAACATGTATCCGCGACTATGTCCATGTAATCGATCTCATCGATGCACATATCAGAGCTCTCGAGACTCTCATCGATAATCATCATGAGATTTACAACTTAGGTAGTGGTGATGGTTATTCGGTTCACCAGATTGTGGATGCCGCTTCAAAGGCGATTGGATTCTCGATTCCCACAACAGACTCTGCCCGCCGCGATGGTGATCCTGCTATTTTGATCGCCGATATCACCAAGGCACGAGAGTATCTTGACTGGAAACCTACTCGTGGAATCGATGTGATGATCTCCGATACGCTGGAATCGATCAAATAACTATGCAAGAGTCAGGTATCAGAGGAAAGTTTGAAGAGCTCTTTGGCCAACTACCTGATGTAATCGCAGCCGCTCCTGGTCGCGTAAATTTAATCGGTGAACATATCGATTACAGCGATGGATACGTGTTGCCCTTTGCCATTACTGAGCGTACCTATGCTGCGGTGAGAAGGCGCTCTGATCGGCTGGTGAGAATTGCATCTGCCCAGCGAGGAAACATGGTTATCACGGTCAAACTTGATGATGTACGGCCAGGGTTAAAAGGGCAGTGGGAGCGCTATGTCTTGGGTGTGCTTTGGGCCCTAAAGATCGATCATGGCGTTGATGTAATGATCGATGGTCATGTTCCCTTGGGGGCCGGGCTCTCATCCTCTGCAGCCCTTGAGTGCAGCGTTGCTATCGCTCTTGATGAATTATTCTCTCTTGGATTTGACCTCAAGGCATTGGCACGTTTGGCACAAAAGGCTGAGAATGGATACGTAGGTGTTCCTTGTGGAATTATGGATCAATCGGTAGCTCTTCTGGCAAAACCTGGCTCTGCACTCTTGCTGGACTGTCGAGATCTAACATCCAGGGATATTGATTTCGATCTTGCGTCAAATGCTCTGGAGTTGTTGATTATCGATACGCAGGCCCACCACTCTCTGACCGATGGCGCCTATGCCCAACGCCGTGCATCCTGTGACTCAGTAGTGACAAAACTTGGCGTGCAATCGATGCGGGAGTTAACGCTCAATCAACTTGAAGAGTCCCAAGATTTGATCACAGATAATGAATTTATCCGAGCCCGTCATGCAGTCACTGAAATAGCCCGTGTGCTCGATGCAGTTCAAGCCCTTGAATCTCAAGACTTTGTGGAGCTAGGACATCTGCTGAATGCATCTCACAGATCACTACGAGATGACTATGAGGTCTCTTGCTCTGAGCTCAACACGGCAGTTGATTCAGCGATATCTGCCGGAGCACTCGGAGCTCGGATGATCGGTGCAGGTTTTGGAGGCAGTGCGATAGCCCTGATCAAAGCAGATCAATCCCAAGGGATCATTCGTGAGATAAAAATCGCATTTGGGGGTAAGGGCTTTAAGCCACCACGATTTTTTACTTCACTGCCTAGCCAAGGGGCGCAGATTATCCAACGTGCACCACAGATATAACATCCACGCCTCCCATTGAATTTAGGAGATCTACTAAATCATTGGGATCATTACCCGGGATTGCCACTGTAATATCATCGAAGCCACGTCCCCCCTCTGACTTTAAAACTATCAACTCTTTAATATCCCCTCCAGCGGCCCCGATCGCCGATGCCAAGAGCCCCAAGGATCCAGGGCGATCTGGCAGAGCAACGTTAAGACGGAAAAGAGCCATACCTAAATCCTAACTCCTGATTGCCCCAGCAGCTCCCAGTTATTTAAGCCAGAACCACCCATGCGCCCTTGACGGCGACTTTCACCTTGCCAAGTGGATTTATTGCAGGTCCAGATACGGGCTTTGCAGATTTAAGTGGATCAAACTGAGCTTGATGGCAAGGGCACTGTAAAACTTTTGTTGCAGGTTGATACTCGACCGTACAGCCTTGATGTGTACAGATTGCAGAGTAGGCGAAAACCCCTTTTGCACTCCTGAAAAGGACTGCGGGAGCACCGTTTGCCAAGACGAAGTTTTTGGTTGCCCCGACCTTCAAGGATGCAATCTTGATGATTTTGGTCCCTGCGGCAGCAGCTGCACCATCTTGTGTCGATGTGGGTGTGAAGAACTTACCAACCCCAGCAAAGGCCACTGACATGCCAGCAATAATCCCGAAACGCATCAGGCCACGTCGCTCTATCGACATTGTAAATCCCTTTCGCTTTTCTCTGATGAGCATTAAGTAGGATAACCATAGAATGGCATAGGCAGTATTGCTCGCTAGAAAGTATGGGGAGACTTGAAAAGTACTGGCCAGCCATAGGGCCACTGATATCGAGAGGCCGCCAAGGGCGGCCAGAGTAGGTGCAACCCAGAGCAGGGTCGCAAGGCCCACAGCAAACTCACCGAGCATGATCGTGATACCAACTGCAGTTGGATATCTCGTTAACGTCTCAAAGATGCTTTGGGCCAAAGGTGACTGTGTTGAGTATCCATCCAGTTGTGAGCCGATGAAACTGGCGGAACCAGGGGTTAAAAAGCCGGCATCAGTTGCCTTGTCCCACCCGGCATAGAGCCATGTACCCCCCAGCCACAAGCGCATAATACGCAAGGCCCACGATTGCGCACGCCATGAGTTGGAGGCTACTCTTGAAAAACTACCGATCATGGGTATCAGAGTAATACCTTCAGGCTATTTACTTGGTGTGAAAAGGCTCCCTGACTTGGATTCGAACCAAGAACCTGTCGATTAACAGTCGACTGCTCTGCCGTTGAGCTATCAGGGATTATGCCGTGCATCGCTCACTCTAGCGCACGCCCTTAATCTTTGAAAAATTGAGGGTTTTAAAGGCTACCAAGGGCCAAATCATGAAGTGATCGACGCGTGCTCTCTAGGGCAACCAATGCGCCAAATGCAGAGTTGTATTCAATCTCATTCTCAACTGGATTAAGACGCTGCAAACTTGACTTTAATTCAGCGATAGAGCGAGAGATTGCTACTTCGCGCAGCCGAGCAATAATGCTCTCAACATAGAGTGCATGTGTAGTGCCATCGGCGCGAAGTGGCTCAACTGTGAGCTCAGTAAAAAGTGCTCTAATTTTCTCATCCGTAATCGTCTCTAGCGAAAGTAAGGGCTTCTCATCTATCGTCTTTCTGAGTTCACGATAGGCAGGGTGGGTAAAGGCATCACTTTCGATCTGCGACCAGAGTTTTTCAATCAAAAGTTCTGGCTCTTGCAGCCGTGCCTTGAGGACTTCACGCTCTAAAATGAGACGGGCATCATGTGGATCTGGCCGCCACTTACCCTCATCGGTTGTGCCTGACTCCTCAAATTGTGGACGCACCTTGACTCCTTGAGAGATCGCGGCAGAGACAATCTCAACTTCAAGGCCTAACCAACCGGCAAGAAGCCGCGTGTATTCAGGACGCAGGGATTTATCTCGAATTTGGGCGACCAGTGGCGCAGCTGCATTAAGGGCGTTGATGCGACCTTCAGCGACATCCAAATTGTGGTGTGCCAACTCACTGCGGATTGCAAACTCAAACAATGGAACCCGACGTGCGATGAGATCACGCAGGGCCAGATCACCTTTTTGTTGGCGCAGATCACAGGGATCTAAGCCGTCTGGCTCAACGGCAACGAAGGTTTGAGTGACAAATTTTTGATCCTCACTAAATGCACGTAGCGCCGCTTTTTGTCCTGCAGCATCACCATCAAATGTAAAGATGACCTCACCACGAAAGGCATCGTCATCCATCAGTAATCGGCGCAAAATACGGATATGGTCGGTGCCAAATGCGGTGCCACAGGTTGCAACGGCAGTGGTTATCCCAGCCAGCTGGGATGCCATGACATCGGTATAGCCTTCAACGATGACTGCTTGGCGTTTTTTTGCAATCTCTTTCTTTGCCATATCAAGTCCATACAAGACCTGGCTCTTCTTATAGATCGGGGTCTCTGGAGTATTGAGATACTTAGGTCCCTCATCGTGGGCATCACTTGCCAACTTGCGTGCACCAAATCCGACGACATCTCCTGTGATGTCCTTAATGGGCCAGGTAAGACGATTTCGAAACCTATCGATAGGTCCACGTTGTCCCATCTTGGATAGTCCAGCCCTTTCTAACTCCTCGGGCGTGTAATTCATGGCACGCAGATGTCTAGTCAGTGCATCCCACTCATCCGGGGCGAAGCCAACGCCAAAGCGCATACAAGCATCCTTATCAAAGCCACGATTGGTCAATAGATCTCGACCATGCCGGGCAGATGGGGTATTGAGTTGCTCTTGATAAAACTTTGCCGCCTCAGTATTTGCAGCGATCAAACGTAAGCGAGCACCGGAGGAGAAGGAAGGAGTGCTACTTGCACCCTCTTCATAGCGAAGTGTGTAACCCAGGCGATCGGCCAAGCGCTCGATAGTCTCGGTGAAGCTCAGGTGATCGATCTTCATCAAAAAAGCGATCACATCTCCCCCACTCTGACAGCCAAAACAGTGGAAAAACCCCTTACTGGGGGTCACGGTGAATGATGGTGATTTCTCATCGTGAAAAGGGCACAAACCCTTCTTGGCCCCACCCCCTGCGCTCTTTAATTGGACATAATCTGCGACGACCTCATCGATTGCGCTGCGCTCACGAATATAGGCGACATCTTCATCTCTAATGCGCCCGCTCATATGCCTACTTTAACCTTTTGTCAGCAGACGTGTATGTAAGGCGTAGGCCCCAGGATCGGTAAGGGCCGCTACTTGATCGATTATGACCCTCATGCGAGCGATCTCTCCACTAGCTTCATTCCATGCCTTGACAAAGATAGAGTCAAGTTCCCTCGGAGCGCACTTCGTGAGCATCTGGACCAATTCGGCGATAATCAAACGTTGGGCGGCATAGCGCTCCTGTGAGTGTGTTGCATTGATCAAGTAATGTCCAGCGATAGCTTTAAGGAAGTCTACTTCGATGACTTGTTCCCGTGGAATCACTAAATCGGCGCTATAGCGTGAGAGTGGGCCATCACCATGGACTGTGCGGGTCGCAACTTCTGCGGCCAGGACGAAGCGCCCGATGAGTTGTGAAGTTGAATCTTTGAGTCTTGCCAAGGAGCGGTGAGTCCCATCGAAATACTGGGGCCAGGCCGAAAGGTTGGCAAGTCTTAAATGTGCCTCTTGCGCCTCTTGCTCGCTTGCATCACTACCGTAATCCATCGTCATAGATCTATATATTTCAGAGATATCTCTATCAAAATTCTTGACCGAGATTTGATTCACAAAGATCGCATCCTCTAGGTCATGGACAGAGTAAGCACAATCATCTGACCAATCCATAATTTGTGCCTCGATGCACTGCTTATCCTTTGGAGCATTCATCCGCACCCAATCAAAGACTTCGACATCATCCTCATAGACACCAAATTTGCGTGAGTTCTGACTGCGTGGCCAGGGATATTTTGTCGCACCATCTAAAGAGGCCCTCGTCAAGTTGAGCCCGATACTTTTACCGTCTGCATCGACGGTCTTGGCCTCTAGGCGCACCAATAATCTAAAGCTCTGTGCATTACCCTCGAAGCCGCCGAACTCCTGTGCTATCTCGGCAAGTGCCTCCTCCCCATTATGACCAAAGGGTGGATGACCTAAGTCGTGGGCCAGACATGCGGTGTCCTGCAGATCAGGATCTGCGCCAAGTGATTCACCTAGCTCACGACCAATCTGTGCACATTCAAGAGAGTGAGACAGACGTGTCCTTTGAAAATCATTTTCCCAGGGAACGGCAACCTGAGTCTTGGCAGCCAATCGGCGCAGCGCTGCAGAGTGAATCACACGTGCGCGATCGCGCATGAACTCGGTGCGCCCGGGCCTCTTTGCCGGCTCATCCATCATCCGCTCGCGATCATGCTCGCTATAGGTCATAACCCCACCTTAGTGAGGATATCGCTCTCGGGTAAATGATCGCTGATGTTAATACCTCGACGCCCAACAGTGATGTAGGCCAGATAGGCACCTGCCTCTCGCAACAAATACCTGTACCCAGATTGTGAAATCACATTTGGCCCTGTTTGCACAGGTGAACACGTGCTCACGACCCCTTGATCATCGGCCATGACCATCGCACGTTGACAGTGAAATGGGTCTGTAACGATGATGACATCACTGACCATCCGCTTTTTCATCACAGAGACATATGCCTTTGTACTACCCAAAGTATCTCGTCCTTCAGCAATAGCGATGATATTTTTCGAGGCTATACCCTTTGATCTCAACCAAGCCTTTCCAGAGGCCGCCTCCGTCGTTCGATCACCAGGGGCTCCTGCTCCCACTGTGATTATCAATGGTGCGAGCCCTAATGTGTAAATCCTTTTCGCCTCATTCAAACGTGCTTTGAGTGCATCACCAGGTCTACCATCTAACTGAGCCGCTCCTAGGACAACAATGACATCGGCGCTGCGCACGATTGGATTGTTTGCCGCACGCCACACCTTTGAAACGGCATATCCAGGTGCTATCAATGCAACGAGCACCAGCAAAGTTACTGTGCGGCGAATCCAACGAAACAAAAACATCTATCCCCCGGAAAATGCATCTTCAAGCTCTACATGAACAAACTCATCGGGGTCATTGAGCCAGCCATCGGGCAAAGTAGGTGGGCGTGCATGACTTGTGCGTCCTCGTGGTTGCTCACCCACCTCTACTGGATATGCTTGTTCCTCTAACATATCTATCAGTGAGCGCATCTGGGCCAAAGAGCTCACCATTCCCAAGTCATGACGGATTTCACGAGGCACGCGAAATCCCTTGAGGTACCAAGCCATGTGTTTGCGCATATCACGCATGCCACGATCCTCTGACTGCAGATACTCAACGATCAAATGAGCGTGGCGAAACATCACTTCACGAACGTGGTGCAGGGTTGGTGCTATCTGCCTCTGGTCTCCTTGAAAGGCGGCGACCAAATTGGCAAACAACCATGGGCGCCCCAGACATCCCCGCCCAACGACTACTCCGGCACATCCCGTCTCGCCCACCATGCGCAGGCCATCAGCGCCCGACCAGATATCACCATTACCCAATACTGGAACCCCGCTGGGCTTTAAGTGTTCGACCAATCGAGTAATTGCCGACCAATCAGATTTTCCCTCATACATCTGGGCAGCGGTGCGAGCATGCAAAGCGACCCATACAACCCCGAGCTCTGCGGCAGACTGTGCCGCCTGCAAATACGTATGGTGGTCGCTATCGATACCAATGCGCATTTTCACGCTCACCGGGATACCAAAGGGTTGTGCAGCCTGTACTGCGGCTTGGACGATATTTGAAAATAGTCTGCGCTTATATGGAAGGGCGGCTCCACCACCTTTGCGAGTGACCTTTGGTACCGGACAGCCAAAGTTCATATCGATGTGATCGGCTAAATTCTCCTTGCCAATCATCGTTACCGCAGCGCGCATCGTCGTTGCATCTACGCTATACAACTGCACCGATCGCGGCCACTCATCTCTTCCCGGCACAATCATGCGAAGGGTTTCGGGCCGTCTCTCGATCAAGGCACGTGCTGTGATCATCTCTGAGACAAATAACCCTGCACCTTGTTCACGACAGAGAGTGCGAAATGGAGCATTTGTTATTCCCGCCATGGGCGCTAGGACAACCGGTGGATCAATCAGATGATCACCGCTTGCTAGTGGAAGTAGGAGTGGCTTTAACAACCGAGTAGACGTGGGGCTAGCCATGCTTGAACCTGATCTATTGCAATGCGCTCTTGGCTCATTGTGTCACGATCGCGAATCGTGACGGCATGATCTTGGAGAGTCTCAAAGTCAATGGTGATGCAGTATGGGGTACCTATCTC
>SXGR01128432.1_pt1 | contig 75941 bp, 64 predicted proteins | sample 3174711 | NCBI WGS metagenome assembly SXGR01 (sample SAMN11356860, study PRJNA531348) | freshwater metagenome | isolation source: freshwater sample F1-60 | place: China: Fuxian Lake, Yuxi | collected 2017-12-25 | reverse complement strand
TTGATGTCGGCCTGGATGCCGGCGCCGCCGCCGGAGTCACTGCCCGCGATTGTCAGTGCGGTGCGCATTCGTTAGAATCCACTTGCCATGTCTGTGAACATTGTCCGCGGATCCCTTCTCGATGTATCGCTCGGCGCCTCAGCGTCGGCCTCGTTTGTGCCCGTGGCCCGTGCGGCCGCTGTGGCCTTTGCCGTGGCCCTGACCGCGCTTGCTGCCCAGTTTACGGTGGTCGTGCCGTTTACGGCGGTGCCGTTCACGCTCACGCCGCTGGTGGTCATGCTGGTCGGCGCGGCGCTCGGTTCGCGCCTCGGGGCCGCGTCGCAGGTGGTATATCTGGCGGCCGGGTTGGCCGGCCTTCAGGTGTTTGCACCATCCGTCATTCTCCCGCCGGGCGCCGCCCGCCTGCTTGGTCCCACCGGGGGCTACCTGCTGGCATATCCGTTGGCGGCCTTTGTGGTCGGCCGGCTCGCTGAGCGCGGCTGGGATCGCGCATTCGCGTCGTCAGTGGCGGCGATGCTGGGGGGGCTTGCAGTGATTTATGCGGGCGGCCTCACTTGGATGATGGTGTACACCGGGTCATTCCAGGCCGCATTCACTCAGGGCGTTCTGCCGTTTGTGCTGGCCGACGTGATGAAGGCGGTCATGGCCGCGCTTCTGCTTCCCCAAGCCTGGCGCTTCCTGTCCTCAGACAAAGCGTAGCTATCTGACATACCCCAGACTCCGCATCCGCTCGATCATTTCCTGATTGAGGGGTTGGCCCGTACGCGCCTGCGCGGGGGCGCGGCGCTTTCCATAGGTCGAGACCCCGCGCGCCGGGTAACGGTCTGTGAACCCTTCCGAAAAGAGCGCCCGCACGGCAGCGCCTGCCAGGTCGGATGCACTCGGCACACCGAGCAAAGTCAGCACCGTTGGCGCCACGGCGGTGGGTGCCATGTCGGTGAGCGCGGCCTGTGATGCGAAGGATCCGCTCATTGCCAGAAGGCCTGCCGCGGCGTGTTGCACTCGTCCAGGCTGAAGGATGAGCACCACCTGCCGGTTGGCGTCTGGAACCAGCGCGAGCCACCGAGCGAGGGCCGCATCAAGAAACGAATAGTAGGCTTCGAGGCCGCGTACGCGGTCGGCGGTGGCCGAGGTGGCCATCGGTGAGTTGTCCGCGCCTTGCAGAAGGGCGTGTTGCGCGATGTCCAGGCCCGGTAGATACACCGTTCGCAGATCGAGTGGCCCCAGAACTGCGTCGGCGCCGAGGTCGAGCACAGTTGCGTCGAGTTCGGCTGAGCGCTTCAGCACGCTGGTGATCTGATCGGGCTGCCCGTCAGGCCATGTGTGCGCGGTCGCGGCCGCCACACGCGCGCGGCGCGCCTCGATGAGGGCGACGAGTGGTGCGTGGAGTGTCTCGGGCGCGAACTCCCCGGCGGGAGCGCCGCCTTGCTCCAGGCGAAGGATGGCGCGATCCGACAGCACAATCCCCTGACCAGGACCCGCCGGCCATGTCGCCCACCAGTGCACGACGGCCGTCCGCAGCCCCGCCGTCGCGGCCACTTCCCAGAACGCCGGAAGCACACGCTCGTCGCCCGACGCGATGGTCGGGCTGGTGAGTCGCAGCAGATCCGTCGCGGCAGTCAGCATCGAGAGTTCGGGCGATTCCGACCGGAGCCGGCCCTCCACGCCCGCCAGCTGGCGCGCCTGCAGGGCGTGGATGCCGTGCCGCTCAGGCGTCTGCGCCGTCGCGATCGTCGTCCACACACGTGCAGGGTCGCGGTTGGTGTCGTTGAGGAGCGTGGCCCGAGCTTGCGCGGTCAGCGCCCCGAGTGTGGGAACGGCGCCGGAAGTGGTGAGCCGAGTGAGGGTGAGAATGTCCACACCATCGATCGCGATGACCACCACGTGTGCGCCGGTTGCTACCACGGCCAGCGGGGGAACTTCAGTCTCTGGCGCGGTCTGCGCAGACACCGTGAGGAGGGCGAGCGCGCCGACCAGCGCGACGACGCCGACCGGCAGGAGCACTCGCCACGACGACAGCGGCGATCCATGTTCCAGTGACCGCGCGAGGCCGAAGCGAACGAGGGTGGCGAGCACCGTCACGGTGACGGCATGACCGACAAGCACGCTGATCGCGACGGCGAGCGCCATCACCAGAACCTGAGCGGGCACGCTGGCCAGCGGGCCCATCGGGGCGGAGGTGGTCCGCCACCATAGCGTGAGATACACCAGGCAGGAGACGGCCACGGCCAGACCGGCCAGCGTGGCCGCGCGGCGGGCGCGTAGTGCGAAGTTCGCATCTGAGGCGGCGCCTCGAGCGAGCGCCACGCCAGCCAGAATCGCGGCGAAGGCGAGGACTGCAGACCCCGCGCCAAACAGCAGCGCGAGATACCCGGCCAGCACGACTGCGTCGGTCACGCTCGTGACGAGGCCCGGCAGGCGAGCAGACAGCCCTACGGCTGCCGCCGGACCCAGGAGCACGCCCGCCAGCGCGCCAATGCGCAGGCTCGCCCCGAGCGCGAGCGACCAGCCACGCCCGCGTGTGGCGGCCCGACCCAACACAAACCGATCGACGCGGGCGTCCAGGTACCCGAGCGCACGCAACTGTTCACGAAGGTCGTCGACGCGGGCCGGCGGTTTTTGATCCTGTGCCATCTAAAGTCTCCGCGCAGCGACGAAGTCGGCCAACTCACCGAGCCGTGCTGCGCGCTGGCCAAACGGCGCCAGAGCCAGGGTGGCGGTCCGGCATAGCTCATGCGCCAGTTCACGTGCGCCATCGACGCCACTGAAGGAGACGAACGTGGTCTTGCGCGCATCGTGCCGCGCAGCCTTACCGGTTTCCTCAGGCGTGCCGATGACGTCGAGCAAGTCGTCCACCACCTGAAACGCGAGGCCGAGGTTCTTGGCGTACGCGGTCAGCGCCGCGACATCTGCGGCTGAACCTCCTGCGGTCAGAGCGCCCGCGGTGGCGGCCGCGCTGAAGAGCACGCCGGTCTTGCGTCGGTGAATGCGTTCAAGTGTCTCGAAGTTCAGGGTGGCGTCTGTGGCCAATACGTCCTCGGCTTGTCCCGCCACGAGCCCATCCAGGCCGACGGCGTCGGCGCAGAGTGATGTCAGGCGCGCCGCCAGCGGCGCGTCATAACTGCGAGCCAGGTGCCGATAGGCCTCGTTCAACAGACCGAAGGCGGCAAGTAGCGCGATGGCCTCGCCGTACACGGTATGCACTGTGGGACGGCCACGACGCAGCGGCGCGTCATCCATACACGGCAAATCATCGAGAATGAGAGACGACGCGTGAATGGCCTCGATCGCGCAGGCCACCGGGAGCGCCCGCGAAGGATGACCGCACAGATCCGCCGCCAGCAGCACGACCACGGCGCGCACGCGCTTGGAGGGCGCAAGCAGCGTGTAGCGCATGGCGTCGATGACCTGGGAGGCAGACGCCCCCTGCGTTTCTGGCGCCGGCACCATGAGATCGAGGGCTCGCGCGATGGTGTCCTGTGATTCCGTGAAGAATGCTGGCAGCGAGCGCATCGGCACGTCAGCGTGTGAAGACCAGCAGGTACTGGTAGCGCAGGAACGTATGGTGCGCGTGCAGGCGCAGGCCGGCCAACTTGGCGTCGCGAATGATGACCTCGGGCTCCAGACGCTCGTCCATGTCGGGACCTGGGCCGTACACATCCTTGCGGAAGTCCACGATCCCGAGCCGCCCGTTTGGCGCCAGTGCCGTGGCCAGATGCTTCAGCATCGAGACGGGGGTCTCAATCTGGGGATACGTGTCAACGATTAGCGCCGCATCCAAGTTATTGGGCAACCGTGGGTCAACCGCCGTGCCCTGAACCGTTTCGACATTACGGAGGCCCTCGCGCTCAACGCGCCGGGTGATGGAGTCAATCATCTGGCGTTGGATGTCTTCCGCGAACACACGTCCATTGGGGCCCACCCTGCGGGCCAGTCGCACGGTGAACCAGCCACCGCCGGCGCCCACATCCGCTACTCGGGCGCCGTCAGCGATGCCCAGTTCATCCATGATGCGATCGGGTTCCTGCCACTCATCGCGATCGGGGCCTTCAAGTTCACCCAGTTTCTCAGGCGGAAAGAGGCGCCCGTGGGGGGCTCGCTGCTGCTGGGCAGACGTGGCGGAGGCCCACGCACACAGCGCGCCGGCCACAACAACCATCATCAGTCCACCGCGAACGCCGGCCAGCATGCGTCAATCCTATACCGCTCCAGAGGCAGGTTTATACTCAGGTCATGGCGTCGAAGTTCTTTGAGAGTATGGTTGAGTTGATCACGCGGACTGCCACGGATCTGCCGCCCGATGTGCGTCAGGCCGTGCGTCAGGCGATGGGCCAGGAGCCTGAAGGCACACGCGGCGCCCAGGCGCTGGCGGTGATTGCCGAGAATATCGATCAGGCGGCCGCGTGCGAGGGTCCCATCTGCCAGGACACGGGATGGGCGACCTTCGAGGTGCACACCCCGGTAGGCGTCAATCAGATGTGGGTGCGTGCGCAGATTCGTGACGCGGTCGCTGAGGCGACCAGGCGCGGCAAACTGCGGTCGAACTCCGTGAACTCGATCACGGGTGAGAACAGCGGCAACAATCTCGGGCCCGGCACTCCCGTGATCCACTTCGACCAGTGGGAACGCGATGACATCGAAGTCAGGCTGCTCCTGAAGGGCGGCGGGTGCGAAAACGTCAACGCGCAATACGCGCTCCCGGTTGAACTCGATCATCTGGGCCGCGCCGACCGGTCGCTTGAAGGCGTGCGCAAGTGCATCCTGCATGCCATCTGGAAGGCCCAGGGCAAAGGCTGCAGCCCTGGTGCGGTCGGCGTGTGCGTGGGCGGCGATCGCACGGCCGGGTACCAACATGCGAAGGATCAACTCTTCAGGACACTCGACGACGTGAATCCCGATGCGCGGCTGGCCGACATCGAGGCACAGGTGATGGCCACGGTCAACAGCATCGGCGTGGGCACGATGGGCTTCGGCGGCGCGGTGTCACTCATTGGATGCAAGATCGGCGCAATCAACCGTCTGCCCGCGAGTTTCTTCGTGTCAGTGGCGTACGACTGCTGGGCGTTCCGGCGCCTCGGTGTACACGTTGATGCATCTACAGGCGACATCACCCGATGGCTCTACCGCGATCCATCCGTCTCAGGTGCGCCGATGCTGCCGGCTGGGATGGCCGGCGGATTTCCACGAACCGGCCGCGAAGTGGTGTTGCAGGCGCCCATTGACGAGGCCACGATTCGCAGCCTGCACGTAGGCGACGTGGTGCTGGTCTCAGGCCGTGTTTACACCGGTCGTGATGCGGTGCATTCGCGCCTGATGAAAGAGGTACCGCCGGTGGATTTGCGAGGAGGCGTGCTCTATCACTGCGGGCCGGTGGTCAGGAAAGATGGTGACGCGTGGACGGTGATCGCTGCGGGACCGACCACGAGCATGCGCGAAGAGCCGTATCAGGCCGACATCATCGGCCGCTACGGCCTTCGCGCCGTGATGGGCAAGGGAGGGATGGGCGCCAAGACACTGGTCGGGCTCAAGGAACATGGCGCCGTGTACCTCAACGCGATTGGCGGCGCCGCGCAGTTCTACGCCCGCTGTATCACCGGCGTAGACGATGTGTCGTGGCTTGAGCTGGGCACGCCCGAGGCGATGTGGCACCTTCAGACCCACGCATTCCCCGCCATTGTGACGATGGACGCACATGGCAACAGCCTGCACCAGGTGGTGGAGGAAGAGTCGGGGCGGCGGCTCAAACTGCTCAAATGATGAGCTCTCCCTTTCCCGGTATAATGAAAAAATGATCAACGTCACGGAAACGGCGGCCACCAAGATCGCAGAGTTGCTGGTCGAGGAAGGCCGGCTCGGGGCCGGCCTGCGCGTGTTCGTGCAGGGCGGCGGGTGTTCAGGGTTCCAGTACGGCCTGATGATTGATGAGGGCGATGGCAACGCGGACGCCGACCAGGTGTTCGAGGTCAACGGCGTGAAGTTGCTCGTCGATCCGATCAGCCTGCGGTACCTCAGTGGCGCCGAAGTGGATTTCGTCGACAACAACATGGGCGGCGGATTCACCATCAAGAATCCGAACGCCAAGTCCACCTGCGGCTGCGGTTCGTCATTCAGTGCCTGAGCGGCGGTGTCCGCGCGTATGCAGTCGGCCTCCGAGTTCATCGAACAGCGACGGCCTGCTGGTGGCCGGCGCTCGGGCAAACGCGACTTCATCGTGCAGGTCTTCTTGCGACAGGAAGGCCACCTGGCGGCCGAGGAACTCGTCGATCTGATTCGCGCCGAGGATGCCCGCATCAGCCGCGCCACGATCTACCGCACGCTCCAGTGGATGGTGGACGCCGGCATCGCGCGCAAAGTGGACTTTGGCGAGGGGCGCTACCGGTTCGAACATTCGTATCGCCATCCCCGGCATTTCCATCTCATCTGCAAAACCTGCAGTCAGTCCTACGAGTTCCTCAGTTCTGATATCGAAGCGTTGGTGGAGGAAGTGGCCGAGGCGCGCAACTTCGCCGCGCGCCAGAGCGTGCTGCAGATCTATGGAACCTGCGTGAATTGCCAGAGTGGGCGGCAGCCCGAGCGCGTGACCGCCCCCACCGAGGCGCTGTTTGCGCGCGACGCCCTGCGCATTGCCATCGCCACCGAGCGGAGTGGCCTAGAGTTTTATACGCGGGCAGCCGCATTGACCGGCGACGCGCGCGGTCGACGGGTGTTTCGCCGGCTGGCAAACGAAGAGAAGGAACACCTGGGCAAACTTGAAGCACGGTACCGCGAGTTGCTCGCCGAGGACCCCACGCTCGAGGCGCATCCCACGTTCCTGTTTTTCAAAGGCGCGGCGCATGGCCTGTTCGCGGCGGGTACGGCCGAACTGCGCCAAGGTGCAGACGACCGGCAAGCGTTGCTCGTGGGGATCAAGTGCGAACGCGGCTCGCACCAGTTTTTCAAGCGATACGGCGATCGCTTCGAAGAGTCTGAAGGCAAGCGTATCTTCCTGGAGTTCGCTGACGAGGAACGTGAACATCTCGATTTGCTCATCCGCGAGTACCGCAGCCTGGTGGAACGGCAGAAGGCCGCCGGCAAAGCCGCGCCAAAGCCCCGCGCGTCTTCCTGGCCATTCGGCCGCGCGTCCAGGAAGCGGCGGTGAGGCCGGGGCGAGTGATCGATCTGCATATGCACACGACGGCCTCCGATGGGCGGTCCACGCCGTCGCAGCTCGTGGACGAGGTCGTGGCCATGGGGATCACCACCATGGCCGTGGTGGACCACGACACCACTGCCGGCTGGGATGAGGTGAGTGCGGCTGCGGCTGTCGCCGGAGTGGCCTGCATGCCCGGGATCGAGATCACGGCGGTGGATCACGGGCGCGACGTCCACATGCTGGGCTATTGCTTCGACCGGAACTACCCTGAGCTCGTGACGTTCCTCTCGACCCAACGTGAAGACCGCACGCGCCGGCTGCGCGAGATTGGTGACCGGCTTGCGCGCCTGGGCGTACCGGTCGATCTACAGGGCGCGATGGCCGAAGCGGCACGCAGCGCGGGGCGAGCGATGGGACGACCGATGGCCGCTGCGGCGTTGGTCGCGGCCGGGCACGTGGCAAGTATCAGAGAGGCGTTTGATCGGTACCTGGCCGAAGGCCGCCCGGCGTTCATCGAGCGCCAGGGGGCCCAACCGGCAGCGGTGGTGGCCCTCGTCGCGCGTGCCGGTGGCGTAACGTCGCTTGCGCATCCAGGCAAGACGCAGAAGGACCATCTCATCCCGGACCTAGTCGCGGCCGGCTTGCCCGCGATCGAGGTGTATCACCCCGAGCACGACGCGGCCGAGACCGCGCGGTACCGGCAGATGGCTGACACCTTCAATCTGTTGGTAACCGGAGGGTCCGATTATCACGGTGTGGGGAGCGGCCGTTCCCAGGGGCTCGGGCAGTTCTACCTGCCGGCGGCGGATTTTACACGGCTGGCCGAACGCACGGGCTGGACCATTCCCTGCTGATGGCGCAACTGGCGAACGTCGTCCCTCTTGTTGAAATTACCGGTCTCCGAAAACAGTACGGAGGGTTGCGGCCGCTGCGCATCAACGCGCTGTCGGTGGCGCCAGGCGAACGCGTCACGTTGCGGGGCCTCGACGCTCAAGCTGCCGAGATGCTTGTGCTTCTGGTGACCGGCGCGTCGCTGCCCGATGAAGGAACGGTGCGCATCGCGGGGGGTGATACGCGCGAGATCAGCACCGACACCCAATGGCTCACATCGCTTGATGTATTCGGCATGGTCACCGCCCGTGCCGTGTTGCTCGACAGCCTCACGCTCGAATCCAACCTCGCACTGCCGCTGACACTGTCGATCGACCCAGTGTCGATTGAGGTACGCGCGACGGTTGCGGCGCTGGCTCAGGAAGTGGAGCTCGATTCCGCCTTGTCAGCGCACGCCAATACACTGGCGGAAGGCGCGCGCGTTCGCGTCCATCTGGCGCGGGCGCTCGCGACGGAGCCGCGCATGTTGCTGCTCGAGCATCCGACGGCAAAGCTGGCGTCCGAGGAGGCCACGGCCTTTGGCCGGCTGCTGGCGGCGATCGCCAAACGTCGGAACATCGCATGGCTGGCGCTCACTGAGGATGAGGCGTTTGTCGAGGCCGCCGGCGGCCGCCTGGGCCAGCTCGTGGCCGCATCCGGCGACATTCGAGTGCCCGCCACTCGGCGGTGGGGGAGGTTCTGGTGACGCTCGTCTTGTTTGATATTGACGGCACGCTCATTTCATCCGGGCGTGTCGGCGTACGCGGAATGAATCGATCGTTCGAACGGCTGTTTGGTGTCGCAGGCGCACTTGATGCCGTGCCTGTGGCCGGGCGCACCGACCGCGCCATCGTCACCGAGGCGCTGGCGCGCGCGGGTCAACCGGCGGAAGACGCGGCAGTCCTCCGGTTACGGGACGCCTATTGCGAGGATTTGCAGGCAGCGCTCGCGGACCCGCAGGCTCATCCGGGCGGCATCCTGCCGGGCGTCCTGGCGCTGCTCGACGTACTCGACGCGCACGACGATGTGGCGGTGGGGTTGCTGACGGGGAACTTTGCGCGTGGCGCGGCCCTCAAGCTGGGACATTTTGGTTTGTGGCGGCGATTTGCGTTCGGAGCGTTTGGCGACCATCACGCGGAGCGCCGGGCGCTCGTGCCGGTGGCAGTGGAGGCCGCGGTAGCTGCTGGGCATCCGCGCTTCGAGGCGGCCAACATCGTGGTCATCGGAGACACTCCGCTCGATGTGGACTGTGCGCACGCCTACGGCGCGAGGGCCGTGGCCGTAGCGACCGGGATCTTTTCGTATGAGGTGTTGGCCGCGACCGAGCCCGCACACACCGTGCACACGCTCGAGGCCCTGTCGGTCGAGGCCCTGATCGGCTAGAGCAGGCGGAGTTGGCGGAAGCTCGTGGGAGTCGAACCCACCCTTCCCGCCGGAGGCGGGGAGCGGCCGGTTTTGAAGACCGGGAGGGCCACCGGGCCCCGGGAGCTTCCCCCGGGGTTTCCGGCAACGGCCAAGGGACGATGCGGCTCTGAGCCTGGGCCCGGAGCCTCAGGTGTTATTCGTCGAGCAGACGGACTTCGCCCGCCCGCGGTCCCTTGGGTGAATCCTCGATGGTGAATTCCACCCGCTGGCCTTCGCGCAGCAGCTCAAACACCGCGCCACGGATGGCGGACCGGTGGAAGAAGTGCTCCACGCCCGCTTCGTCCCGAATGAACCCAAAACCCTTATCGATCAACAAACGTGCAATCGTGCCATTCGGCATGACTGTTCCTCCGAGGGATGCCAAGACACCCCCAACAAACTTTCGTGAAGTGAATCGCCCCCAGTCTAGGCTCGGGGTTGGCCATTAGTCAATGCGCCAATGGGCCATTGGCCCAATTGCCTCATTACGCGCCTCGACGCTATACTAAGCGACTCAAGTGTGGGCCTGTGGCGCAGCTGGGAGCGCGCCTGGATGGCATTCAGGAGGTCACCGGTTCGATCCCGGTCAGGTCCACCAACCTTCGCTCGCCTACGGCGAGCTTCGGCTGGCAAGCCAAGCGCGAGACCTCGCCGCTGGCGGCGTTCGCGCGTATGCTACGGCGCATGCGTCCTAATCGACTGATGTGGTGTGCGGCCGGGCTGGTGCTGGTGTTGTCCTGGGCGCCCGCGGCGCAGGATGTCCAGACGACGGAGTTCCAGAAGACGGAGTTCCAAAAACTCGAGGTGCTCGCGGCCTCGTATGCCGAGGAGCGCAGGGCAATCACTAATCCGGGGCCGCGTGTTCCGGGAGCCCTCGTCATAGACCGCGGTCCGATCGTGACGCTCGCCCAGGCGCAGTCCCTGGCCGATCAGGCCGCGCAATTCCTGACGCGGCTGAGAGCGATCGACACCGCACAACTGACGCACGAGCAGTGGCTGCTCTACGGGATCGCCGAATCACAGGCACGCATCGACGCGGACAATTCGCCCGATTTCTTCTGGCTGCAAAGCGTTGTCACGCCCTACCTGTCGCCTCTTCGCACGCTGACGACCCCGTTTGCCGCCGCGCCACTGGCCACTGCGGCTCAGCGTGATGCCTACATCGCGGCACTTCACCAGTTGCCCGCGACCATGAAGGCGTACGAAGTGCGGCTGGAACAGCAGACCGAACACGGCGTGGCGCTACCCACAGAGGAGCTTCGGTTGGTGACTGCGTTCATCCGCTCGTTCGCGGCGCCGCCACCGAAGAGCCCGTTTTCCGTGACAACGGCGCGTTTGTCCGTCGTGCCCGTCGTTCAACAGGTCGAACAGGCCGAACAGGCCGCGTTCCAGAAGCGGGTGGACGACGTGATAGCGGCGCAGGTGAATCCGGCGGTGGAGCGGTTGGCGGCCTACATCGATGGTCCGTACCGCAAGCGGACCGTGAAACTGGTTGGGCTGTCGCAGTACCCCAACGGTCCGGCCTACTACCGCTACCTGATTCGCATGCACACCGGGCTTGACCTCACGCCGCAACAGATTCACGACCGCGGTCTGGCCGAGGTCACGCGCATCAACGCCGCGCTCGATGGCCTACGCGCCGAGGCGGGCTTCGCGGGGTCGCTCGAAGACTTCAAGACGTTCCTGCGCACCGACAAGCGCTTCTATCCCACGCGGAGCGAAGAACTCGGTGAACGCATGATGGCCGCGATCCGGATCATCGAGCCAAAAATGCTCCAGTTCTTTTCGATGATGCCGAAGGCGCCGTACGGCGTGCGGCGGCTGGCTCCCGAGCTGGAGCCGTCGATGACGTACGGTTTCTACAGCCTGCCGGACGCGCGCGAGCCGATGGGTTATTACCACTACAACGGCCTCAATCCGGAGACGCGGTCGTTGACGATGGTGACCGCGATTGTGTTTCATGAACTGCTGCCGGGGCATCACTACCAACTGACCCGGCTTGCGGAAAACGACGCCCTGACCGGTGTGCGAAAGACCGCGCGCTATACGGCCTACACGGAAGGCTGGGGCGAATATGCCTCGGATGTGGCCTGGGAGATGGGCGCGTATCCCGATGTGTACGCGAAGGCCGGCCGGCTTGGCATGGATCTGTTCACGTCATCGCGGCTGGTGGTGGACACCGGCATGAACGCGCTCGGCTGGTCGCGCGAACGGGCGATGCAGTTCATGAAAGACAACACGTTTGAGTCCGACGCGCAGATCGACACAGAGACCCTGCGATACTCCACGGACATGCCTGGTCAGGCGCTGGCCTACAAGCTGGGTGCGCTGGCGATCAGGGACGCACGCGAACGTGTGACGAAATCGCTGGGCGCGGCGTTCGACATCCGGACGTTCCACGACTACCTGCTCGACGCAGGACCGATCCCGCTTGGAATGTTCGAACAGCACTTCGGCTGTTGGCTTGATGGTGAGCGGCACAAGCGGTGACGCGTGTTACGTTGCCCCGGCAACTGCCACCACGACGCCCCAGTATGTCCACATGAATTTATGAAGCTCGCTGATCAAGATGCGTTCCTGATCCGAGTGTGACCTGAAACTTTTCGGGCCGTCCTCGGTGTCGAGCCCAGGTCCGATGCCGTAGCACTGAATGCCCGTGGCTCGCAGGCACGCCACGTCGGTAGCGCCCGTGCTCATGCTCGGCAATGTGGGAGCGTTGTAATGCGTTTTGACGGCGCGTGCGATGGCCTTGAAGACGTCGGAGTCAATGCGGGCCTCGACGCCGCCAGGCCGTTCGTTCCGTTTGGCGAGCCGCACCTCGACCGCCGGGTCGTTGACGACCTTGCGCACCTGCTCGACGAAGGCGGTGATGTCTTCATCGGGAAGAAGTCGCGTGTCGAGTGTGGCCATCGCCTCCGACGGGATCACGTTCATGCCGTTCCCTCCGAAGACGATGTTGGGGGCGACGGTGGAGCGCAGGATGGCGCGCGACCAATTCGATGCCGACCGAACGTTGTTAAAGCGTCTGCACCTGCGCGTATTGGGCCACACCGCCCGTCCGTATGACACGCCCTCCCTCGGCAAGGCAGTATTCGGCATCGATGCTGCTCAAGTGCTGGTCGGCCATGAACGGGATGCCGATGTGCGTCGATCCCTCTTCGCCTTGCTCGGCCAGGAAAATGACGTCGCGAGCCAGAGGGACGTTGAGCCGCTTGAGCATCAACATGATCATCAGCGACGTGGCGACGTTGTCCTTGTCGTCCACCGTATTGCATCCATAGACATATCCGCCATCGATGGTGGCGCTGAGGGGGGAAATGTCCATCGCTCGGGATACACGTTGACGGTGTCTGTGTGCGTCATCAACAGGAGCGGTCGTTGTGCGCCGGTGCCCTTGAGCCGGGCGACCAGGTTGGGGTGGTGCGCTTGGTTCGAGAATTCCTACGTCGGAATGCCCTCGGCTTCGCGCACCCTCTTTATGTAGTCGACCGCCTCACGTTCCTTCCCGGGCGGGTCCGATTTATCGAAGCCTACCAATGCCTGAAAGTGCCGGAGCGTTTCGGCGTCGGCCGTGGTCCAGTCCGGGACTTTGGATGACTAGACGGTCAGCGAGAGCAGGACAGCGAGGGTGGTGAGTCGCAGCATGCGGACATTCTGCCAGAATCCGACCCGGGTGAACTGTGTGGGACTGGGTCTCCGTGACTTTCGTGATCGACGCGGGTCCGTTCAGCCAATAGACTCCAATCAGGATTCGCCGAGACAGCACTGCGGCAACCTGACAAGCCTCAGATTCTAAACTGAGTCTTCAGCTGGCGGCGTTGACACCATCAGCTCCATCAATCGGCCCGAGGCGTCACGGGTGAAGTGCAGGCGCATCGCGACCGCGCTGTCAACACCAAGGCCGCGCAGAACACGGTCGCGCGAGACGGGATGAACCGACAGGTCTGCCTGCCAGCGGCGGCGCCACACGAGCCGGTCGCCTCTCACGTCGAACGCCGCATCAAGATTCACTTGCCCGGCGAGTGCGGTGTCCTGTTCAGGGGCCGCCGCAGGTCCACACGAGCCGACCGCTGTCGCGACCGCAAAGAGCGCAGACACGGCAGTCAGGTACTTTCGCATCGGGGGTCTTTCGTCAATCGGCCGGCTCAATACTCCGAGAACATTCGCTGAATCACGCGGCCGTCGTTGGTCGTCGCGACTGCGAGCATGAGGAGGATGCGTGCTTTGAGCGGCGTGAGGTCGTCACCGCTGATCCTGTAGACCGGCGCGGTGCCGGCGCGGGGGCGGCCCACGTTGATTCGTCCGGCGCCCGCTCGTGTCGTCGTCACCACAAATACCTGCTTACCAACGGCGTACGCGATGCCCTGACCCTGCGTGCCGCTCGTGGCTCCGGCACCGGCTCCGGCGATGATAACGCCCTTTGCGCCCGCATCGACCAGGGCGTTAATGATATCACCCGTGGCGCCTTGATACACCCACGCAATATCGACACGGGGTAGCGTGGTGAGGTTTGTGACGTCGAACTCACTGTGCGCCGAGTGCCGGCGAGCCGTCTTCCGGTAGTACGCCACTCCGGACCCATCTACGACACCCAGGACGCCGTAGCGGCCCGATCGGAACGTATCCAGACTGAGCGCGTCGGTCTTTGTAACTTCACGCGCCGAGTTGATCTCGTCGTTGAGCACAACGACGGTGCCCATCTCGCGCGACTGCGGGTGTGCGGCGGTGAGGAACGCATCTTCGAGATTGGCGGCGCCTTCGTATCCAAGCGTACTCGGGTTGCGCATTGAACCCACCACCACCACGGGGCGCTCGTCGCGCACGGTCAGATGCAGAAAATACGCGAGCTCTTCGAGCGTGTCTGTGCCGCTCGTGACCACCACGCCCGCCAGTTCAGCGTCGCTCTTGTAACGCGCGTTGATGCGCTTGGCCAGGTCCACCCACTGTTCAAGTGTGAGGGCGGAACTCGACGTGTTAGCGAACTGCTCGCCTTCGGCCCGCACCCGGTGATCGAGTCCGGGAATGGACGCAATCAGTTCCTGAACGGTCAGGCGTCCGCCCACCTTGTTCGAAATGGTTCCTCCCGTCGCGAAGAGGAACACTTTCGGCAGAGGGGTAGCGGGTGTGGAGGCTGGCGCTTGTCCGGCCTGGGCCGTAGTGTGGGTCGGCTCCACGGCGACCAGCGCGGCGCCGGTCAGGTACACAGCGATCGCGGCCGCAGCGCCGAGGGTGTAACGATTCATGGCCGTTACTCTACCGCGACACTATTGCGTCCGAGAAGCCCTGGTCAGCCATGCGCTGAGTTGGCCGGCCGCTTCGTCCGGAGTGGCACCATAAAAAGGCATCAGCGCGGCCCGGCCGGCCGGCAGCCTCGCGATCTGGGCCCTCCACCGGTCCCTTCCGACTGAGGAGGCCTCGATCACATAGGCTCGGCCATTGATCGTTTCCTTATAACGCACGAGAGTGGAGGAGGAAGTTACTTGTGTCACGGACGCGCGAGGATTGTCGCGGAGTCAGGGAATGCGCGCAAGCGAAGCGCCGTACGAATCTGCACCCGTGTGTGTCGCTCGCATCTTTTCGCTCAGCAAATGTCGCAGCTTTTCTTTTCACTCGATGAACGTCCACAGGTCTTTCACGATGTGTGCACAGGTTTTCCACAACCATGGCAAACTGGGCCACAATACCAGCGTGCGGACATTGATCCAGGCCGGAATTGTCGTCGTGCTGCTGGTCCTGACCTCGGCCGCGCACGCCCAGTCCGCTCCCTCTGCTCGACCTGCGGTTGATACCTTCCGGATCTTTCTTCGCGAGGGCCGCGTGTTGTCGAGTTACGGCGAGTTCGCGCAGGTGGACACAGACCTCGTCTTCGTTGTGGCCCAGGGGCAGAAGGGGCTGGTCGAGACGCACGATTTAATGACCATCCCGGTGGCGGCGGTCGACATGGCGCGGACGTCGGCGTACGCCGTTGCCGTCAGAAAGGCCGAGTACGCGCTGAATCGCGGCGAAAAGGAATATCAGTCGTTCGTGACCGATATCTCTAAAGCGGTAGCCGCTCTGGAGGCGAGCGACGACCGGGACCGGCGGTTGGGCATCGCGATGGTCGCGCGGAAACGGTTGCTCTCATGGTCCGAGGACCATTTCGGTTATCGTGCGGCGGACGTGCGCCAGCTCGCGTCAATCATGGATGAGGTGGTGCTTGAACTACAGGCCGCCAGCGGCGTCTCGCATTTTTCTATCGAACTGATTGCGTCAGTCGCACCCCCGCCGCCCATCCCGCTGCTGCCGGCGCTCACGCCGGTAGAAACGGTGTCCATGGCCCTGGTGGCAGCGCTTGCCACTGACGTTGGCGTAGAGAAGCTGGCGCTGCTGCGGTCGGCCAGTCGCGTGGCGGACTCATTGCCTGAAGCCGGCGACAGCCTTCGGTTAGAAGTCGCGCGGTTGCTCGCCGACGAAATACGGGTGGACGCCGCGTACCGGACTCTGCTCCGCGCTGCGCTGACGCGCGCCGATGGCGCAGTGCGCCAGGGGCGCCCAGCCGTGATCCGGCGCCTGATTCTGGACGTTGAGCGGGAGGATGCCGACCTCGGTCGTCGGCGCCCCCGAGATGTGGCTCCGGTGATACGACGCTTGTGGAGCGAGTCGGGTCTTGCGGTCGACCAAAAGAATGCCTTTGATCGGTGGGCGCTGGTGAAGGACCAGCTCCGAGCGTATGACACACGGCTTCGGGGAGCACAGCAGGTGTGGAGTCGGCACACGTCAACGCTCACACTGATCAGGTCCGGTCAGCGGGCCAATCGCGATCACCTTGATGCCGCGATGCGGGAGTTCACTGAACTGGCCCAGGCGCTGAAGGAGTGGGTTCCACCGGCCGAACTTGAGGAAGTCCACGGCATTTTTCAGAGCGCTGTCCAGTTCGCGCGGCAGGGCCTCGAGCTCGGGCAGCGCCTTTCAGTGGCAGCGAATCTCGACATTTCGCGCAACGCGTCGTCGGCCATTGCCGGCGCCGAACTGCTGCGCAAGAGGGGTGTGGCGAGCCTCGCGACCGCGATCGAGCCGCGAAGGGTGCGGTGAGCACGCGCCGCCTGATTCGGACGTCGGATCTTGCCGGCTTCCGCAGGGCAGTGGCGACGCTGGCGCTTGAAGGCGCCCCGCTGGATGCACGCCGGCGTATGGTGATCGTGCCCACTCGCGCGTCAGTGGCCCTGCTGCGGCAAACGCTCGAACGACATGCATTGCGTACGGGCCGGGCCACAGTCATCTGGCCCGACCTCTTGACACGCGACGAATGGATGACTCGGCTGCACCTGACGTTGCCCGAGGCCACGCGTCTGCTCGCACGGGTCGAACGCGAAGTGCTCATGGCCGCGGCCGCCGATCGCACCGCACGCCGCGCGCGCATGGGTGGCGCGCCGTTCGCCCTGCGCCCGGCGCTCGTGGCCGTGATGCTGGACTTCTACGACGAGCTCCGCCGGCGCCAGCGGTCGGTCACCCAGTTTCGTCGCGCACTGTTCCGCGAACTGCAGGTTGAGCGCGGCAGCGACCGCGGCAGCGAAAGCCTCATTCATCAAACGGCCTTCCTCGGCCTCTCGTTCCTCGCGTACGAACGCGCTGTCGTGGCGGCCGGCGCAATCGACGAACACATGCTGCGCGCGCAACTACTGGCCGAACGCCCGCAGTGGGCCGTCGATCACGTGGTGATCGCCGTGGCGGACCATCCGACGGATCCTCGCGGTCTCTGGCCGGCAGACTTCGATTTGCTGGGTCGCTGGCCCGGCCTGCGGGTGGACGTAGTCATGACCGATGAGACGCACGACGCTGGTTTTCGCGAACGCCTCGAACGCGAACTGCCGGAGATCGAAGAACGTCGCGAACCGCCGGCGCCATGGTCGCCCGTGGTGGTCCGCCCACGAGACGCTAAAGAGGGCGACTGGTGTCACCTGGGCCGCGACCGTGAAGAGGAGGTGCGGGATGTGATTCGGCACATCCGCGCGCGCGCCCGTCAGGACGCTGTCCCCGGCCGGCTTGCCCCGACGGCGATCGTTTTCCAGCGGCCACTACCGTATCTGTACTTGACCCGCCAGTTGTGCGAGGACGCGGGTGTGCCGATCCAGGCGCTTGACGCGTTGCCGCTGGCTGGCGAGCCCTATGCCGCGCTGCTCGATCTGATTCTGGTGATTGCGCGCACCGGCGGCACCCGTGAGTCGAGCCTGGCGTTGTTACGCTCGCCGTTGCTCAGGTTCGATGTTGGGGGAGAGCGCGTCTCCCTAAAGGATATCGCGGCGCTCGACACCGTGCTTGTTGGGCTTCGCGTCACCGGCGGGGCCGACCGTTATCCCGACGCCGTCAGCCGTTTTTGTGCTGCGGCACATCGCCACGATCGCGCGCGAGCCAGTGGTGCACCCCGGGCGGCGCAGGCGGCGGCCGCCGCGGCTCGTGAGCTGGCACCCTTCCAACAGGAGGCGACCGCATCGAATCAGGTCCGGTCGGTGGCCGCATTCCTGCGCGCACGACAACGGGGACCTGATGAAGGTGATGAGTGGCGCCAGGCGTATCTGCGCGCCCGCGCCGCGATACTTGGCTCACTGGATGCGTTGGCGGATGCGTACGAGCGCTACGATGATCGCCACCGGGAGGCCGACGAACTGGTGGCCGCCATTCGCCACCAGGTGGAATGGCAGACGTTTTCGCCAGCGCGCAATCAGGCCGGCGTCCACCTTGTGGATGCGGTGGCCGCGCGGTTCGGCGAATTTGATCACGTGCATCTGGTGGGCCTGGTGGAGACTGACTGGCCCGAGCGACAGCGTCGCAGCATTTTTTATACGAGCGGACTCCTGAAGGTGCTGGGCTGGCCGCAGGATGCGGACCACGCGGCGGCCCAGTTGGGAGGGTTTCGCGACCTCACCGGCTTGCCGTCACGAACCCTGCACCTGCACGCGTTCCGTCTGGAGGGTGATGCGATGGTCGGCATGTCGCCGATGGTGGAGGTGGCGCGAGGTCTGCCTGCCGTGTTCAGTGAAGCACTGCCGCCGGTCCAGATCTTCAGCGACGAAGTGCTCTCAGGCGCGAGGAACGACGAGGCCCATCTGCTGGAGGATGCGGCCGCGTGGCTGGTCGCGCGCCGGCAGCGTCCGCCGCTCGACGACGAACGCTACTGCGGCGTCGGCCTGCCGCAGGCGCCGCAGGCGTATCGGATCAGCAAGGTCGATCGATATGTCACCTGTCCCTTCCAGTACTTCTCGGAATCTGTGCTCCATCTTCAGCAGGAGTCTGAGGAAGCCGTGGGCCTCACTCCCATGCAGCGCGGCACCCTGATGCACGACTTGTTCGAGCGGTTCTATCGGGCCTGGAACGCCGCCGGCCATGGCACCATCACGGCTGAGCGACTGTCCGAAGCCGTCGCGATGTTCACGGTCATGGCGCGTGAAACCTGCAGCGCACTTCCCGATGCCGACCGCGTACTGGAGGAAACGCGCCTGCTGGGTTCACTCGTCGCCCGCGGCGTTGCCGAGCGCGTATTTGAACTGGAAGCCGAAGATGGAGGCGATGTAGTCGCCCGCCATCTTGAAGAAGTGCTGCAGGGCCCGTTCAGGTTCCCTGTGCTCGGCGGCCTGGACGAGGTGACGATTGCGATCAACGGTAAGGCTGATCGCGTGGACGTCTTCAGCGATGGCAGCTTGCGCGTGGTCGACTACAAGTTGGGCCGTATGCCGGATCTAAAGACGTCGATCCAGATCGCTGTGTACGCGTGGGCGTCGCAGCAAAAGTTCGAAGCGCGCGATCACACACCGCATCCCGTGGCGAGCGCCATGTACCTCGCGTTTGGTGATGAGCAACGCCTTGAAGGGCGCCTGGGCGCGCGCACCGGCGCATCGATCGCCGTCCAGACAAGGGCCGGGGAGTTTGCCGGTGTCATCGGCCAAATCGAAGCAGGGCAGTTTCCCGCCCGGCCCGTCTCTACGAGTGAGTGCGGCTGGTGCAAGTACGCCGGCGTCTGTCGCAAGGAATATCACCTGGAGGACGATGCAGATGAGTCTGTTTGATCTGTCCGACGACGACCAGCCGGCACCGGCGGTGTTGCCCGACCAGGCGGCGCGCGATTTCGCGTCTGACCCGGCGCAGCACGTGGTGCTCGAGGCGTCGGCCGGCACGGGCAAGACCCGCGTCCTGGTGAATCGTTACGTCCGGCTCATTCGCCTGGGCGTGTCGCCGCGGCATATCCTCGCGATCACGTTCACGAGGAAGGCGGCGGCCGAGATGCGGGAGCGCATCCTTGAGCAACTGCGCGCCGAGGTTTCTCACGCGCTGCTGGCCGAGATTCAGGTGGCTACGATCGACGCGTTCTGCTTCGGCTTGCTGCGCGAATTTCCCCTCGAGGCAGGCGTCGATCCCGGCTTCGAAATTGCCGATGAGACCGAGATGGCGCGGTTCACCACTGAAGCGCTTGATGTGACGATGCGAGTCGTGCGCGGCGTGGTGGTGCGAGACGAAAATGTGCGGCTGTTGTTCACGCGCATCAAGGCCACTATGCTGCAGCGCGTTCTTGCGACACTGCTCGACCGGCGTCACTTGGCAGTACCTGCGGTAGCCACGTTTGTGCGGCAGAAAGTACGTGTGCAGACACCCGACGAGGTATCGCGGGCGTTTGTCTCACGCGTGCGCGCTGTGTTCAACGGGCACGAGGCTTTTGTGTCGGACGGCCCGTCATCCCTGGCCGAGTTCCAGTGGGTGGCCACCGAGGCGGGCCGACTGGCGAGCGGGGAAGACATTCCCGTCACCGACGTCCCTCAGTTGCGACGGCGACTCGAACGGTACTTCCTGACCAAGAAGCTCGAGGCCAGGAAGAAGTTGCCTGGGAACGCGCGCGATCATTCGAATCCCGCTGCGCGCAAGCGGCACGAAGCGGCGTTTTTCTCGATGGCTCGCGGCATCGAGGCATCGATCGCGGCGCTCGAGCGCGACGTGGATGGGTTGCTGGCGCGAGGGCTGCTGACGGTGTTGACGATTGCCGTGCATCAGTATCAGCGGTTGCTCGATGAACACGCGGTGCTCGATTTTTCCGGCATGCTCGACCGCGCCGTGGCGCTCCTCGAACGTCAGGAAGAGTTCGCGCGCAGTCGTTTGAAGCTCCAGGCGCGTTATCACCATCTGTTGGTGGACGAGTTCCAGGACACGAGCCGACAGCAGTGGCGCCTGGTGGACCTGCTGATCGCGGCCTGGGGCGAAGGCGAGGGTGTGGTCGACGGGCAAAACTCGATCTTCATCGTGGGCGACCGCAAGCAGTCGATCTATCGCTTCCGGCATGCGGAGGTCGCGCTGCTTGACGAGGCCGCGCGCCGGATCTCGGCGTTGCGTCCCGGTCGCCAGGTCAAACAGGCCATCACCAAGAACTTCCGCGCGGTGGCCGAGTTGCTGGCGTTCGTGAACGTGCTGGCATCGGGGATGGAAGGCGACCCGGATCTTGAGGAACGTTTCGCGTATGAGGCGCGCGACCACTTCCCGGTGGACGTGATTGCCCAGGGCGCAAGGCGCGACGGACGGCCCGTGCTCGGCGTGGTCGCCGGTGCATCGCTTCAGGCGGCGGCCGATGCGGTGGCCGCCGAGATTGCGCGGTTCCTGGCCGAAGCCACCGTGCGCGATCGCCAGGGGCCGCCACGAGCGGCACGGCCTGATGACGTGGCGATTCTGTTTCGAGCACGGGCCGGACACCAGGTCTACGAAGAAGCCCTGGAGCAACTCGGGATCCGCACGTACGTGTCCAAAGGCCTGGGCTTCTTCGACGCGCCCGAAGTGCAGGACCTGCAGGCGCTGCTCAGGTTCCTGGCGCAACCCGAGTCGAATCTCCGCGCGGCCGAGCTGTTGCGCTCGCGCTTTGTCCGGTTGTCGGACGCCGCGCTGGCGGCGCTGGCCCCAGACCTGTCGGCCGCGATCATTGGGAACGCTGAGCCTGCGGCAGCGCTCGCGGACGTTGATCGGCAGTTGATCGATTGTGTCCGGGCCGGTGCGCGTCGGTGGCTGGCGCTCACCGATCGTGTGCCTGCCGGCGAGCTCGTGGACCGCGTGATACGCGAGTCCATGTACGCCGTGGAGATGACGGGCCTTCGCGCCAATCAGGCCCGCGAGAATGTCAAAAAGGTGCGCGCGCTCGTGCGCAGGATTGAGAATCGGGGCTACACCACGATCGGGCGGCTGGCCGAGTACTTTGAAACCCTGCGCGCCGGCGACGAATCCAATGCCGTCATCGAGGAGCGGGGTTGCGTGAGCCTGATGACGATTCACGCGGCCAAGGGCCTGGAATTCCCGGCGGTGTTTGTCGTCAATTTGCATGCGCCGGGCCGGAGCGGCTCTGCGGGCGTGACGGTCATCGATCGCAGTGTGGATGGTGAACCCGAGGTGGCCTTCCGCTCGACCGACGGTACCAGGCTTGAGGACCGCCGCGAGATGGAGGAACTGCGCCGGTTGCTCTACGTCGCCGTGACCCGTGCACGCGACGTCCTGTACCTGGCGGGTCAAGTGGACGAAAACGCCGTGCTTCGCGCGCCCAAGCGCAGCCTGGCGAGCCTGCTCCCGCTGACGCTGCGGCAGCTGTTCACGCGCGCGTCATTCGCTGATGACGATGAGGTGATGTGGGATGCCGGCGGGCGCGCGTTTGCCGTGCGCGTGTGCAAACCGCCGTCGCCTTCGGGTGCGCGCCCGGCGCTCCCGCCGGCACCCGTGGCGCCGGCCGATGTTGACCGCGAGTCGCTGACGAGCGAGGCCCCCGTCATTCTCAGCGCCACCGCGATGTCAGACGTCCCGACGGTCGTCGTCGGGGAGGGTGAGAGGAGTGACCGGTTGGCCGGCACGCTTGTTCACCGGCTGTTCCAGTATGGATTGGCCGGCCCATCCACGGTCATGGCTGTGGCCCTTCACGCAGCGCGCCTGGCACGTCCGCAGGAACTGGTGGACGTGGCCGACCGAACCCGGTTCTTTGGGACCGTTGCGGAAGGCTATTTGCGGCTGGCCGACCGCTCGGACGTCCGGGCCTGGCTCACTGGCGGCCGGGCCCACTATGAGGTACCGTTTTCGTTCGTGTCACCCGAGAGACCCTCGGCCATCGTGCGGGGGAGCATTGACTGTCTGGTGGTCCGGCCTGATGGGTCGCTCTTGGTGCTGGAGTTTAAGACAGGCGTGCCCAGGCCCGAACACCCGGCGCAATTGGCCATGTATCTGGCCGCCGTCCGGCATGCGTTCCCGGAAGCTGCCGTAGGCGGAGAACTCGTGTATCCAGGCCCAGGAGAGTGAGATACACTCATGTCGATGCTTCTGACGTGTTCAAATTGCGGCAACGCCGAAAACTTTCTCGCCAAAACCCTCCAGATGCACCTTGTACGCGTCGCAGACGGGCAAGTCCAACCTCCGATGGAAGAGGGACGGCCGGCACTGTTCGAACTGCTGTGCGACGAGTGTGATGCGACGCTCGACCTCGAAGGCTTTAATGACGACGAGCGGCGCGAATTGATGGTGACGCTGGGCGCACGCTGAGTCCAGCGAGCCCGCGAGTCCCCCGCGGGCTTTCGTATGCGCCTGCACATCGATGTCCTTGGCACGTTGCACCTGGTCTGGGGTGCATTCGGGGTCATGACCGGCGTGTCTCTCTCCATTCTGGCGGCTGGCACGTGGGGTTCGCTCGCGGGCGAGGTGTTTGGCCTGGGCGAACGCGCGGCTGTGGCGGCGCTGGCCGCGGTCGGAGTCTTCCTGATTGTTGGTGGCGGGTTATCGGCCTGGACCGGTCGGGCACTCAAGCGGCGGCAAGCACGAGGCCGGTTGATCGCGCTTTTGATGGCCGTGCCCAATCTCGTGGTGGTGCCCTTCGGTACCGCGCTCGGGGTGTATACGTTCTGGGTGCTGCTCAATGACGACGCCCGCCGGGCGTTTGGCAGGCCACCTCGTGTGGTGGTTCCTCCTGTGGCGGTGAGCGAGTGACGAATCGCGATCCGAATCGTTGGACGGCCCTCTCCTACGCGCTCGGCCTCCTCAGCGGCCTCATCGTCCTCTCCATGAAAAAAAAGGACGCGTACGTGCGATTCCATGCGTAGCAGTCGGTGCTGGCGTTTTCCGTGGCGGCGATTATCTCGCTGCTCCTGCCGACGTTGCCTGTTGTTGGCGCCTGGCGCGCGGTGAGCGTCCTGTTTCGCCTGGGCGTGGTGGCGCTCTCGGTGTTTCTAATCATGAAAGCCCTCCCAGGAAAGTCATATCGAGTGCCGTACCTGGGCGACATTGCCGCCAGCTTCTCGTACAATTCGAGAAATGGCCCTGTCTGAATCTGTTGTTCTGGATGCCCTGCGCGTGGTGCAAGACCCCGATCTGCACCGCGATATTGTGAGTCTGGGCTTCGTCAAGCACGTCAACATCACCGGCGGGCATGTCGCGTTCACTGTTGAACTCACCACCCCTGCTTGCCCCGTGAAGGATCTTCTGCGCGATCAGGCGAAGTCCGTTGTGAGCGCGCTGCCCGGCGTGACCAGTGTAGCCGTGGAGATGACCGCCCAGGTGCGAGCCGCGGGCCGCCCGGAAGCTGGCCGCGCTCCGGTGGAGTGCGTGAAGAACATCATCGCCGTTGGCGCGGGCAAGGGCGGCGTCGGCAAGACAACCGTGGCCGTGAATCTTGCCGTGGCACTCGCGAGAGCGGGCAGTCGCGTGGCGCTGCTTGATGCCGACATGTACGGGCCCAACGTGCCCATCATGCTGGGATTTGAAAAGGGTCTGCGGCTTGAGCAGGACGAAGACAAGATTCTGCCGGCTGAGCGGTACGGTGTGCAGGCCGTCTCGATGGGGTTCCTCACGGCCGACGATGCGCCGGTGATTTGGCGCGGTCCGATGTTGCACGGCGCGATTACGCAGTTCTTTCGCGACGTCAAATGGGCCGACGTGGATTATTTGATCGTGGACATGCCGCCCGGCACGGGTGACGTGGCGCTGAGCTTGAGCCAGACGGTAGCGGTGGCCGGAGCCGTGGTCGTCACCACGCCGCAGACGGTGTCAATTGCCGACACCAGGCGCGCGGTGAAGATGTATCAGAAGCTCAACATACCGGTGATCGGCATCATCGAGAACATGAGTTATTTCGTCTGTGGCGGCTGTGGGACCGAGGCCGATATCTTCGGCAAGGGCGGCGGCGAGGCTCTGGCCCTTGAACTGGGTGTGCCGTTCCTGGGCGGCGTGCCACTGTCTCAGCCCGTGCGCGCAGGCGGCGATGCGGGGAATCCGATTGTCCTCTCCGCGCCGGATTCGCCGGCGGCGGTCGCCCTGGCGAGCGCGGCGGCCCGAGTGGCCCAACAGGTGTCGATTGCCTCTTATGCGCGGAAAGCCATTCCGCTGACGCCGATCACTTGATCCCGTTCACAAAGCATACGCTCGGGAACGGCCTTCAGGTGGTGGTCCATGAGGATCATCATCTGCCGCTTGTGGCCGTCAACGTCTGGTATCACGTCGGTTCCGCCAATGAGGCGCCGGGTCGCAGCGGTCTGGCGCACCTGTTCGAACACCTCATGTTCAAGGGCGCCGCGCATCAACCACACGGTTTTTTTGAGCCGCTGCAGAAAGCTGGTGGGTCGTTGAATGGTTCCACCAGCGCCGACCGCACCAACTATTGGTCGGTGGTCCCGGAGGGCGCGACAGAACTGGCCCTCTGGATGGAGGCCGATCGCATGGGGTGGCTGGTGCCCGCGTTGTCGACCGAGCGCTTTGAGACCGAGCGCGAAGTGGTGCTCAACGAGCGCCGCCAGAGTTACGAGAATCGGCCGTACGGCCTCGCGTATTTTGCGTTGTCCGAGGCGATCTATCCGTCTGACCATCCGTATCACTGGCCCACGATCGGATATCCGTCCGACCTGCGCGCAGCGACGGTTGATAACGCACGCGCGTTTTTCGAGCAGTACTACCATCCAGCCAACGCGTCGCTTGCCATCGCTGGGGATGTGCGCACCGATGCCGTGATGCGCCTTGTGGAGCGGCTGTTTGGTGCTATCCCAGCCGGGCCGGCCCTGTTGGCGCCGAAGATCCCCGCAGTGCCGGTGGCGCCGAGGCGTCTGCTGCTGGAAGACCGCGTGGAGTTGCCGCGGCTGTATCTGATGTTTCCAAGTCCGGCCTTGTTTACCGAAGACGATGCCGTGCTCGACGTGACCGCCGATCTGGTGGCGAACGGCCGGACCTCGCGCCTGTATCGCACGCTGCTGCACGATCGAAGACGAGCGGCTGGGCTCGGCGCCGGTCAGGGGTCACGGGAACTGGGCAGCCTGTTCCAGGTGGTGGCCACTGCGGCACCAGGCATCATGCTCGACGAGTTGCGCGTGGCGGTGATGGACGAGTTGGAACGGCTGGCCACGGCCGGGCCGTCCGAGGCCGAACTCGAACGCGCCCGAGTGCAGGCCGAAGCCTCGTTCCTCTACCGGTTGCAGACGCTCGGCGGGTTCGGGGGCAAGGCGGACCAGTTGAACGCTTACAACGTGTACACCGGGTCGCCCTCCTACTTTGAGCAGGATCTCGATCGGTATCTGCGTGTGACCGCCGCCGATGTCCAGCGCGCCGTGCGGACGTTTCTGTCGGCCGGGCAGGCGGTGGCATTGTCGGTGGTGCCCCAGGGCCAGCGGCAATGGGCTCTGGAACTTTCCGAGCCGGCGGTGGTGACCTCGTGACCGACGATCGGCGTTTTGTGATGCCCGCGGCCGGCGCACCCGCGCACGTGACCTTCCCGCCCATGGTCCGGGCCACGCTGTCGAGCGGCGCGCGAGTCTGGACCATTCACCACGACACCATTCCGGTCGTGACGATCGCACTGGTGGTGTCGGTCGGGTCAGCGTGTGACCCGGCGGCTGCGCCAGGACTTGCCGGCGTGGTGGCCGACTTGCTTGATGAGGGGACGGACCGATTTGATGCGATCGGCCTGGCCGAGGCGTTTGCGAGCCTCGGCAGTGAACTGTCCATTGATGTTGGCCCGGATACCACGACATTCACGCTGACGACGCTGACGCGGTTCATGGAGCGCGCGTTGGCGCTGCTGGGCGATGTGATGACGCGTCCACGCCTGCATGAGAGCGATCTGGAACGGGTGCGTGAGATGCGGCTCAACCGGTTGCGCCAGGTCAGGAGTTCGGCGTCCGCGGTGGCCGATCGCGCGTTCCTGTCGGCCGCCTTCGGCGCGCACCCTTACGGGCACGGCACGCTCGGCACATCGGCCGCGTTGGCACGCGTATCGATCGACGACGTTCGGGCGTTCCACGCGGCGGCCATGCGCCCATTGGGTGCCACGCTCATCATTGCGGGCGCGGTGGCTGCACAGGACGCGATTGAGGCGGCCGAACGGCAACTGGGCGGGTGGCAGGCCAGCGCCGCCGTGTCACTGTTCGCCCCGGTGCCGGCCGCCATGTCGTCGGGGCTCGCGCGCGTCATTGTGGTGGATCGGCCTGGCGCGCCACAGACAGAGGTGAACGTGGGCCATCTGGGACCGGCGCGCAACGTGGACGAATATCACGCGCTGGTGACGCTGAATGCGCTGCTCGGCGGCCAGTTTTCCAGCCGCATCAACCTAAACCTGCGCGAAGCCCGCGGGCTGACGTATGGTGCCCGCACGGCCTTTGATTTCCGGGTGCGATCGGGCACGTTCTCGTGTGAAACGAACGTGCAGGGCGACGCCACCCCCCTGGTCGTGTCCGAGATTTTCAAGGAGTTCGAGGCCGTGGGCGGCAGCCGTCCGGCGGAGACGGACGAACTCGAGCGCGCCAAGTCCTCGATCACGCGAGGCTTTGTCCGTCAATTCGAAACGTCCGAGCAACTGGCCCACGCCGCCGCACGGCTCGCGACGTTTGAGCTGTCTGCCGATATCTTCGATCGATTTGTTCCGGAGGTAGAGGCGGTGACGCCCGAGGCCGTGTCGGCCGCCGCCCGGCGTCACATCAGACCAGACGATGCCATCGTCGTCGTTGTGGGTGACGCCTCGACATGGCGGGAACAGCTGGCAGCGCTCGATCGCCCCGTCGAGGATGCCGAGATCGAGTTCTAGGAAACTCAGGAACTTAGGAACTGGGGAACTGGGGAAATGAAGTCGATCAGATTTCATACGCACGGTGGGCCAGAGGTGCTGGTGTACGAGGACGCTCCCGATCCCGAGGTGCGCGCCGGTCACGTGCTGGTGCGCGTCGCCGCCTGCGCGGTCAATCACCTGGATCTCTGGCAGCGGGGTGGGCTGGACCGCGTGACGCTGCCGCTCCCTCATGTTTCAGGCGCCGATGTGGCGGGCACCATCGCCGAATTGGGCCAGGGCGTCTCGGGTCTCGCGGTCGGCCAGCGGGTGATGCTGCAACCGGGTCTGAGTTGTGGACATTGCGGTGCATGTCTTTCAGATCGTGATCACCAATGCGACCGCTATGACGTGCTGGGGTACCAGTCTGCAGGCGGATACGCCGAGATGGTCGCGGTTCCGGCAGAAAATATCATCCCGATTCCGAACAGGATCGACTTCGTCAGTGCTGCGGCATTTCCGCTGACTTTCCTGACCGCCTGGCACATGTTGTTTGCCGGCGGCCACCTGAAAGGTGACGACACGGTGCTCGTTGTCGCGGCCGGCAGTGGCGTGGGACAGGCCGCGATCCAGATTGCGAAAACGGCGCAGGCCCGAGTCATCGCCACCGCTCGCGGCGAGGACAAATGCGCCCGGGCCAGTGCCCTGGGTGCCGATCACGCGATCGACTCCACCCGAGAGGATGTGCCGAAGCGCGTCAAGGCGCTCACAGAGGGGCGAGGGGTGAATATCGTGATTGAACACGTGGGCGCGGCCACGTGGAATCAGAGCGTCCGTTCCCTGGCCAAGGGTGGCCGTCTGGTGACGTGCGGCGCGACAACCGGATTCGAAGTCTCGCTGGACCTCCGGCACCTGTTTGCACGGCAGTTGACGTTTGTCGGGTCCTACATGGGGTCGAAGACAGAACTGCTGGCGGCCGCCGGTGGGTTTTTTCAGGGACGTTACGCGCCAGTTGTCGATTCGACCTACCCGCTGCGCGAGGCGGCCGAGGCGCAGAGCCGACTGGCCACCGGGAACCAATTCGGCAAGATCGTGCTCGCTGTAAACTAACCGGCGATGTCCCTTGCCCGTTGGAGCGTGAGCCTGGTCGCGATCGTCGGGCTTGTCGCGACCACGATGGCGGCGGCCACCGTGTGGCTTCTGCTCACGGCGCCCGTGACTGTTGCCGACGCCGCCTCCAAGATGTCGGAAGGTGATGTCTGGCCGGCCATGCAGGCGTTGTTCTCAGTCATCGCCGAGGCCCTCAAGGGCCTCTTCAAGTACCTTTAGGCAACACCTTTGTACACACGAGGCATGAAGGAACTGAAGGACCAGAAAGTGGGGAGTTCCTGCAGGCCTTCATGTCTCGTGTACGTTCTCTTCGGCCCTTGCGAGGAGATCCGCGTAGGTGCGGCCGACGGGAACTGATGTCTCCACTGCGTGGCCTGCTGCGCGCCAGCCGACGTATCCGCCCACGACGCTTGCGGCACTGACAAAACCGAAGACTTCCAGTATCTGCGCGGCGCGGCCCGAACGGCTGCCCGCCTCGCAGCCGATGAGCAGCAAGGCGTCGGGTGCGAAGTTCGCTTTCATGACTCGCACGAAGTCGGGGTTGGGCAATACCTGGCCCGTGTCCTCGTCGGCGTCGAGCAGGGGCACATTGATCGCGCCGGCAGGATGACCTTGCGCATACTCCGCGCTTGAGCGGACGTCGATGTACAGCGCGCCATCATGCAGGGCGGCGAGTGCGGCAATTACGGTCAGCGAGGGAACGGGCATAGTGTTTCGCAAGCGGCGGCGATGTCGAGCAGCCGCGAAGTGGCGCCCCGGCGGCCAACCACTTGAAAGCCGGCGGGCAAACCCGTGGTGTCAAGTGGCAGGGTGATCGCCGGGTGCCCGGTCATGTTGAACAACTGAGTGTGTTTGAGCATCGCCGTGCGCACGGGCATTCCCGTGCCGTCAATCGTCACGTCAGTCTGGCCGCTGATAGGCGCCACAATCGGCAGTGTCGGCAGGATCAGGGCATCGACGGTGGACAGCGACTGGTCCACTTCCTGGCGGAGCCTCTCGCAGGTCGCGCGGGCCCTGAGGTAGTCCACCGCGGAAATCTGTCTTCCACTGATCAGGCGACCGTGCACCGCGAGCGAATAGTCACCGCTCCGGCTGTCGAGCCACGGCGCGTGCCACGCAGCGCCTTCGGGCAAGACGATGTTGCCGTACGCCTCGGTAATGGTCTGCGCAGAGTCCACCGTCACATCCGTGATGCGGACTCCGGCCGAGCGAAGGCACTCACACGCGCGCGCAAACGCGGTGGCGACCACCGCATCCACCGGATGCGCGAAGTATCCGCCGAGAAGTCCAAGGCGCAGGTTCCTGAAGTCGGCGTGATGCACGGTGTGAATGGGGCGGGCGGCGAGCACCGACCACAACCACGCGGCGTCCTGCACCGAGCGCGCCAACGGACCTACATGGTCGAACGTCGCGCTCAGGGGGACTACACCGTCTACCGGCACGTCGTCTTGTGATGGCTTGAGTCCAACCACGCCACACACCGCGGCTGGAATCCTGATCGAGCCGCCGGTATCGGTACCGACCGAGGCCAGGCCCATCCCGGTGGCGACCGCGACCGCAGAGCCGCTGCTGGAGCCGCCCGCCGACCGTGTGTGATCAACGGGGTGCAGTACCGGGCCGAACGCCGAGTCTTCACTCGTGGTACCGAGCGCAAACTCGTGCAGGTTCGTTTTTCCAATGAGCACGGCGCCTGCCTGGCGCAATCGCGCGGTGATGGGCGCGTCGGCTGTGGCCACGCGGTCGGCACATACGCGCGAGCCGGCGGTGGTTGGCTGGCCCGCGATATCAATCAAGTCTTTCAGCGAAATCGGCAGGCCATGCAGCGGACCACGGTCGACACCGCGGGCGCGTTCCTGATCAGCCAGTCGGGCGGCTGCGTGTGCGCCCTCTGCGTCGATGCGAATGAAGGCGTGCGTGGCCGCATCATGGTGCGCAATGGCCTGGAGGCTGCGTTCGACGAGTGCGGTGGAGGTGAGCCGGCCAGCGCGCAGCGCAGCAGCGGCCTCCACCATGGTGGCGGGCAACGTCATCAGGGTAAGCTCTTCGGCGAGGATATCGTACCCGATGCCACGTACTGTACTTGCCGCCGTGATGCCGGCACCGCTCGTGCCTGTCGAAATCCGTGAATTCACTGAACCCGAGTTGCCCTTGGGCGGCGCGCTGTTGCGCACCGCGATGTCGGAAGTCTGCGGCACCGACGTGCACCTGTGGCATGGGCGGCTTTCCGGGGTACCGTACCCAATCATTCCCGGTCATGTGACCACCGGCACGCTCGACTCTGTCAGGGGCACATTGACGGATCCTGAGGGGCGCGTATTACGGGAAGGCGACAGGCTGGCGTTTTTTGACGTGCATCGCACATGCGGCCGCTGCCTGGCGTGCACTGCGCATCGCACACCCACGCGGTGTCCGTCGCGCAGGGTGTATGGCATCACCGATTCGGCGACCGAAGGGCTGTTTGGCGGCTGGTCGCAGAAGGTCTACCTCGAACCGGGAGTGGTCGTCGCGAAGTTGCCGGATGGTGTGTCGTTCGAGTCGTACATCGGCGGCGGCTGCGGCCTGCTGACGGCCGTGCACATCATCGAACGCTCACAGATCGTCCTTGGCGATACCGTCGTTGTGCAAGGCGCGGGTGCGGTGGGGATGAGCGCGGCCGCGCTTGCCCGCAAAGCAGGTGCGGGTCAGGTCATCGCGGTTGGCGCGCCTGAAAGCCGCCTGGACCTTTCGCGCCAGATGGGCGCGGACGTGGTCGTCAACATTGACTCGACGACGCCCGAACAGCGGCTTGAAGAAGTGCTGGCGCTCACTGGCGGCCGAGGGGCTGACGTCGTGATTGAGGCGGCCGGCTCCGCGCGCGCGTTCGAGGAAGGCCTGCGCATGGCGCGCAACGGCGGCGCCTATGTGATCGCCGGTCACTACACCAACACGGGCGACAGCACGGTGAACGCGCACGAACACATCAACCGCAAGCACCTGGATATCCGTGGCTGTTGGGGCAGCCAGGTGGGGCACTTCCTGCGTGCCCTGCAAGTGCTCGAACGTTACCATCACGAAATTCCATGGCACCTGATCGGCGCCCGCACCTACGGACTCGGGCAAATCAACGATGCCCTCGCGGTTGCCGAATCCATGGTGATCCCCAAGGCGCTTGTGGACCCGTGGCGCTAGAGCTGGCACTAAGAGCTGTCACCATGAAGAACATGAAGCTTCACCATTGACCGCGCTGTATGACGATGCGGTCAATCTGTTGTCTGCCGATTAGAAAAGCAGCCAGTGAGGCGTATGTGCCGCCAGACGCGTCGAGCGCGTGGGATCAGGCGCGCGAGGCCTCGCCCTTCTTATTTGTTCACAGCCGCCTGCGCCAGCGCCGCTTCAAGAGCCTGTGCAAACTGCGCAAACGGAATGGCACCGCTGATCGCGCGAGTAACCTTGACCTGATTGGTGACCTTGTCCACAAGGCCGATAAAAAATGCCGGCGTGCCGTTGGCGCCGAAGCTGGCCGCAAGTTCGGCAGTCTTCCTGATGCCCGCAGTCGTGCGCCCGCTCGCAATGCATTCGCGGAACGGAGCCAGATTCACGCCGGCCTGTGTGGCGGTCGCTTCGAGCCCTTCCACCGAATGCTGCGCGGGTGCGCCGAAGAGCGTGTTGTGCATCTCCCAGAACTTGCCTTGCTCCAGGCCGCACTGCGCCGCCTCATGCGCCTTCACCGCCTGCGGATGCAGCACATCGATGGGAAAGTCGCGGAAGGCATACAGGATCTTCCCCGTGGCAATGTAGTTCTTTTCAATCATCGGCATCGTTTCGCGGAAGTGCCGGATGCAGAACGGGCATTCGTAGTCTGAAAATTCCATCAGCGCGACCTGGGCGTCGGGGTTGCCTTTGGTCGGCGCGCCCGTGAGATCGACCTCGGGCCGAGGGCGGCCAAGCGAGGCGCGCAAATTAGCCAGGTCCTCTTTGACCGCCGCCAACTCTCTTCGCAGCGCCTCGATCTCGGACGTTTGAGCGCACGCAGGCGCCGCCATCAGCACCAGAGCCGCAAGCACTGCTCCTATGAATCTCGTTTTCACAATAATGTCTCCTCGGCCCTTGCCCGTCCCGCTTCCGCGATTGTACGCTGCCTCAGACATTTCGCCCATGAGACGCACCAAGATCATCGGCACGCTCGGCCCAGCCACCATCGACGGCGATGTGATTAGCGCCTTGATTGCCGCGGGCGTAGATGTGTGCCGTCTGAATTGTTCTCACGGCACGGCCGAGGAACACGCGGCCGCGTGCGGCGCCGTTCGCGCGCAGGCACAGGCGGTGGGCCGCAACATACTCGTGTTCCAGGACCTGTCCGGCCCGAAGATTCGGACCGGCCACCTCGCATCACCGATCACGCTGACAGCCGGTGCCGAGGTGCTGGTGACGCTGGGCGACGACGAGGATGGGCCAGGCTGCATCCCGACGTCCTTTGCCCCGTTGTTCTCCTCTGTCTCGCGGGGCCAGCGCCTGCTGCTCGACGATGGCCATTGCGGACGACGCGATGGGGATGGTCCTGGGCAGCCTGGTGATCGGCAAGCCGCTGGGCATCGTCGCGTTTGCGATGATGGCCGGCGCGTTCGGATTTCCCAGAGCCGTCGGCCTCGAGAATCGTTCGATGGTGGTGATTGGCATTGCCGCAAGGATCGGATTCACCGTCGCGCTATGTTTCACAACTGCGGCGTTTCCGGTCACCTCGTCGTACCTCGATCAAGCCAAGATGGGGGCGCGTTTGAGTTTCCTGGCTGCGCCGCTCGCCATCGGGCTGGCGAAGGCGCTCAAGGTGGGCACCGCTGGCGCGTCAGCGGACTGAGTGCGCCGAATGGCGCTCTTCGGCCCGACGCCGAAGCGCGGTCAGCGAGAGTGGCTAACTGCGCGACGCGACCGCGTAGTATCGCCGCCACCGCGTCGACGGCTCGTAGCCGTCCTGGCGCACCACCAACCGGCAGCCCGTGCCTTCAGGTTGGCCGCTGACGTGCAGCGCCACCGGCCCCAGTGCGTCCCCCTCGGGTGGCACCCATCAGCAGTCGGCGACCAGGAACTGCTGGCCCGGACGCACATCCACCACCGTCCCGCGGAAGACGCCTCCCAGCGGCCCCAACAGGTCGTCGCGGTACGACGTCGGCGCCCATTCGATTTCATACACGCCAAACGGCACCGGCGTGACCACCGCGTGCGTCACCTGCCACCAGACCTGTAGCGCGGCATGACCCCCAAAACACGCGAACACGTCAGCCGGCTTTGCCGCGATGAAGAGTCGCTGTTCAAAGTGGCCGGCAGGATCGGAGGAGGACACCGGGAACTTAGGAACTTAGGAACTTAGGAACTTAGGAACTTAGGAACTTAGGAACTGGGCGGTTTCCTCAACGACTGAGCATAGGCGACGATGGCCCAGACCTGTTCTTTGGAGGTGTCTTCCGAGAAGGCGGGCATCTTCGGGTTCGAGCGCCCGTTCCAGATCTTGTAAAATACCGTGCCATCAGAATTGCGGGAAGCGCGCGCCACGTTGGTCAGGTCCATCTCCGCGGCGTACTTTGCGTCCGCATCCGGACCATCGCCCTTACCCGCGGGTCCATGGCAGCGTTGGCATTTGGCAGCAAATAACTTCTTGCCCCCGGCGAGTGTGGCCGCGTTGATCGGCAGCGGGTTTGCTTCGGCGGCGCCCCCGGTCGGAATGGTCCAGCGGGCGGCCTGGGCAGAAGGCGTGACGACGGTTTTGACAGAGACGGCGGTTGCCATGACCGCGAGTCCGGCGAGAGACAAAACGAGAGAGGTTCGAAGCTTTTGCGGCATGAGCCGGATCATATACTGACGCTATCAATCACGGCGCAACGAGGGCGATGTGGTCATTGACGGAAGGCCGGGTCTAAGTGACTATTTAGACACTCGTAACTAGGAGCAGGTATTGATTGTGAGACGACGGATGTGTGGTTCGGGCGCCGTGACGGTCGCAGGCCTTGCGACGATGCTGGCTTGGGGGGTGGTGGTGACAGTGCGTGCGGAACGCGCGGCCCCATGGTCTGATGCGTGGCAGGATGCAGCGCAGGATACCCGGACGCCCGATCAACTCGCGGCAGACGTGTTCCAACTCGTGCAGACGACCTGTATCGAGTGTCACGGCGATGCCAAAGACGGTGGCCTCGATCTGAGGACTGAGGCGGGCCTGCAAAAAGGCGGCCGGACCGGACGCGCCGTGGTGGCCCACCAGCCGGCCGCGAGCCTGCTATACAAGGCCATCATGCACGATGGCGATCTGCAGATGCCCGAAGACGCCCCGCCGTTGAGTGAGGCGCAGCGGCGCACTATCCGGTTGTGGATTGAGGCCGGTGCCTCGTGGGCGACCGTGCCCGCAGCCAGCGGCGGGGCCGGCACCGACATTGCGGAACTGCGCAGGCGCGAAGAACGACCGATCATGGAAAGTGAACGGCAGTATTGGGCGTTTACGCCGATCGTACGACCCGGGGTCCCGGCGGTCACGCGTGAGGGCTGGTCCGCCAATCCGATCGACGCATTCATTCTTGATGCGATGTCGCGCAAAGGCCTGACCCCGGTGTCGGCCGCTGACAAACGTACGCTTGTGCGCCGCGCGTATCTGGACGTGCTGGGCCTGCCGCCGACGCCGGCTGAATCGGACGCCTTTGTCAACGACTCGTCTCCGAATGCCTGGCCCGCGCTGGTCGACCGGCTCCTCGCATCCCCGCACTACGGCGAGCGCTGGGCGCGTCACTGGATGGATCTGGTGCGCTACGCCGATTCCGGGGGCTACGAATTCGACGTGGACCGGGCAGAGATGTATCGGTACCGCGATTACGTGGTGACCGCCTTCAACACCGACAAGCCCTACGACACGTTCGTGAAGGAGCAACTGGCAGGAGATGAGTACGCGCCCGGCTCCGACGAAGCGATGATTGCCACCGGGTATCTTCGCCTGGGGCCGGAGGGCGGCGGGAATCGCCTCGACGCGGTGGATGACCTCGTGACCACGACGTCGCTGACTTTCATGGGGATGACGGTGGGGTGTGCGCGCTGCCACAATCACAAGTTCGATCCCATCCCACAGAAGGACTACTACCGCATTCAGTCGATTTTTGACCCCACGACCAGTGTGGAGCATCCTCTCGTCCCGGCGCAGGAGGTGGCGGCCCATCGTGCCGAGACGCAGCGGATTGAAGCCTTGCACAAGCCGCTGCGGGTTGCGAAGACGACCCTCGAGAAGCCCTATCACCAAATCCTAGTTGACCGCGAGGTCGCGAAGCTGTCGCCCTACATGCAGGAGGCATGGAGGACGCCCGCCGACCAGCGCACCGAGGGGCAGCGACTCAACGCCAAACAGATCGAAGATACGGTCGGGATCACGTCGCTTCGCAAGCTCATCACCGAGAAGGACGTCGTCGCCCTGATGCCCGACGAGGTCCAGGCAAAACACGCGGCGGTCAAGGCCGAGATTGACGCGCTCGACGCTCAAGAGCCGCGACGCCTGCCCACCGCGCGGGCCATCGGCGAGCGCGGACGCGTGCCAGGGGCGGTGTTCTTCCTACACCGCGGCAGCCCCGATGCGCGAGGGTCCGCAATGACGCCTGGTGTGTTGTCGGTCGCCAGGCGTGATGAATGGACCTTCCCTGAGCCGCCCGCAGACGCCAAGTCGAGCTGGCGTCGCCGGGGATTTGCCGAGTGGCTGGTGTCGAAAGACAATCCTCTGACCGCGCGCGTGATGGTGAATCGTCTCTGGCAGCACCATTTCGGCGAGGGCATCGTCCGCACACCGAGCAGCTTCGGGAAGATGGGAGAGGCGCCGTCGCATCCTCAGTTGCTTGACTGGCTTGCGGCCGAATTCATGAGCCAGGGCTGGAGCATGAAGGCGATGCATCGGCTGATGCTCACGTCGACGACGTATCGCATGGCGGCCAGCGATACGACAGCCAACTACGGCGTCGATCCCGAGAACCGGATGTTTTGGCGCATGCCACGAGTGCGCCTTGAAGCCGAAGTGATCCGCGACAGCATCCTGTCGGCCGCGGGCACGCTTGAGCCAACGATCGGCGGCCCGTCGATCTTCCCGTTCATCGACCCGGACCTGTTTGAAAAGAGTTCCAACCGCGATTGGAAAGGCAAGCCCGACAGCGACTCTTCCACGTGGCGACGAAGCCTGTACGTGTTTTCCAAGCGCAGCATCCGGTATCCGATGTTCGAGACGTTTGATCAGCCCAATCTGATCAATTCCATCGACCGCCGCAACCGCACGACTATTGCGCCTCAGGCCCTGATCCTGATGAATAACCAGATGGTGCTGTTCCAGGCCGGCCAGTTTGCCGAGCGTGTCGCTCGCGAGGCGGGCTCCGACCCGGCCGCGCAGGTGCAGCGCGCCGTGTGGCTTGCGCTGGGCCGGCCGGCTGACGCAATTGACTTGAAGCGCGGCGCAGCCTTCATCGCGGGAAGCTCAAAGGGACTGACCGAGTTCTGTCACATGCTTCTCAATCTCAATGAATTTCTGTATCGGCCATGAAGCACCACCATCATCATCATCACGGTTGCGGACACGTCGAGAAGCTTCAGTACACGCGGCGTGAACTGCTGGGCCGGCTCGGTGGCGGCATTGCCGGTCTCGCCTTTGCGGACCTGCTGTCGCAGAACGTGCTGGGTGCGCAAGCGCGCAATCCTCTCACGCCCAAGCCTGCGCCGCTTCCTGCGAAAGCCAAAGCCGTTATCTCGATCTTCTGTTACGGCGGCGTCAGCCACATCGACACCTGGGACCCCAAGCCCGATCTGGTGAAGTGGCAGGGCGAGACGATGAAGGATGTGGGGGAAGTGCGCACGGTGATGGGCAATCCGGGCGGGTTGATGCCGTCGCCGTGGGCCTTCAAGAAACACGGCCAGTCCGGCATGGAAGTGTCTGAGTTGTTTCCCCACATGGCGCAGCATGTGGACGATATCGCGCTGATCCGATCGATGTACGGCGTCAGTCCGGCGCACGGACCCGCGCTGTTCCAGATGAATACCGGCACGATTCTGGCCGGCAGCCCCAGCGTCGGCAGCTGGGTGACCTACGGCTTGGGCAGCGACAACCAGAACCTCCCGGGGTTCATCGTCTTTACCGATCATCGCGGCGGACCGATCAACGGTCCGCCGAACTGGTCCAATGGCTACCTGCCGGCGGCGTATCAAGGCACCCAGATCCGTGACAAGGGGTCGCCCATCGTGGATCTCAAGCCGCCGGCGGGCCGCACGCCTGAAGAGCAGCAGCGGTGGCTGCGCATGCTGGCCGAGTTGAACGAAAAACATGGCGACCTGCATCCGCTCGACAGCGAGCTGTCGGCACGCGTCTTTTCCTACGAGCTGGCGTTCCGCATGCAGACGCACGCGCCAGAAGCGATTGATCTGGGACAGGAATCGGCGGCCACCAGGAATCTCTACGGCATTGGCGTTGAACCCACCGACTACTTCGGCCGCCAGGCGCTGATGGCCCGTCGCATGGTGGAACGCGGCGTGCGGTACGTGCAAATTTTTTCGGGCGGCGGCAACTTTGAGCCGAGTTGGGATGCGCACTGGGATTTGAAGGGCAACCACGGGCTCCACTGCGCCGAGACCGACAAGCCCCTGGCGGGGCTCATCAAGGACCTCAAGAGCCGAGGCATGTTTGAGGACACGCTCATCGTCTGGCACGGCGAGTTCGGGCGGCTGCCGATTTCAGAGCGCATGGATGGCCGCGACCATAACAACAAGGGCTTCAGTGTGTGGTTGGCCGGCGGCGGCGTGAAGGGCGGCACGGTGGTTGGCGCCACCGACCAATACGGCTACCAGGCGGTGGAGAACGCGAAGTCAGTGTACGAACTCCACGCGACGATCTTGCATTTGCTCGGGCTCGACTACGAAACACTGACCTACCGGTTCAACGGCCGCGACATGCGTTTGACCGATGTGCACGGCAAGGTGATTCGGGAAATTCTCAAGTAAGCGTGCACTCTGACTTGGCGCCAAGGTGGGCATCTTTCAGTGGCTTGCCTGGGGCTTTGTTGTGCGTCTGTCGCCTGCAGAAGCCTGACGCAAAGGCCGTATGATCGTGGGCATGTTGTCACGACTGCAAAAAATCGCCATCGCCGTGGGCCTGCTCAGCGCGGCTGTTGCGGCGCAAACCAATCCGTATGATTCGACCCTCGCCACTGTGCGGGCAAGCGATGGCTTCAAGAAGGCTTTGGCCGTGCTCGATCGCGATCACGACCGCCTGATTGCAGAGATCATCACGCTGACCGAGATCCCGGCGCCGCCCTTCAAGGAAACCGCGCGCGCTGCCGCCTACCTTGAGATGCTGCGTGCCTCCGGTCTGACCGACCTTGAGCAGGACGAGGAAGGCAATGTGATGGGGTTGCGCCGGGGTAGCGGGCCGGAGCGGGACACGGCGCCGTTCATTGCCATTGCCGCACACCTCGACACCGTGTTCCCGGAGGGCACCGATGTGAAGGTCAAGCGTGACGGCGATCGGCTGTCCGCTCCTGGCATCGGCGACGACACTCGTTCGCTGGCGGTGCTGCTGGCGATGATCCGCGCGATGAACGAAGCCGGCATTCGCACCGAGAGTGACCTGCTGTTCATCGGCAACGTGGGTGAAGAGGGCCAGGGCGACTTGCGCGGTGTGAAGTACCTGTTCAACAAGGGCAAGTACAAGGACCGCATCAAGATGTTCATTTCCCTGGATGGCGCCGGTGGCGGGGCCAACATCACGCACGGTGGCGTCGGCAGCCGCCGGTATCGCGTGATCTTTAAGGGGCCGGGCGGCCACAGCTATGGGGCATTCGGACTCGTGAGCCCGGCATTCGCCATGGCCAGCGCGATGCAGCGGTTTGGCAGGCTGACCGTGCCCGAGAAACCCAAAACGACGTACAGCGTCGGCGTGGTGGGCGGCGGCACATCAGTGAACTCGATTCCCTTCGAGTCATGGATGGAACTCGACATGCGTTCGGAGTCACGCGCAGAACTGCAGAAGCTCGATGAAAGCCTGATGGCGTTGATTGCCGACGCCGTGCGCGAAGAAAACGCAGCCCGCTCCACGGCACAGGGCCCGGTGACGGCCGAACTGACGTTGATCGGCGATCGGCCGTCAGGTGAGACGCCGATCGACTCGCGCCTAGTCCAGACTGCTGCGGCGTCGATTCGGGCGGCGGGTGGGCGGCCGACATTCAGCTGGAGCAGCACCGACTCCAACATCCCCATCAGCCTCGGCATTCCTGCGATCACCGTGGATTCAGGGGGCCGAGGTGGACGGGCGCACGCGCTCGACGAGTGGATTACCATCGACAAGGTCCCGAGCCTTCGCGGCATCGAGATCGCACTCGCGACGCTGCTCGCACTCGCGCGGTAGGGCGCCTATTTGAGTGAGGCGCTACTTGATCGCCGCGGCGCCCGCGAGCGCACACTGCGCGTCTTGAGCGCCGCTGACTCCGCTCACGCCGACCGCGCCGACGAGTTGGCCGCCTGACATCAATGGCACACCACCTTCGAGCGGCATGAATCCCTCGATGGGCAACAGTGCGGTTCGGCCACCGGCGACTTCTGCCTCCAAATCCTTGGTCGGCCCCTGGAAGTAGACGGCCGTGCGCGCCTTGCGTATCGCAATGTCCGTGGCCACGAGTTTGGCACCGTCCATTCGCTGGAAGAGGATCATGTGTCCGCTGTCGTCGAGCACCGCAATCGACACGGCCCAGTTGTTCTTGCGGGCCTCGGCTTCGGCCGCCGCCACGACGCGTCGCGCCGCCTCCAGTGTCAGCACACGTTTGGTGGGTAACTGGGTCTGCGCGGTCAACGGAATCGCCACCATCAGAAGGCCTCCACACATCATCAGGGTTCGCAACATACCCGAAAGCCTAGCAGACGTTGCCTCGTGCAGCCAGCCGCGGACCGAGAGCCCAGGCTTGGCCAGAAACGGCCAGTGCAATGAACAGCGTGGCTGGGTCCGAGTGCCGGAAGTCGTCGGCGACGAATCGTAACCCGCCGACGATGAGCATTGGAGAGACCAGTCGAGTGAAAACCCTGGTCTGTGGTGGGTGCGTGGCAAGACCGAGGCCGATGACCGACAGCGACAAGAGCGTGATGCGCAGGGTGGCAAAGACGCCCGCATCCGTCGGGGGGCCTGCAATGTGCGGCCCCGTCACCATCAGCACAGCTCCGCTCGCGGTAAAGACGAACAGCGAAGCCAGAAGCAAGCGCCCAACGCGGGCGAGCAAGTCGCCGATGTCGCCGTGCCGTGGGGGACGCAGGGTGGCGCAAATTCCGACAGTGCCCAGTGTCAGCCAGCCTACCGCAGACACCCAGGGCCAGGGCGTCGGATTGCGCATCCAGGCCGTCAGCGACGCGGTGAGCAGCTCCGACGCGGCGAGCGCGGTCAGTACGTAGGCCGCACCGTGCAGCGCGGCGTAACCGGCAAGGCGGTGGGGGCCCAGACCGATGGTGATGATCTCGATTGTGATGGCAGCCAGCGCCAGAATGAGCCCGGAACAAAGAAGCGCGAGCGCCGCGATCGCGGCCACGAGCCCGAACGCCGCCAACAGGTGGTAACTGGCCGAGAGGTGAGGGCGATCAGCCAGACGCAGAAAGGCGCCCAGCGCCAGAATTTCCGTGACCGCGCCAATCAGCCCGAGTCCGCCGGGAGACGCGCGCATCACCAACACCGCGTCGCCAATGCCGATGACCAGTCCGCTCGCCGCCTGCATGACGTCGAAGAACCGGGCATTGCGACCGAGCATCAGCAGCCGCACCGCCAGCGATCCCTGCATCGTCCCGACAAACGCCGCTTGAGCGATAAGGGTGAGCCCGGGTGTTTCCAGCGGAGGATGACCGAGCGCGCGAATGATCACGCCGATCACCGAGAGTCCAACGGCTGTGGCGTTGGGCCATCGGAGCCAGGCGTGTCCCGGTTGTTCGGACATCCAATAGGTCACCACACTGAGACCAATCAGGAGCAGCGAGAACGCGGCGAAGTGCTTGGTGGACGAGGCGGTGGCAAAGGCGGCCGCGGCAGTACCGAATCCCGCGACAGCCGCCACCGCGTCGAGCCCTCCGCGCCAGGCGACGGCGAATGCGGCCGCGCTGATGTCGGCCAGCGTCAGTGCAGCGGCGTCGGGGCTCATCAGGCCGAACCTTGCGGTGGCCTCCCAGACGATTGGCAGCGCCACGAGCAGGGCGGTGACGCCGTGGAACGGCGCGCTCGTGAGGCGTGTCGCGGCGGATCGGTGGGCGGCGATTATCCAGCCGGCGTAGTAGGTCATGCCGATGATCACGCCGGCGCTGTCGGGCACACGCCCCGATTCCGTCAGCGCGCGCAGGAGATAGGCGCCACCAAACACCATGAAGGCCAGGCCCAGTAATGTTGCAAGGTCGGTCAGGTCCCTTGGGGCGGCTTCAAGACGGGCGAGTCGGAGGTCGCGCTCCTGCTCCTGGTCCATAGTGGGGCCCTCAACGAAGCAAGATGCGAGCCACGCGCTGAGGCCGGATTGAGAAATGTCCTGCGCTCGGCGCTAGGCAGTCGTGGCGGGTTATTCCGCACCGCTGCGCCAGACTCCCCACGCCCCGACGACCTCGACTGAGGTAAATTGTCGATTGACAAATGCACAAGATCAGATGGGGCGTACTGAGCACCGCGAAGATTGGTGTGAACAAGGTGATTCCCGCCATGCAGGGCGGGACGTACACCGAGGTGGTGGCGATTGCATCGCGCGAAGCGTCGACGGCTCTTTCGACCGCCACTGCACTCGGCATCCCGAAGTCCTACGGATCGTATGAGGCCCTGCTCGCCGATCCCGACGTGGACGCTATCTACAACCCGTTGCCGAACCATCTGCACGTGCCGTGGACGACGCGAGCGGCGGAGGCCGGCAAACATGTGTTGTGCGAGAAGCCGGTTGGCTTGTCGGCGGGCGACGCGCAGACTCTGATCGGCGTTCGCGATCGTACAGGGGTGGTCATCCAGGAAGCGTTCATGGTGCGGTCTGCTCCGCAGTGGCTGCGTGTCCTGGACGTGTGTCGCTCTGGCCGTCTTGGTGACGTGCGTTCGTACGTCGGCGCCTTCAGCTATTTCAACGACGACCCCACCAATATCCGCAATGTCGTTGAGTGGGGTGGTGGTGGCCTGATGGATATCGGATGTTATCTGATCATGACGTCGCGGATGATCTTTGGCGAGGAACCCCGACGGGTCATGAGCCTAGTGGAGCGCGACCCGGCGTCGGGCGTCGATACTCTCGCCTCGTTGATGCTGGACTACCCCTCGGGTCAGGCGATCGGTGTTTGCAGCACGCGGTTGGCGCCCTACCAGCGCGTACAGGTCTTTGGCACACGCGGACGGCTCGAGGTCGAAATTCCCTTTAATGCGCCGCCCGATCGGCCGTGCCGCCTCTTTGTGGATTCACATGGCGATCTATTGGGCGAGACCGTGGAGACGCTCGAGATTCCGGCGTGTGATCAGTATCGCGCGCAAGGCGACGAATTGTCGCTCGCCATTCTGGAATCACGCGCGGCGCCGTATCCGCTCGAGCTGTCGGTGAAGAACATGGCCGCCATCGACGCGGCGTTCCGCTCTGCTGCGTCAGGGGGCTGGGAAGTTCCGTGAGCCACCCGCAGAGGTGTTACCTCGGGTTCGACAGCTCGACGCAAAGCCTGTCGGCCATTCTCATCGGTGTCACCGCCGGTCGAGCCGAAGTCCTCTGGCAGCACGTGATGCCGTTTGACGAGGCGTTCCCAGAGTTCGGCACCGTCCATGGAGTGTTGCCCTCAGTCGACCCGCTCGTCAGAGTCTCGTCTCCGGCAATGTGGGTTAAGGCGCTGGAGCAGATGCTGGCTCGAGTGGCCGGGTGCGGCGTCGACATGAGCCGACTCTGCGCCATCAGTGGATGTGCGCAGCAGCACGGCAGTGTGTATCTTGGCAGCGACGAGGCGTACACCAGATCGGTATCCCCGATCTGGATGGACAGCAGCACGCGCGAGGAGTGCGCAGAGATCACTGCGACGGTTGGCGGTGCTGCGGTGCTGGCCCAGCGCACCGGATCACGCGCGTACGAACGTTTCGCCGGGCCGCAGATTCGAAAGTTCTACAAGGCCGACCCGCAGGCGTACGTCGGCACTGCACGCATCCACCTGATCAGTTCCTTCCTTGCGTCACAGCTGCTCGGCGCGGATGCACCGCTTGATCCCGGCGATGGCAGCGGAATGAACCTCATGGATGTCGCGGCCAATGAGTGGTGGCCGCCAGCGGTTGACGCCACGGCGCCCGGTTTGTTCTCGAAGCTGCCGCGGATCGTGCCGTCGGCCAGCGTGATTGGCACACTGGCGCCACGCTGGCAGTCGAAGTATGGTTTGCCCCCCGCGCGCATCATCGCCTGGACTGGCGACAACTCGTCGAGCCTCGTTGGCACGGGCCTGGTGACCGACGGCCACGTCGTTGTCTCGCTCGGTACGAGTGACACGGTCGCCGGCATCATGCGGGAATCGAGAGTGGACCCAGGCGGCATCGGCCACGTGTTCGGTGCGCCGACCGGCGACTTCATGGGAATCACCGTCTTCAAGAACGGATCGCTGGCGCGTGAACGGGTACGTGACGCCTATGGGCTTGACTGGGCCGGTTTCTCGGAAAGTCTACGTTCAACACCCACCGGCAACCTCGGGCGATTCATGTTTCCGTGGTTCGATCCCGAAATCACGCCCGACGTCCCAGTGCCAGGCGTGCGCCGTGTCGGCCTGGAGCCTGACGATGTGCCGGGCAATGTGCGGGCGGTGGTGGAAGCGCAGATGATGGCCATGGCCAATCACTCGCGCTGGATGGGCGTGGGCGTGCGGCGCATCCACGCCACCGGCGGCGCCGCCGCCAACCGCGACGTATTACAGGTCATGGCCAACGTGTTCGACGCAGACGTTTATCAGTTCCCGGTCGGTAACTCCGCGTGCCTGGGGTCCGCCCTGCGGGCGTGGCACGCCGATGCGGCCGCGTCAGCCGACCCGGTGCCTTGGCCCGAGGTCGTCAGGGATCTGGCCGCTCCGCTGGCGGCGAGCCGGGTCTCCCCGCACGAATCGGCCGTGGCGACCTACGCCGATTTGAGGAAGCGGTATGCCGAAGCAGAAGGGCGGCTGCGCGGAGCCCTTTGAACTACAATGCCGCGACGTCTACTCAGGAGGCTTTGATGACTGCATCCGATCAGGCACCGCGCGACCTCGTTGGGTTCCTCGACTTCTATCTCGTCCAGAAAGCCCCGTTCCAGATTCCCGGCGAGATCCGGGAGTTCCTGGTCAAGTTCGGTCCATGGATCGCTCTTGTTCTACTGGTGCTCTCGCTGCCGGGCCTGCTCCTCATGCTCGGTATCGGCACGGCGATGGTGCCGTTTGGCGGTGTGGGCTACGCCGCCGGGTTCACCTACCTCACGGTTGTGCTGCTGGCCCAGTTGGTGCTGCTCGGATTGGCGCTGCCTGGGCTGTTCTCGCGCAAGAAGTCTGCGTGGACGCTGATGTTCTATTCCCAATTGGTCGGGATCGTCTTTTCTCTGCTAAGCGGGTCTATTCTCGGCGCCCTCATCGGCGGCCTGATCGGGCTCTACATCCTGTTCCAGATACGGCCGCTCTACGTGAATTAAAGCCTTTTTCGTTTGCGTGTAGGCCTCGGCCTTGAAAATCAGGCCGAGCTACGTGCGGAAGGATCGGGCTACGCACGAGCAGATATCCATCCGGAACGTAGCTCGGGCTGGTCCTCAAGCCCGAGTGTCCTCTACCCGCCGCTCGAAAACGCTCTATCGGGGGAGGAAGGGAAAGCTTGTGCCTTCGGGGCATCGACCGTATGTGGCTACGAGGCGACGGTCTCAAAGCTGATACCAGCCGCTGCTCTGCAACAGCACCTCGTAGTGCGCAGGTTCGGTGGACTGGCGCGCCTGCTCAAATGACATTCGTCCCAGCACCCGAAGCTGGTGCGTCTCGGGATCGTGATCGACCTTGGTGCAGTCCCCGGCGTCGAAGGCCTCGCTCTGGGCTACCAGGTCGAGCACGTTGACGCCGAAATCACTGCTGTCGCGCGTCAGGAGATAGGTCACTGGCGCCATGCGCGCGAGATCAGGAAGGTGTCCGCGCACCACGTCCACTTCGATGTGTTACAGCACCAGCGACGCGAAGATGAGATCGAAGCGGCGCGTCTTGGGCGACGGCCAATCGTCCGACAGCAGTTCCACCTGCTGCGCCAGTTCCCTGCATCGCGCGATCCTGGGCGGCAGGTCAAACCCCGCGACGTGGCGGCCGATGGTTCGCACACAGGAGAAGTGGCGTCCGACGCCGCACCCGCAGTCCAGCACCCAGCCCACCGGTGACGGCAACGCGAGGGTGGGCACATACGGCGTGAACGGCTTGCCGATCTTGAACCCCGTCAGGATAAGTTCGCGCAGGTCGTCGACCGTCGCCGTGCGTGCCACGTCCAGCCATTCGGTGTGTTCGGGCAGATGCCGTTATCTTGCGTGGTGGCCACCGCTCGGGTCAATCGGCGCAACGCCACCAGGCGAAGTCATCCAAGCGTCGAGTAGACCGCCTCAAAGCGATCGATCATCAGGTCTGTCGTCAGTTCCGCGAGCGCGACGTCGCGGCCGGCCTGGCAGGATGAGCGCGCGCTGCGCGACTTTATTGTGTTCAACTCCGGATCGCGCGCCATGGCGTGGGACCGCGCGCGCACGCGCCATGCACTGGCGACACGTGGAGAGCGAGCGTCCGCGTAGTGGTGATCGCCGCGTGATCTAGCGGCTGCCGAAGGCGAAGACCGTTTTTGATTTGTATTCGCCGCCTGGCCGCAATTCGATCGAGGGAAAACCCTTCTGGTTCGGCGAGTCGGGATAGTGCTGCGTTTCGAGACAGAGACCCGAGCGGAAGGAATACACATGCCCGCCCTTACCGGTGATCGTGCCGTCGAGGAAGTTGCCCGTGTAGAGCTGGACGCCGGGTTCTGTGGTTGAGATCTCAAGCGTGCGGCCGGTGGTGGGTTCATACACGCGCGCGGCCAGTTCGAGTCCGGTGCCCGACCGGGTTAACACGTAGTTGTGGTCGTAGCCCTTGCCGTATTCCAACTGCGTATTCTTGTCGTTGATGCGCGCGCCAATGGCCGTGGGCGCGCGAAAGTCAAAGGGTGTGCCGGCGACTGGCGCCAGTTCTCCGGTGGGGATGAGCGTGGAGTTCACCGGCGTGTAGCGGTCGGCGTTGACCATCAATTCATGACCCAGGATGTCGGTGGTCTTCCTGCCGCCTAGGTTGAAGTAGCTGTGCTGCGTCAGGTTGATGACCGTGGGTGTGTCGGTGGTCGCGTGGTAGTCCACCACCAAGGTGTTGTCGGGCGTCAGCGTATAGACCACATGGGCGGTGACCTTGCCGGGATACCCCTCTTCGCCGTCGGCGCTTATGTATTCCAGACGTACACCGGCTCCGGTCCGGTCCTGGAACGGGTCGGCCTTCCAGACCACCTTGTCCCAGCCCTTGAGGCCGCCGTGCAGGTGGTTCGGGCCGTTGTTCTTAGCGAGCGTGTGTACCTTGCCGTCGAGTGTGAAGGCGCCGTTTGCGATGCGGTTGCCCACCCGGCCGATCAGGCTGCCGAAATACGGAGAGTTCGCCTCGTAGCCGCCCACGGTGTCGTGGCCCATCACAATGTCGTCCGCCACGCCATTTCGATCCGGTGTCTTGAGCGACATGATGATGCCGCCATAGGTGAGCACCGTCATCTCGATGCCCTTGCCGTTCCGAAGCGTGATGACATCGACGGGCGTGCCGTCGGCCGTGGCGCCAAAGGGCACCGAGGTGATGCGGATGTCGTTGCCAGGCACTGGCAGAGATGATTCACCACCACCACATCCCACCGCAACCATCCCAACCATCACCGCCACCGCTGTGTGCCTCATTGCGTTCCCCTCTTGAACTCCGGACCTACCTCCGCGTTCTACGCTACGGCGGGCAAGGCCTGGACCCTGAAGGGATCGTATACGATTACCGCCAAATGATAACGGCCGGGTTGGAGTTTTGTGACGTGGCGAAGGCCTTTGGCGCCGTACAGGCGCTGCGCGGCGTCAGCTTCACGATCGCCGCCGGCGACGCGCACGCGTGTGTCGGCGAAAACGGCGCCGGCAAGTCCACGTTGCTCAAGATTCTGGCCGGGATCATCAGGCCCGACCGCGGAGCACTCTCGTGGGCCGGCGAACGCATCCACTTTTCCACTCCACGTGAGGCGCTTGAACACGGCATCGGCATGGTCTACCAGGAGATGCTCGCGTTTCCCAACCTCTCAGTCACCGCGAATATTTTCGCGGGCCGCGAAATCACCAACCGGTGGGGAGTGCTGGACGAACGGGCCATGCGCGCGCGCACCCAGGAATTGCTGATGCAACTCCATGTGCCGGTCACCCCGGACACGTCGATGCAACATGTGTCGACGGCATGCGCGCAACTGGTACAGGTCGCCCGCGCGCTTGCCTTCGACTGCCGTGTGCTCGTGCTTGATGAACCCACGACCTCGTTGACCGACGCCGAGGTCGATCACCTGTTTGGCGTGGTGACACGCCTGCGGCAGCAGGGCGTCACCGTGCTGTTCGTGTCGCACCGGCTCCCGGAGGTGTATCGCCTCTGCGACCGTATTACCGTGCTGCGCGATGGCCAATTTGTGGACACATTCGAGCGCGCGACTACACCATCCGACGACATCGTGCGGGCGATGGTGGGCCGTGAGCCACCACGTCGCGTGCCGCACAGTTCCTCAGTTCCTCAGTTCCCCAGTTCCCCAGTTCCCCAGTTCCCCAGTTCCCCAGCGCTGCAAGTCCGCGGGCTCTCCAGGCGGCCCGCGTTTGAGGATGTCTCGTTCCAGGTGGCGCCTGGCGAGATTGTCGGCATGTTCGGTTTGGTGGGATCCGGCCGCACCGAAATTCTCGAGACCCTCTTCGGTCTGGCCACTCCGGACGCGGGCCAGGTGGCCGTAGATGGTCAAGCCATTTACGTGCGCTCGACCCGAGATGCGGCCAGGGCTGGACTCGCGCTGGTGCCGGAGAATCGGCAGCGCCAGGGACTGTTTTTTAATCTCTCGCTCCGCCACAACTTGGTGCTGCCGCTGGCCGCCAAGCAGGGCGTGGGCCTCATTCGTGACGCGGGTGAGGAAACCGCCGCGCGTGCCCAGGTCGAGGCGCTCACGATCAAGGCACCCCACCTGAAGGTCACGCCCGACGCGTTGTCGGGCGGCAACCAGCAGAAGATCGTGGCCGGCAAGTGGTTGGCGACCACGCCGAAGGTGTTGCTGCTGGACGAACCCACGAAGGGCGTGGACGTCGGCGCCAAGTTCGAGATTCACAACCTCATTCGGCACCAGGCGGATGCCGGGATGGCCTGCCTGATGGTCTCAAGCGATCTGCCCGAAGTGCTGGCCCTAGCCGATCGCATTCTCGTGATGCGCGAGGGGCATCTGCGCGGCGAATTGCCGGGGGCAGGCGCGACCGAAGAGACCGTGATGCGGCTGGCCACACATGACGTTGATCTCGACCGGCCCGCAGGAGGCAACGCGTGAAGCAGTTGTGGCAGGTGCGCGAAGTCAGCACGTTGATGATTCTCGTGCTGGAGGTCGCGTTTTTTACGTGGTATCTGTGGCCGTCGGATGGCGGGCATCCGTTCCTGAATGTCGGCAACGCCCTCCTGATCCTCAAGTACTCGTCGATCTACGGCATTGCGGCCATCGGTGCGGCCATTGTCATCATCACGGGCGGCATCGACCTGTCGTCGGGTGCCGTCATTGGCCTGACGAGTGTTGTGACCGGGTACTTCTTCGTCCAGGCCGACTGGTCCCTCACGGCCAGCGCCCTGATGGGCCTGATGGTGGGCCTTTCGGCCGGTCTGGCGTCGTCATGGCTGATTGTCGGCATGCGGTTGCCGCCGTTCATCGCCACGCTGGGCGTGATGGGCATCTGGCGCGGCGCGGGCTACATCATCACAGAGGCGCGGTTTTACGATCTGTCCGCGAAGCTGCCCCGTAACTGGACGGTGGTCGGTGTGTCGATCGACTGGGTCCCGCCGCTGGTCATGGTGGCACTGGCGGGCACCTTCCAGGTGCTGATGAAGCGGTTCCAGTGGGGGCGCGCCATTTTCGCGGTGGGCGGCAACGAAACCGCCGCCTTGTTCTCGGGCCTGCGGGTCGGGTTGGTCAAGACGACCGCCTACGTCACGGCGGGCCTCCTCGCGGCCATCTCGGGCGTCGTGCTGGCCGTGGTGCAGGGGCAGGGCAAAGCCGACCTCGCCAATGGGTACGAACTGGACATCATCGCCTCCGCGGTGGTGGGCGGCACCAGTTTGACCGGCGGCCGAGGGTCGGTGGCCGGCGCCGTGCTCGGTGCGCTGATTTTTGGTGTTCTACGCAACGCGCTGCCGCAGATTCCGGGCGCCACGTTCTATGATCGGGTCATCGTCGGTCTGGCGGTCATTGTCATTGTGGTGATGGACCAGATCATGGTGCGAAGGGGAGAAGCATGAAGAAGGTACTGCTGGTCGCGGTTGTGGCCGTTTTGAGCGTGATGGGCACGATGGGTGCGGTCGCGTGTGGGGGTGGAACTTCTGACGCGCCTCCGGCAGCTAGGAAGCTGCGCTTTGCGCTGATTCCGAAGTCGCTCGACATTCCGGTGTTCGACTACGCGCGTATCGGCGGCGAGCGGGCGGCCGCCGCACTGGGCGTGGAGGTCATCTATCGCGGTCCTGACCGCGCCGATGAGCTGCGCCAGAAGGAAGTGCTCGAATCGTTCATCACCCAGAAGGTGGATGGCATTGCCATCTCGGTGCTCAATGCGTCGTTCCTGACGTCAACGATCGACCGCGCTGTTGACGCCGGTATTCCGGTGGTGACCTGGGACTCAGATGCCCCGGCATCAAAACGGTTGGCGTTCTACGGCGTGGACGACTACCGGTCGGGCATCGTGATGGGCGAGGAGACGGCCAAGATGTTAAACGGCAAGGGAACGGTGGCGTTCATTACAAGTCTTGGCGCCAACAACCTTGCCCGGCGGCTCGAAGGCGCCCGGGAAGCCCTCGCGAAGCACCCCGGCATTACCATCCTTGAGACTTACGACATCAAGGAAGACAGCGTGCGCACTGGCGAGATCATTGCGACCGGCACCAACCGGTACCCCAACCTCGGCGCCTGGATTTCGGTGGGCGGCTGGCCCGTGTTCAGCGCCAACGCGCTCGCTCCGGTACCGCCGACTACGAAGTTCGTGTCGTTTGATACGGTCCCATCGGCCATTACGCTGCTGCGCGCGGGCAAGGTCCAGGTCCTGCTCGGCCAGAAGTACTTCGGCTGGGGTGAGGAGCCCATCAAACTCCTACACGGCATCATCAACGGCCGCAAGCCCACCAATCCAATCATCGATTCGGGTGTGGACGTGGTAACCGCCGCCACAGTGGACGCCTACGAGGCGGCCTGGAAGGCGATGGTGGCGGGAGGAAAGTAAGGAAGTGGGGCTTGTCCGCCGTAGCTCCGGAGGAGCGAAGGTGGAAACTGGGTCAGTGGGGAAGTGTAGCGCGGGCTGGTTCCCCATGCCGCGGCTTTGACCGATACGTAGCTCGGGCTGGTTCTCAAGCCCGAGTGTTCGCCAGCCGTCAGTACGCAAACCGTGTCGGCAATCGGGATGCGAGGTTACTTTGGGATCTGTCAGCAGATGACCTGCTCTCCTCAAGGTCTCCTATTGGCTGGGGCGTTGACGGCCCCGCAAATATGTCAAAATCTGTCCGGCGACTTTCTGCCAAGGAGCATCTTCATGAAGCAACGTCTGACATTCGTCTTGGCCTGCGCTGCGCTCGTAGCGGCGGCTATCGCGCCCTCCGGACAGGCCCCGACGAACGACCGGCTCAACGCCACGGTGTTCGAGGGACTGGAAATGCGCAGCATCGGTCCGTCGCTTGTGACCGGCCGCATTGCCGACTTCGACGTCGACCCGAAAAACGCGAACGTCTACTACGTGGCCACCGCTGCCGGCGGCGTGTGGAAGAGCGTCAACCGCGGCGTCACTTGGGTGTCCACCTTTGATCGGGGTGGGTCGTTCAATCTCTGTTGCATCAAGGTCGATCCAAAGGACTCCAATATCGTCTGGCTCGGCACGGGCGAGAACTCAAATCCGCGCAGTTCGATGATTGGTGACGGTCTCTACAAGTCCACCGACGCGGGCATGACCTGGATGCGAGTGGCCCTGGCCAAGTCGGAGCACATCGGGAACATCCAAATCGACCCGCGCGACTCCAACGTCGTCTACGTCTCCGCGCAGGGCCCGCTGTGGTCCGCAGGCGGCGAACGCGGCCTCTACAAGACCACGGATGGCGGTAAAACCTGGAAAGAAATTCTGACGGTCAGTCCGGATACCGGCGCCAACGAAGTGGTGATTGACCCGGCCAGCCCGAACACGCTGTATGTGGCGATGTGGCAGCGGCGGCGCGCGGTGGGACAGTTCGTCGGCGGCGGACCGGAGAGCGGCATCTACAAGTCCACCAACGCAGGGCAGACGTGGACGAAGCTGACGACGGGGCTACCGAAGATGGACATGGGCCGCATCAATCTAGCCGTCGACGCGAAGGTGCGTCCCAGTCGTGTCTACGCGATGATCGATGCCCTTGCTGAAGAGCGTGGTGTGTACCGCACCGACGACCAGGGCGCCACCTGGGCGCGCGTGGGGAAGACGGCGCCGGGCAGCGGACGCGGCGGCGTGGGTACAGCGCTTGAGGTTCGTGCGGGCAACGACGATGAGGTAGCGCAGACCGAGGGCGGCCAGGAAGCGCCACCGCAGGCCGCGGCCGACAACTGGTTTATGAACGCCGATCCCGGCTACTACAACGAGATCTTCGTCGATCCCATTCGACCGGACACGCTGTACGCCGTCAGCACGAACATGGCACGCAGCACGGATGGCGGTCGTACGTGGAGCAACATGCCGACGGCGGGCGTCCACGTCGATCACCACGTCATTTGGCCCAACCCGAATGACCGCAACCACTTCATTCTGGGCAACGATGGCGGCCTCTACGAGTCATACGACGAGGGCCGGACGTGGCGTCACTTCACCAACCTGCCGATTTCGCAGTTCTACCGCGCGTCGGTGGACAACATGAAGCCGTTCTACAACGTCTGCGGCGGCACACAGGATAACGGCTCATTCTGTACTCCCCACCGTACCCAGAACTCGGCCGGCATCCGCACCAGTGACGTCTACATCACTGGCGGCGGCGACGGCTTCACCACCCGCAGCGACCCCGAAGATCCGTACTTCACGTATGCTACGTCGCAAAACGGCGCGGTGACACGCCTCGACCTGCGCACTGGGCAGTCGCAGTCGATTCGCCCGAACGCGAACAACACGCGCAACCTCGACGGCAGTGAGATTGCCCCGGCCACCGGCGGACGCGGAGGCGGCATGCCGAGCGAACGCCCCAACTGGGACGCGCCGTATCTGGTCAGTCCGCACAATTCGAAGAGCCTGCTGTGGGCGTCCAACTACTTGTACCGCACCGAGGACCGCGGCGACAGTTGGACGCGCATCAGCCCCGATCTGACGCGGCAGCTCGATGCCAGTGAAGTGCCAATCATGGGCAAGCAGTGGGACCGGACTAAGACGGTTGGCTTCAATCGCGCCACGACCGCGCTCAGCAACATCGTGTCGGTGGACGAGTCACCGCTCCTGGCCGGCCTCATCTACGCCGGCACTGACGATGGGTTGTTGCAGGTGACCGAAGACGGCGGCCGCACCTGGCGCAAGACGGAAGACTTCCCGGGCGTGCCGAAGGTCACCTACGTCTCGGACGTGATGGCGTCACCGCGTGATGTCAACGTCGTGTTCGTCACGCTCAACGACTGGCAGCGCGGCAACTACCAGCCGTATGTGGCGCGCAGCAATGACCGCGGCCGCACGTTCACGTCGATTACGGGGGACATCCCCGACAGGCAGCCGGCCTGGTCAATCATCCAGGATCACGTCAACAGCAACCTGTTGTTCGTGGGCACCGAGTATGGCCTGTTCGTCACCGTGGACGCCGGCGCGCACTGGGTGCAGCTCAAGGGCGGACTGCCGACGGCGCAGGTCCGCGACATGGACGTGCAGAAGCGTGAAAACGACCTAGTGCTTGGCACATTCGGACGAAGCTTCTACGTGCTCGACGACTACAGCGCACTGCGTGGTGTCTCGGCACAGAGCTTTGCGCAGGAAGCGCAGTTGCTGCCGCTGCGGCATGCGTATCAGTTCCCGCTGAAGAACCAGATCCGCGCCGCCCAGAGCGATTGGCGGGCGCCGAATCCCCCCTACGGTGCGATTTTCACCTACCACCTCCGTGATGTGGCCGCTGCAGGCACGCAGTGGGCGATCGCGATTACGGATGCCGCAGGCCGCGAAGTGCGCCGCATCGATCTGACCGGCGAGGCCGGTGTGAAGCGCGTGGTGTGGAACCTGGCCGGGGCGCCTCCTGCGCCGGCGCCTGCAGGTGCGCCCGAGGGCGGCCGTGGCGGCCGTGGCGGCGGCGGAGGATTCGGTGGGCGCGGAGGCGGTGGTGGCCAGGCGGTCGAGCAGGGCCGTTACACCGCGACCATTGGCAAGGTGGCCAACAATACCTTCACGGCGGTCGGGGCTGGCCAGAGCTTCACCGTGATACCGCTCCCTGAGGGAAATCGGTAGCCTCCGAACGGCTACGGATACAACAGGAAGCGCGCTCGGAGATTCATGAACTCCGCGACCTCGTCTGCCCACGGGCGGGCGAGGTCGTCTGTTGTACGGCCGGCCGCCAGGCCCTCTCGCAGGCGCGCGGAGCCATACAGGATGTCGATGGGCGGCTTGGAGTATTCGTACTCGTACGGCGGTTCGCGCCAGGTAAACTGATGTGGCCCGGCGTCACGGAACGCCTCGATGAGTGCCACGCCGGTTTCAACCGCGCGGAACGTCGCGCGATCGGTGACATGCACCTGGCAGCCTCCGCACAAGACCGTCGCGTGTTTCTGGAACGTCGGCTCAAAGGCATGCGGGCGGAAGTGCACGCCGGGCAGGCCGCGCCGATTCAGCGCCTCACAGAACGGCTCGGGTGACACCCACGGCGCGCCGCACAACTCAAATGGCTTCGTTGTGCCGCGGCCTTCGGACACGTTCGTGCCCTCGAACAACACGGTCCCCGGATACACGACGGCGCTCTCGACCGTCGGGAGGTTGGGCGAGGGCAGCACCCACGGCCGGCCGGTAGTCTCGAAATACTGGTCGCGCGACCATCCCTGCATCGCCACCACTTCCAGCTTGGCACCAATGCCAAAGTAGTCGTTGAAAAGGCGCGCGAGCTCGCCAATCGTCATCCCGTGCCGCATGGGAATGGGGTACTGGCCGATGAACGACGTGTAGCCGGGCAGCAGCATCGGGCCCTCGACCTGCGTTCCCCCGATCGGGTTGGGTCGGTCGCACACCACCACTGGCACCCCGTGCGCGGCCGCCGCCGTCAGGCAGTTAGCCATCGTGTAGATGTAGGTGTAGATGCGCGTGCCCACGTCCTGCAGGTCGATCACCAGCGCATCGAGGCCAGCCAACATCTCGGCCGTCGGGATGCGGGTGTCGCTGTAGAGCGAGTAGACTCGCACGCCACGCGCAGGATCCGCGCCGTGTGGCGACTCGATCATGTTGTCCTGCAGGTCCGAGCGGAACCCGTGCTGCGGCCCGAAGATGGCGCCCACGCGCACACCGGCGCGGTCGGCGCGGTCGATGACGTGGCAGAACCCGGCGTCGATCGACGCGGGGTTACAGACGAGGCCGATCGTGCGTCCGCGCAGCAGCGATCGATCGAAGAGGATGTCGGAACCCAGGATCACGGGAGTCATAGTTAATATTGCGCGACGAAGGTCAGCGATGCGCTGCGGCCCGGCGCCCAGACCCAGCGCGGATCCGGGCTGGCGAAGTAGGACTGGTTGAGGAGGTTTCGGCCGTTGGCGCGCAGTTCGATGTGCGGTGACAGGGCCCAACTCGCGCCCGCGTCCAAGAGTGTGTAACCGGGCGCGCGGGTCTCACTGACGCCGGGCCGCTCGTCGTCGCTGGTGGCGGCGACTCGAATGTGTGCCGAGCCCTTTTCCAACAGGCGTTTGCGAAGGACGACCGTCAGCATGTTTGGGGCCACATCGTCGAGCCACAACGTGTCATCGGCTTCTTCCACGGCACGGCCGCGTGCGGTCTGGCCGCTTAGTTCAAGGATAAAGCCGCGACCGAGGTCGGCCTGCGCCTCCACTTCGACGCCGCGGTACTGCGCCTTGCCGCGATTGCGTGAGAAAAACAAATCCGCAGTGGTCGTGTAACGTTCAATCAGATCCGTGATCCGATAGTGGTAAACGTAGGCGGCCAGGCGGACGCGGCCGGAGGTATACCGGGCGCCGAAATCCAGTTGCAGGCTGGTCTCCGGGTCAAGGTCCGGATTGCCGGCAATGAAGCCGCGCCCTGACGGCCCCCGATAGAAGCGGTCCGACAGCGTGGGATCGCGAAAGCCACGCGAGATCTGCGCAGTAAAAGTCAAGCCATCAAACGGTCCGATCGTCAGTGCGCCAAATCCCGACATGGCCTGGTGCGAAATTGACTTATCTCCGAAGTAGCCGCCGGTGTTCTTCGACGACACGAAGTCTACGCGCGCGCCGCCTGTGGCACGCGCCCGCGGGGCTATCGTGACGGCGGCCTGGAAGAAGAGCCCCGTGTCACTGCGACGCGCCGACTCGGTCGAGAGATTGTCGGTGCGGGAGGTTTCGGCCCCGGTGGCACTGAAGTCTATCTGGATGTCGTGTGCCTGCAGGCCGAAGCGGCCATTGATGTCGGCGCCGAACTCGAGGCGCGCGCGGCTGAGGAATTTCTCCGCGATTGCACGTATGGAGAAGTCCTTCGACTCGGTGTCGGCGCGGACGATCTGACGCGGGACGGTGGCTGTTGCATTCCGATCCTGGTCCGTGCGTTGCTGCACGGTGCCAAAGAAGCCCTGTACTGAAACGAGGTCGAGGCCCGCCGCGCCCGCGATTTCATAGGTGGCTGTGGCGCGATGGGAATTGTCGAACGGGTAATAGAACCGCGTGGTCGCCGAGTTGTTGCGTGGGCGTTCGATGTTGCGGCCCAGGTCGCTTTGCCATCCCAGCGACAGGAGGCCGCCTCCGACCTGCTGGTCCACGCGCGCCATGAGCCCGCGATCTTCGTAGCCTGAATTGAGGACGGCGGCCGTCGGGCTCTCGTAGTCCTCCACGTCCCGCGCGTGCGCCTGCAGGATGAACGCGCCGGTGGCATAGCCTTTCTGAACTTCGATGCCGCCCCGGCGATCGGGTACGCCCGCACCAAGCGTCCCAGTCATCCGGCCCCGCCAGGGACCACCAATGGTGGGGCGAGGTGTCTGCACCGAGACCACACCGCCAAACGCATCCGAGCCATACGCCACCGATCCCGGCCCCCGAGCCACGTCCACCGAGCTGATACCGAATGGATCCAGGAAGGTTGCACCTGGGCCCGCGCGCCGCTCGGAGGTGACTCGGGCTCCGTCGATCAGGATGAGTGTGCGTCCACGCGCCAATCCGCGCACGGCCGGAACCGCCGCCTGTCCCTCGGATACTTGATTCACACCGGGCACGTTCTCAAGCGCCTGCACGAGGTTGCTGGGCTGGCGTAGCGCCACGTCGCGTCCCGAAAGCAGCGTCATGCCGGCGCCGGGCGCTGCATCAATGCTCGGCGCCAGGCCAGCGGTCACCGTGACCTCCTCGTTCACGACCGGTTCGATGGAGATCGTCAGCACGGCGGCCGCATCAACGGTCGCCACGCGGGCCGGCCGCGTCAGCGTGCCGTTGGGCATCAGCACCAGCAGTTCAAACGGCGCGACAGGATCGGGCTTCCAGGAGAACCGCCCGTCCGCATCGGTCCTCACGGATCCGGTCAAACCCACAATCATGACTTCGGCGCCCGCCACCGGTGAGCCGGTCCGTTTGTCCACCAGTCGTCCTTCAAGCGCGAAGGCGCTGGAGACGAAGGTCAGAAGGGCGATGGCGACGACCGCCAGGACCCTGAAGAAGCGCATGACAGAACAATAGTACGACACTGAGCCCAGTGCCCTACGGAAGTAGCGCGATCACGACCTCCATCATGTCGTGAATATCACGTTGGAATGTGAAAGCGGTCGTGACCATCGCTGTGGTGAGGCCAAGGCCCAGACCACGGTTCGTGCGTCCGGTCGTAGCCGGGGCGGCTGCCATCAACCGCCGGACGCGGCACTCGACGCTTTCACCGCGATACAGCGCGCTTGCGGGCAGTTGTGCGCCGTGGAAGACCACGGACGCGTGTGCGGAGAATCGTGGCGCGAGGCGGGCCACACGAAGCAGTGCGCTGGCCAGGTGGAGCCGGGCATCGTCTCCGTGCTCGGCGGCCGCGTCGTCGGCCGCTTCTTCGGTGGCCACGCGCCAGTCGTCACGCAGCCGGACACCGGCCGCCGTGTGCGACAGAGGGTCGGGTGCTGCGGCAAAAAGCGCGCGCCGCAGGTTGTCCCACCGGCGCAGATGGCCGTGTTCGTGCGCGAGGATGGCCGCAAGTTCATCGGCGCTGCATCCATCAAGAACGATGGCGTCCACCACAAGGGTGGGGCGGAAGATCCCGACCACCGCCACCACGGGGAACCCGGAGTCGATGCGGAAGGCCGGCACGGTGACGCCCGGCAGCCAGAGCGGTGTGGCGTCTGCCAGCCAGGATGTCAGGAGCCGACGCGTCTCGAGGCGCATGCGCCAGAGCCGCGTCAGGAACACCGTCATGAGCCAGGCCCCGGTCGCCGCACTGGCGAGCACCGTCCACCCCAGCAACTCGTCCACACCACGCGACTCAAAACGCCACAGCCCGATGAGCGCAAACAGACACGCAAGCGCGGCTGCGCCCGACGGAAGGAGGCGCAGGCGCAGCAGGGCGTCCGCGCGCGCGGCCGCAGACCCGGCCGGCGGTCGCCGCCACGACGTCAGTGCGACGATGAGCGCTGTCACGAGGGCGGCCACGCTAAACGCAGCGAGTGCCAGCACGAGACATCGCACGACGAATGTCATTCGGCGTTCTCGCGATGTGCACGGCGCGCGCGCACCAATATTTCCAGCTCGCTGAGCAGGGCTTCATCGTAATTGCCGAGGGCCTCGACAAAACACGACAGCACCGGCGTGGCCGATGGTCCGCCTCGTTCAACGGCCGCGAGCAGCGCCTGCGTGGCGCGACGCGAATCAAAGGCGGCCCGGCCGTACACCGGCTCGTAGACGAAGGCCCGGCCTTCTTTGGTGCGCGTGAGCACCCGCTTCCGGTGCAGGCGGTCCAGCGTGGTCATCAGCGTGGTGTACGCGATGTCAGGGAACTCAGGCTGGAGGTCGCGCACGGTCGCGGCTGTGCCCCGGGCCCAGAGGGCGTCGAGTACACGCCATTCCAGCGGTCCCAGGAGCGTGGAGGTCTTATCAACCATTGGTGCGGGATACTCCCCAATCCACCCCGGCAGTTTACCGTAATGGCGAAATGGGGGAAATGTCAGAAATGGCGAAATGCCGCCTGTCGATCACAGGCCTGGGCGGCAGCGAGTTGGCACGAATGGTGCAAAAATTTATGGATAGAAGGGGTGTGTTATCGAGAAGTTCGCAGTTAGATTGACGGGAATGTTACTGGTCTCGGGTCTGTCATTGGTGGCCGCGGGAACACCTGGCGCGCAGGATACGGTCAAAATTGAAGTGGGCAAGAAGGGGTACGACGCCAACAAGTGCATGACCTGCCACGCCATCGGCACCATGCCGAGAGCTGCCAGCCACATCAGCAGGCCAATAAAGGGGAGGACACGGGTCGTCATGGATGCATCGCTGCCCGTTGACTCTGCAGGATCCTTGCCGCAATTTTCCGCAGGACCGGCCCTCGATAAACCCTGTAAACGCCGTCCACGACGCGCGTTCAATTTCGCTCGGTCAGCGTCAGACTGCGGAAAAATTCCCGTTCAGAGGACCCGTTGGCCGTGGGTGTAAACGTTGAACCGGCCGTCGCGGACGAACCCGAGGACGGTAATGCCGCACGCGCGTGCCGCGTCCACCGCCAGGTCGGTGGGCGCCCCGACGGCCACGATCATGGGCAGGCCGGCCATGGCCGCCTTCTGGACAATTTCGTACGCCACTCGGCCGCTCACGGCGAGGATGAGATCGCGGGCAGGCAGGCCGTCACGGCGAAGCAGCGCGCCCACGACTTTGTCCACCGCATTGTGGCGGCCCACATCCTCCCGCATGTCCACCAATGCGCCATCCGCCGTGAAGACCGCGGCCGCATGCAGGCCACCTGTCTGGGCGAACGCGTGTTGGGCCTCGCGAAGCCGGTCCGGCAACGACTGAATGAGGTCAGCGCTCACGCGCGGCGCCTCGGTTGCCAGGGGCGCGCCCAGGCGATCAATCTGCCGCATCGACAGCCGGCCGCACAGCCCGCACGCGCTGGTCGCGGTCCCCACACGGTCACTGATGGCATTGATGTCGGCCCCTGGACCCACCCAGACGTGGATCACGTCCGTGCGATCGGCTGCATCACTCTTGCGCGCCTCATCGTGATGCACCTCGATCGCCACGAGATCGCCTGCGCGGAAGACGACGCCTTCGGCCGTCAGTACGCCCGTCGCCAGGTCCTCGTCATGCCCAGGTGTGCGCATCAGGAGGCCCAGATCGCGTTCGTGGCCCGTGTGTGCGTGCAGGCGCAGGGCAATCGGCGCCTCGGCCGCCACCAGATCCTGATCGTGCGTTGGGAGACCCCTGACAAAACGCGTCACGGCGCGGATGGCCACTGGTCGCGTCATGGGCGCCTTCACGCGCACCACGCTTCCACGAACAGGCTGGCCGCGGTCCATGCCACCACCACGGCTATGGGCCAGGCGACGATCCACGGCTGCCACACCGAGAGCGCGACCACGATCATTCCAGCCAGGCCCAGCACCACCAGCGGCGTCACCTCACAGTCCTCGAGCGGCCGGCTTGTGGTCAGCGCAGCGCCCACGCTGCGCGCCACGCCCGTCACCTCGCGGACTGCACGGCGTGCCGATCGCCGCGCCCGTCCGCTGCGGCGGCTCGGCCCTGTCGCCAGCCGCCGTCCCTGTTTCGAGAGGGTGATCTCCGTGGCGTGGGCGATATCCTCCTCAAAGTGCGCGTCCAGGGTTCTGGCCACACCCTCGTCGTCTATCGCGACGTCGAGTTCCCAGTTGCCGAGCCAGCTGTTGATATTCAGGTTCGTTGAGCCCACGCGGCTCCAGCGTGAGTCTGCGACGACGGTCTTGGCGTGCATTATCGACCCTGTCCACTCAAACACCCGCACGCCGACGCCCAGGAGCGATCGGTACAGGCTGCGGGACACAGGCACGGTCCATCCGACGTCACTGCCCTGCGGCAACAGCAGACAAACGTCCACGCCATCGTGCGAGGCATGGCTCAAAAGGTCGGCGTAGGGGCCGTGCTCGATGAAATAGGCGTCAGCGATCCAGAAGCGCCGACGGGCCATGGCGGCGACAAGCAGGTCCATCCGGAAGATGCTGGCTGTGAACGGCGTCGTGGGCATCAAGCGGACATTCACCTCGTCTGCGACCGGCGGTGCATCTGCGCACACCAGAGTGGCAGTCTTGTCGTCATCTCCGGCTGCGGCCCCACTGTCGGCAAATGATCGTTCGGCGTCCCCCACCACGGGGTCTTGCAGTTGCACGGCGGTATCGCGCCAGGCGCCCACGCGACGGGTGCCTTCCCACGCCTGCCCGATGCAGAGACCGCCGATGAATGCCACATCACCGTCAACTTTGAGAAATTTGCGGTGGTTGCGCCCCACCCAGCCGAGCATGGCCGCGAATGTTGGAGGGTTGAACACGCGCACGTCAGCGCCGGCCTGCCGCAGCGGATGGAACAGGCCAAGGGCGAGCCCGGCTCCGCAACCAAACCAGTCATAGAGCACCCGCACCGCCACACCTTCACGCGTCTTGGCCGCCAGCAGATCGACAAAGCGACGCCCGACGGCGTCGCGATGGATGATGTAGGTCCGGAGATGGACGGTTCGGCGAGCCCTGCGGATCGCGTCCTCCCACGCCGGATAGTTTTCGACGGCATCACGCAGGACGCGCACGGAGTTGCCGGCCACAAGAGGCGCACCCGCAGCCCGGCTGAAGGCCTGATCGGCCATCGTCCGCATAGCCTGGCTGACGCCTGTGTTGTGCCGGGGACTGTGCGCGACCACAGGGGAAGGATATCCCGGACGAGTGGGCGTCCTACGAGCGGGACTCGCGCGGGCGATTCAGCGTCACCACAAGCAGGGCGGCCGCGACGAGCGCGGCGCCCGTGCTGAAGGGAAACTGCGGCCCAGCGCGATCGAAGATGAACCCCGCCCAGACAGGACCGATGACTTGTGCGAGCGACGCGGACGCCTGCGCGGCGCCGAGCATCACGCCCTGCTCAACGGCTCCGGAGCGGCGCGACACGAGCGCCGCCATCGTGGGCGTGCCGAGTCCAACACCAACGGCGGTGACGGCGACCATCATGTAGAGCATCGTCGGCGAGACCGCCACCGAGAGGCCGACGAAACCAACAGCGCTCAGCATCAGGCCCACCACGAGCGTGCCGTGATCGCCCCAACGATGCACGGCCTGCCGCACGAGTCCGCCCTGGGCAACGACCATCATCACACCGAGGAATGCCATCACGCGGTTCGCATCCGACTGGCTGAAGGCCAGAACTGCGATGGCAAAAAACGCGAAGTGCGATCGCAGCGCTGCCATGGCGAAGTTCGCGAGAAATGTGGCCACCAGGAGCGGCCGAAGGGAACGCCGCCCCAGCGCCTGCAGGAGAGGCGCAAGTGGATTCAGTTGGCGCACTGTCGCGGGCGCGGCACGGGTATGCGCCGCCAGTGATTCCGGCAGCCGCCACCATGCCAGTAACGTGCTGGCCAGCGCCAGGCCTCCGGCCGCAAACGCCGGCACGTGCGGACCGAAGGCAGAGAGCCCGATCCCTGCGAGTGGACCCACGATGAACCCGGCGCCGAGGGCAACACCCGAGAGCGCGAGCGTCCGCGATCGTTGGGCGACTTCCGTGATGTCGGCGATGTACGCCTGCGACATGCCGACGTTGGCACCGGTCAGGCCATCAATGATCCGTCCGGCAAAGAGCACCCACACGGCCGGAGCCCATCCAAATGCGAAGTACGCCGCTGCCGAACCCAGGAAGCTGAGCAGTAGCACGCCCCGCCGTCCATGACGGTCCGACCATGCGCCGAGCAGGGGCGAGGCCACAAACTGCGCGGCCGCGTACGCCATTGAGATCCACCCAATCGTGAGGGCGTCGGTACGAAACTCACGCACGATCAGCGGAATCACCGGCACCAGCAGGCCCAGTCCCATCATGTCCAGAAAGACGATGACGAGGATCCAGCGCAGGGCACCGGGCGGCGCATCGGCACGAGACAGCGACGGCCGCGTAGACGGAGACATCCGCTCAAGTCTAGCGCAGCAAGTTCGCGAGTATGCGGTACGCTCCCGGCGTGCCGGCCGGCAACTGGCGCCAGAGGCCGAGGCCCACATAGGTCCACGTGCCTTTGCCCAGTTGGGCCACGGTCAGCATGCCCTTCTTTTCACCCGGGTTGAAGGCCCACGGATCGGTGGCCGCCAGGATGTCGGTGTAGCGCGGGTCGTTAGCGCCGAAGAAGTAGAGGCCGCGCTCCTGCACCCAGCCCGCGAAGTCGGCCGCCGTGATGCGGTTCGGGCGGCTCATCTCGGTCGTGCCGTCCTCGAGGACTCGCACGGGCGCTTCCTCCACCGTCACGCGATTGCTCGTGATGCCACCGGGATACGGGACGTAAGGACTGTTGGGGGGCGCGCCGCCGCCGCGACCGCCGCGTCCGCCGCCTGGGCCACCGCCGCCGAACGCACCTGGAGCAGGACCAGCCTGGCCACCGCCGAGCTGATTCATGGCCGTCTTGTTGTATTGCACAACCAGGTGGCCACCGTTGCGCGCGAAGTCGAAGAGCCGCTGGTTGTAGGCTCGCACGTCCGGCCGCTTCTCATAAGCGCGAATACCGAGCACAATCGTCGAGTATTTCGATAGGTCCCCAAACGCCATGTCGTCGGGCGACAGCATGGTGACCGTCGCGCCGAGCTGGCGGATGGCCGCAGGGACGTCATCGCCCGTGCCCACCACGTAGCCGACCTGCAGGTTGGCGGGCACGACGACGTCAATCATCTTGATCTTCGAGGCGGCCGGGTGAAAGAGGTGACGCGTCTGAATGTGGTTGTACGCGATCACCTGATAGCCTTCGCGAAACGCCTCGGTCCCCCGTACTGCCACAGCTCGAATCACAGCTTCGCCCGTCGTCACTCGCGCCGGTGGTGTGACGAAGAACTGCGCCGACATTTCTTCTTCTTCCACTGTGAAGTTCAGCGTGGCTTCGGCGGGTTCCACCTGCCAGCCCTCCGGAGTCTCGAGCCGTACCTTGACTGCCGAGCCACCAGGCGCGTTGTTGAGTACCGAGACGCGAAATTCCTTCTTCTTGCCCCCCGCCGTGAGCGGCACCACCGCAATGTCCGGCGTCAGTTTCACCGACACGTGCGGCACGATGTTCAGCACCTTCTGCTTTTCTCCGCCCACCCACGGGCCGTCGTAGCGGTAGTAGGCGGGCGACGTGATCGCGGCCTTTGCTCCGCCGGCAGTGTAGCTCACCGTGGCGGTCACGTCCGGAGGACTCCACGGCAGCAGATGGTGCTCGGGAATGTCGAGGTCGTAGATATCGCCCCCCGTGCGCTCCACGGGACCAGGCCTGCGCTTCCAGTAGGGCTGTGAGTACCGGGCGTTGGGGCCGACGGTGACGCTGTAGAGCAGCGTGGCGGCTTCGTTGTGTTTCAAGGCGACGGGCTGCCCCTGCTTGAGCGAAGCAGTCCAGCCGGTCGGCACCTGGAGCGCGACCTCGTCCACCGACATCGGCTCGGTCCCTGTGTTGAACACCTGCGCCATGACATCGAAGGTCTGGCCGCGCACCACGTTGCCATCAGGCACGGTGATGTGGGTGACGATGCCCTGGGCGAGTTCGAGGGCTTTCATGAAGTCGCGTGCCTTGCGATCGAGGCGCCAGGAAAGTTCGGCGCGCGCGTCGGTGGTCAACGAACTGGCGGCCACGACCGTGCGCAGTGCGCGCACCTGACCCAGGCCCGTCGCGATGTGGGGCAGCGTCTGGTGTGTGGCGCGCGCGTCGAAAGCCTCAATGGCCGCGCGTGCCGACGCTTCGATGGCCACGAGGTCAGCGCCAAGGGTCGGTACTTTCAACTCCTGGCCGGTTGCAAACGCGGCCAACCGCCGCAGTGAGGTGTCGATCCCCTCGAGGACGTCCTGCTCGTCGGCGGACACGCGCGGCTGGCTGTCATAGAGCGAGTACGAGCCGCCCGCTTCACCGGGCCGGCTTTCGGTCTGGCCCATGCCCTGGCACAGGTGGTTGCGCCGCGCGAGCGTGCCGAACTGTGCCCACGACATGCCGAGCAGCGGGTCGTAGTCGCCCGTGCTGATGCGGACCGGCCGCTGAGGCGGCGCGCCGCCGCCTGCTGATGATTGCGCTGCACCCCCGCCTGGGTTTCCCGCGCCCGCCTGATACACCTTGCGGGCTTGCCACGGCCGGAGGCCGGCCGTGAGTTGTTCGGGGAAGCGCGTAGGGTCTGCCGCCACGCGGAACGCCTCTTGTGCCAGTCGCGCCGAGCCCATGTGGTGCTGGCCACCGGCCTGCCCGTCGCGATTCATGGTGAGGATGATGTCGGGCCGCGTCATGCGGATGACCTTCACCACGTCGGCCAGGATCTCGTTCTTGCCCCACTTCTCAAATGTCTCTTCGACGCTGAAGGAGTAACCGAATTCGTAGGCGCGCGTATGGTATTGGTCCGCGCCGTCGTACCGATGCACGGCGGCGAGTTCCTCCGACCGCAGGATGCCGATCGCCTGGAACAGCTCGGGGCCGATTTCATTCTGGCCTCCGTCGCCGCGTGTGACGGTCAACAGCGACGTCTTGAGTCCGCGGCCCCGGGTGAGCGCCACCAGCACACCGTTGTTCTCATCGTCTGGATGCGCTGTGACGTACAGCATCGACCCTTCGACCGGCAGTTGACGAAGAGCCAGCCCGAGCCCGATCGATCCGGTATCATGGGTGAGAGCGGTGACCTGGGTGGCGACCGGGGTGGTGGCCAGTGACCACGCTACGGCCAACCCCGCCGCGACCAGGGACGATCGAATCAACCGAGCGTGCATGAATGCTCCTTCGTCGATCACACCGGATCACAGGAGACGCTTTCGGCGTCTCCTGTGATCCGGCGTGGACGCCTAGAAAAACAGCTTGAAGCCGAGCTGGAACTTGCGCTGCTCGAATCCGGCCGTTGGGATGAGGGCGGAGCTGTTGCGGGGCAGGTTGGTGGTCGCCGCGCCCGTCAGGGCATTCACCGCGTACGTCGTCTGCACTCCGGAGACCTGCTCGTTATTGAAGACGTTCTTAAACTCTGCCTGCACTTCCAGCCGGTAGTTCCGGTAGACATTAAAGAACCGCGAGTACCGCATGTCCACATTCTTACGGGTTCGGAGGTTTAGCGAATTACGCGTGATGAACAACGGACGATCCGCACCAGTCCCATCGCCATTGAGATCCGCATTGCCGGCAATCTGCACCGGTGTACCGCTGTTGACTTGCAGAATCAACGAGATCTGGTTGTTGTTGATGATGTGGTGCAGCACGCGATTTGCGAACGTGAAGTTCGATAGCGCGACGATGCTGCCGTTGAACGTATGGCGAATATCGAGCGAATTTGGCGCCTTGTCGCGCTGGAGATCGAACGGATCCGACCGCGCCGCATCGCCCTGAACCGCAAGTGTGCCGCCGCCGAGCGGTGCCGTATCGATGCCCTTGGCCAGTGTGTAGTTCAAGTCGAACTGCAGGCTGCCGTTCCAGCGCTTGCCGACCTGCAGCGTCATCGCCTTGTACCAGGATTCGCCGATCGACTGCACCAGCCGAACGCGGTTATAGCGGGGATCGACTCGGGTGGCCGCGCTCACAGTCGCACTGTAGACTCCGCGGCCATCGTCGAGCGTACGCGTCGGCGCGTTGGTGAAGTTCGCATCTGTAATCACGGGCATGGTGTAGCCCCTCGCATACATGGCGCTGATCGATGCCGAGTAGTTGGTGCCGAGCGCGCGCTCGTAGGCGAGGTTGTTCTGCCAGGTGCGGCCTGACACAAAATTCGGATCCATGCTGAAGAGCGTGCTCTGCGTACCCGTCGCCGTGGTCAGCACGGCGGGGAAGCTCGGCGCGTTAGCGGCCGTCGGCGCCAGCGAGACCGCGATGCGCCGCGGGTCGCCGGAGTTTTCATAGGACTGCTCGATGATGGCCAGCAGCATCTGGTCGTACATCACGACCGAACTGCCGCGCACGACGGACTGGCCTGAGTCATCGGGAATCCACGCGAACCCGAACCTGGGGCCGAAGTTGTTGGCGTCGCGGTTGAAGGTCTGCGAGTAGGGCGACCCCTCGACCCCGTTATTGTACAGGTTGAGGTCGTAGCGCACACCGTAGAGCAGTTTCAGCCTGGGCGAGATCTTCCAGTCGTCCTGGATGAACCCCGAGAACCCCGAATTGGTCATGTCAAACTCAGGAAGCACGGCCACTGTTTGTGCGAACGTCGTGTAACCCTTCGGGTTGGCGCCGCTCTTGGCGGCCAGGTACGCCGCCACCGTCGGGAATGTGTAGGTCGCCGGCAGGGGCACGGCGCGATGGTCGTCGATGAACTGGTAGTCCACACCTGCTTTAAAGCTGTGGTTGCCGCGCAGGAACGTGAAGTTGTTCACCACCTGGTAGATGCGCTGGATGAAATCTTCGCCATCACCTGTGGGCATGCCGAACTGGATGTTGTTGTTCACGCCATTGACCGTGCCGCCGTTGATGTTGACGGAGGTCCCGGTGCCGGCCCCCTCGGACGAAAACCGCTGCTGGTGCCGCTGGGCCACTTGGAGGCGCAACTCGTTCAGGTTGGACGAGCCGAGCGTCGAGACCACCTGCACGGCGTGCGAGAACATACGGTCGCGGAAATCCACCGACCGCTCAAGGGCCGTGTTGCCGCCGCCGCCGGCGTTGAGCGGATTGTCGTTGCTGAAGAAATTGGTCCGCCCGGTGACGCGCTGGCTGGCGTTGGCCTGCCAGTCGAGCTTGCCGATGATGAAGAGGACTTGCTGGTAGGCGTCCACGGCGCCGGGCTGGGTTGTGACGCCCACCTGGGTGGCAATCGCAGGATCGATATTGATGATGCGCGGCATTTCACGGTAGGTGCGTTCGGTGCCGGTATAGAAGTGCAGCGAGCTCTTGGCGAGCGGACCACCAAACGTACCGGTAAAGATGTCGAGCGAGTTGTCCGGCCGGTTAGCGTCGGTTTTTGGCAGCGCGAAGAAGAATGGGAACGCCGACCACTTCTTCTCGCGGAACTTGTACGACACATCACCCTTGAAGGTATTGGTGCCTGATGGCGTGACGGCGTTGTAGACCAACCCGGTCGTGCTGCCGAACTCGGGCGCGAACCCGGACGTGACCACCTGGACTTCGCTGATCATGACTTCCGACATCGGCATCATGCGCAGGCCGGCGCGGTCGCGCTGGGTATTGGTGTTGCCGTCCACCTGGTAGTTCACGCGAAGGGCCTGCCCGTTCACGCCGAAGCGTGGCACGCCGAATTCACTGTTTTCAGAGCCCGTTACACCCGGTTGCAGGAGGGCGAAATTATAGGGGTTGCGCGAGACGAGCGGCAGGTTCTTAATCTCACGTTCGTTGAGGTTGCGACCGACGTCGGTCTTACCGAGGTTGACCACTGCCGAGTCGGCGCTGACCGTCACCGTCTCACTCATCGCGCCGATCTTCAGGGCCACACTCAGGACGACCGTCTGGCCAGCCACAAGATTGATGCCGACCTGTTCGAACTTCGAGAACCCGGAGAGTTCTGCAGTGACAGTGAACACACCCAGCGGCAGCAGGGGCGCCCGGAACACGCCGGACTCGTTACTGACGATCACGCGCTGCGCGCCCGTGCTGGTGTTGGTCACGGTGACGATCACGCCAGGCAACACGGCACCGGACGAGTCCTTGACTGTGCCTTCAATGGTTCCGTTGATGGCCTGGGACTGTCCGTAGGCCGTGCCGGCGGTGGCGCACACTGCCACGAGAGCCAGGGTAAAAAAACGACGCAACTGCATCACTGATTCCTCAAAGACGATCCGCGCGGGCCGACTTCCATAAGTCGGTGAACGAAGTCTATTTCTAAAAGTAGAAGCCTTCGTTATACGGACTGTCAAGTAGTCGGAATGGTGCGATGAGGCCACTGCAAATCGCGCTGTCTTGACGACGCGTAAGCAGGGCGTGCAAACATGCGTCCTGTTCTCATGCCCACCGGCTTCGCGCGTGGTGGCTACTGGCCACATTTGTGGCGACGCAGCATCGTCCCGTACGTGGCCGGCATGCTGTACGTCGAAGTCCGGACGTGGCCGAACGGCACGTAGAGTGAACGGTCCGCATCACCCTGCACCCGCGTCAACTGGAGCACGTCCACCGCGAACTGCTCAAGCGCGAGTGACGCCTCGCAGTGGTCGATCACGACGTAGCCGAGATCGACCTCGCGAGTGAAACCAGCCGCGGCCGCCTGGGCACCGAGCCGCTGTGCCTCGGTGACCAGCATTCCGCCACTGAGCGCTACCAGGGGGCCGAGGACCGGGTGGCTGATGTGGGATTCGCGCCTCCGGGGCGTCGTGCGTGACAAGTAGCCGCCAATCAGGCGTTTCTGGTGGAACGTCTGGAAGAACTGCGCGTGCGCGGTGAAGTTGCCGAGCGACGCCAGACCGTCACGCACTCCGGTGGGCAGCCTCAGGACACTGACCGCCCGTGGGTCCTGGGCGATGCGTTGATAAATCTCGGGCATGCCGGCTGAGTACAACCGCCGTGGCGCCGGAAACAGGTCCACGCATAACAACATCGCGACGGCCACGAGTACCCCGGGGCGAGTTTTCCCGGCGCGAGACGTCCACGCGCTCAAGGCGGCCGCAAACAGCATGGCCACCGCCATGGTCGCGACAATGGCCATTCGGCTGGGCATGCGCGCGTCTGAAATGACCGGCAGGTACCGCAGCAGCACCCATGGTGTCGGAATGTGGGTGTTCATGCCGGCCACATAGATGAAAGGGCCCATCGTCATGAACCCGAACACCACCGCGGCTGCGAACCAGCGCCTCGAGGGCTGCCATGAGGTGTGCCACCATGCCAGGCCGATCACGAGCAGTGCGACGATCGACAGGCTTGCACTTTGTTCTATGAGTCCGCCCGGATGCTGGGCGAGGCCGGTCCGAATCGTCTCCGGCATCAGCGGATGTTCGGCATGCGGAAGCACGAGAGCTAGCAGGTCCGCGCCCTGCGGTCCCGAACGCCAGAGAGCTGGTGCGGCGTCCATGGCTTCGCCAAACAACTGGGCCGAGAGCATGGGCGCCGCCAGCGTGACGGCCGCTGCCACCACCACCGTCACGAGCCATGTGGTCGTGACCCACTGCGGCCAGAGTGCGGAAGACCGCTGGATGCGAAACATCACTAGTACGCGCAGGAAGATCACAAACGTCAAGATCAGCACCGGCGTATAGAGCGACCGCACAGAAATGTTCCACGGGCCCGCCTGCATCACTCCGCCACCAGTCAAGAGCAGGACGGCCACCGGCACGGCCGCGAGCACCGCACACAGGGTCAGCGCCCGTTTCCACACTCGGGCTCGAGTCAGCGCCGGCGTGATGGACACGGCATGGCTCGCGACAAAACCCAATCCCAACATCAGACAATACACGGCATAGTACGGGTCCGCGGTAATCGACCACGCCGACACCAGGCCGAGTGCCAGTGCGTCGCGCGTGCGCCGCCGCTCCCAGCACCGGATCAGGCACCAGACAAAGAAGGGCAATGGGGCGGCCGCGACGAGACTAAAATGACCGAAGCTGCGTCCCACCATGAAGCCGCAACACGCGAACAAGGCTCCTGCCAGCCAGGCTTCGGTGTCGCGCGTGGTGACGCGGCGCGCCAACAGGAACATCCCAAAACCGGCCAGCGTGACGTTGATCAGGTAGATCAGGTTGAATGAGAACACCACGCCGGCGACGGCCTGGAGCGGCACGGCGAGCAGATTCGCAAACAGCGTGAAATTGTGATGTCCCAGGTCCGCGGGTTTATCTCCGGAAAAAATTGTACTCGTTGAGAGCGGCCACGCGCCGTTGTCCATCAGTTCGTGGCGGAAGACCCACGTGTTCCAGACGTAGACCCCGGTGTCACCCGAGGGTGGGCCGGTCAGCTGACTGGACAGGTACAGGGGCAAAGGCCACGCTTGAAGGAGAGCGAGTCCGAAGAACGCGATCAAGACAATGGTGGCCCGTGACCACGTCAGCTGATTCATACAGGTACTGCCTACGGAAACCTATCACGCCCGTCAAGGCGTTTCTAACGCGTGCGAGAGTCCAATTCGTCCCAGCGGGCGAGCGCCGTAATGAGGGTAGCGCGCTCTTCCTCCTGCCGCTGAAGCGTCATCCGGATCTGTTCAGCGCCCTTACGGTAAAACTCTGCGCCGGCGATGACGTCGTCTCGCGACGCAATGCTGCGTTCGAGCGTCTCGATGTGCGCGGGCAGCCCGTCGAACTCGCGCTGTTCCTTGAACGAGAGCTTCTTTTTGTTGCCCAGCTTCGCGGCTGGCGCCTGATCCGTCAGCAGCGGCTTCGGCGGGGTTTCCGCGGCCGGCGATGGAGCCGCCGATTGCCGCACCCAATCGTCGTACCCGCCCACATACTCGCGCACGATGCCGTTGCCCTCGCAGGCCATTGTGCTGGTGACGACATTATTGAGGAACGCGCGGTCGTGGCTGACGAGCAGCACTGTGCCGTCAAACTCCGCCAGCTGTGACTCCAGCAGTTCGAGCGTCTCGATGTCGAGGTCGTTCGTGGGCTCGTCGAGCACCAGCACATTCGCCGGCCGCGTGAATAGTCGCGCCAGCAGCAGGCGATTGCGTTCGCCTCCCGACAGCGCTTTGACCATGGATCGCGCCCGCGCTGCCGGGAACAGGAAATCCTCGAGGTAGCCGTGGACGTGTCTGCTGCGCCCGCCCACCGTCACGACGTCGTTGCCGTCGCCGACGGTTTCCACAACGGTGCGCTCCGGGTCCAGTTGCTCGCGCTGCTGGTCGTAGTACGCAATCTGGACGTTGGTCCCGATCTCCACCGTGCCGCTGTCAGGGGGCAGTTCGCCCACCAGCATCTTCAGCAGCGTGGTCTTGCCGACGCCGTTTGGTCCAAGTACGCCGATACGATCCCCGCGCATGATGCGGGTCGAAAAGTCCGCAATTACCGGACCCTGGACCCTGGACTCTGGACCCTGGACGTTGAAGGTCTTGGAGATGTCCTTGACGTCGAACACGAGTTTGCCCGACCGCTCGCCGGCATCCATCGTCAGGCGCACCGAGCCGATGGCTTGCCGGCGTGCGGAGCGCTCGGTGCGCATCTGCATGAGCGCCTTGACGCGGCCTTCGTCGCGGGTGCGTCGTGCTTTGATGCCCTGCCGCAGCCATACCTCTTCCTGCGCGAGTCGCTTGTCGAACTTCTCGTGGGCCACGGCCGCGATGCCAAGCGCTTCTTCCTTTCGGCGCAGGTACTCGTCGTACACCGGGACAGTGCCACTGCGAGCATCGGGGTTTGGGGCGTACGAGGTGACGTGGCCGCGGTCGAGTTCCACCAGGCGCGTGGCCACCCGCTGAAGGAATGCGCGGTCGTGTGTCACAAACACGACGGCGCCGCAGTGTTTCTCGACAATGCCCTCGAGCCACGTGATGGCCTCGATGTCCAGATGGTTGGTGGGTTCGTCCAGCAGCAACACGTCGGGCCGGGCGGCCAGGGCGCGAGCCAGCCAGACGCGGCGGCGCCATCCGCCCGACAACTTATCCACGTGCGCGGTGGCATCGAGGTCCAGGCGATCGATAATCTGATCGACGCGTTGCGCGCGTTCCCAGTCTTCCTCGTCGAGTCCGTGCACTCCCTCGGCCACCACATCGTGGACGATCCGGCGGTCGGCGCTGGCTTCGAGGACATCCTGGGGCAGTCTTGAGACCTTTACGCCGGGTCCGCGCCAGATGGTGCCGGCGTCGGGTTCGAGTTCACCGGCAATGATCTTCAGGAGCGTGGACTTTCCCGTGCCGTTGCGTCCGACGATGGCAATGCGCTCGCCGGCGTCAATCTGCAGCGAGGCGTCGTCGAGCAGCGGCACGTGGCCGAAGGCCGCGGAAATGTGGTCGAGGGTCAGGAGGGGCATGGTTCGCGCGGAAGCTAGTTGCGGTTCTGGGCCGTGGAGCTAGCCGGGGTGCAGGGAACCCCGGCGATCCAAGTTTGGTGCGGAAGGGGGGACTCGAACCCCCACGGTATTGCTACCGCCAGCCCCTCAAGCTGTCCGCAACGCGGATCGGAACAGACCCTGACGTAATTCTACGGGCGCAACCGGATCTTGGCAAACCGGCCGAGCGCGCGTCGGACGGAACTATTGGCACAAAGTGCCACAAACGCGCCGATTGAAAATCTGACAGATCGACGAGGGGCGGAAGGGGCTGGGCGGCCGCGGCCTTCCCGTCTGGAATGATAGGCATGGAGTTCACGCGGGTCACAACCAATCCCAGGCAGATGGGGGGAGTCCCATGCCTGCGCGGCTTGCGCATTCCGGTGGCGACCGTGGGCGCTTTGGTGGCCGAGGGGCAGACTACAGACAATATCCTCGCGCTCTATCCGGACCTGGAAGCTGAGGACGTTCGTGAGGCGTTGATGTTTGCCTCCGAGGCGGTTCGGGAACGTGCGTTACCCCTCGCATCCGGTGGATGAAGTTCCTGATCGACAATGCCCTTTCCCCGGTGCTCGCATCGCTACTCAAAGAAACCGGGTATGACGCGGTTCATGTCAGAACCGTCGGGCTGCAACACGCCGACGACAACCTGATATTCGACCATGCCGCAGCCGACGATCGGATCGTTGTTTCGGCCGATACGGATTTCGGAACAGTGCTGGCCGTGCGATCGACGCGGAAGCCGTCCGTCATTCAGTTTCGAGGCCCCGGTAGCCGCAGACTCGAAGCGCTCGCGACGTTACTGCTCGCCAACCTCCCTCAGTGTGCTGAAGCACTGCAAAGCGGCAGCATCGTCACGGTCGAGCCGGCTCGCGTCCGAGTTCGCGCGCTGCCAATCAACACGGCGTAGGCAGGGTTCCTGATCCAGGCGGCCGTGTCGGTGCGCGGCGTCGCGGCGTTGGCTTTCGGTAACGCTTATGATCCGAGAGAGGTCTGGCCCCTGCGACGTCAGGCGGCGTGGCAAATCCTGCATCAAGGTCACCGCCCGCGTACGCAGTTCCTGCGATCGTCGATGGACGTTGGCGTACGTGTGAGCCGGTGATGGCGACAACTTGGCGGGTATGGACCTTGCCCTCCATCGTGCCGTGGCGTTCCCGTCCCTGGTCTATCGGCCGCGCCGCCCGGAGCAGGAGGTGCTGCACACGATTGTCCGCGATCACTACGAGACGTTCCGAGCGCAGGCGGCGGGGCGACGTGAAGGCCAGGGCCTCCCGCGGTTTGTGGAGCGGGCGTTCGAAGACTTTCTTTCGTGTGGATGCCTCGCGGCGGGCTTCGTCCGATTCCGGTGTGCGGCGTGCCGGCACGAGCGGCTCGTAGCTTGTTCCTGCAAGGGCAGGGCCTTCTGTCCGAGTTGCGGTGGGCGCCGCATGACTGAGCGGGCTGCGCATCTGGTCGAGTACGTGTTTCCGGACGTGCCCGTGCGGCAATGGGTACTCACGCTGCCGCCGCGCGTCCGGTACGTGCTGGCGTGGGACCATGCGCTGTGTCGAGCCGTCGTTGCGGTCTATATGCGTGCGGTGCTCGGGTGGTTGCGACAACAGGCCCGTGCCCGAGGCGTGCGCGATGGCCGCGGCGGCGCCGTCGTCATCGTCCAACGCTTCGGATCGGCGCTCAATCTGAACGTCCACCTCCACGCGATGGTCATGGACGGCGTGTTCACGAGGGACGGGCGGCGTGACGTGCGATTCCACGCCGCGCGGCACCCGATCGCGCCGGACGTGACGCCGCTGCTAGTGACGCTGGCGAAGCGTATTGGGCGCCTGATGGCGCGCCACGGTGTGTCCGACGGCGCTGAGTGCGTCGACGTAGCCGACCCGTGGGTGGAGGAGACGCCCTCACTGGCCGGGCTGGCCGCCGCGTCCGTGCGCGGTGTCGCTGCGTTGGGGCCGCGGGCGGGGCTGTCGGTGCGGCGCTGCGGCGATCCGGTCGTGGTGCCTGAGTCGACGGCCCAGCGTGAGTGGCACGCGCGTCTGTATGGGTTTGATCTGCATGCCGGGATCGCGGTACGTGCGGGGGCGCGCGATCGTTTGGAGCGCCTGTGTCGGTACGCGTTGCGCCCGGCGGTGGGGCAGGAGCGCCTGCGTCTCAGTCCCGATGGGCAGGTGGCACTCGAGTTGCGCCGCCGGTGGGTAAATGGGACGACGCACCTGGTGTTCGACCCGGTGGAACTGCTCGAGCGTTTGGCGGCGCTGGTGCCGCGGCCGCGGATCAACTTGGTGCTCTACCACGGCGTGCTGGCGCCGCGTGCGGCGTGGCGCAGTGCGATTGTTCCGGCGCAGGCGGCTGACGACGGCCACGAATCGGGGATGGCGGGCGAATGTCGGCACAAGCGAGTCGGGCGCCGGCCCAACTGGGGCTGGGCGGAATTGATGGAACGCAGCTTTGGGTACGATGTGCTGGCGTGTCCGCAGTGCGCGGGGCGGATGACGCTGGTGGCCCTGATCCGTGACGCAGCGGTGATCGCGCGCATCCTGCGGCATCTGCATCTGCCCGACGCGGTGCCGGTGATGCGACCTGCGCGCGAGCCGCCGCTGCCCTTGGATATCGACGCTGAACCCGTGTGGGCGAGCGGCGGCTGACGCAAGCTCAGCACAGACACGCTGACGGCCAATCCGGTTCCCGCGGGGCCCGATTGGCTAGAGGTGTGTGCGCGGAGCGTCCGCAGCGGAGTCGCCGTGTCCGATTGCGCTCGAATTGGCCGATGGACTACCCTGCCGATGGGTTTTCCGTGCGTGATCCGCGCTGCGATCCGCGCTGGGGCAGGGCCCAAGGTCTGATCATCCTTGGTGATGTCAGGGCAGAGCCCTTTTATACGGCCTATCGGCGATCTCCATGCGGGCATCGTCGTGCCTGCCGGCAGTCGTGACCGGCTGGAACGGCTGTGCCGGTACGCGCTCCGGCCGCCGGTGGGGCAGGACCGGTTGCAACTGACGCCGGATGGCAAGGCGGTGCTCGAGCTGCGCCG
>SXGR01170765.1_pt1 | contig 76078 bp, 89 predicted proteins | sample 3174711 | NCBI WGS metagenome assembly SXGR01 (sample SAMN11356860, study PRJNA531348) | freshwater metagenome | isolation source: freshwater sample F1-60 | place: China: Fuxian Lake, Yuxi | collected 2017-12-25 | reverse complement strand
CCGTCGCACGGCCCGAACGAGCGCTGGGACGGGTTCGTCGAGGCGGGGGAGTACGAGTTGACGATTCAACGCGAATGGACCGACGCGGAAGAGCCGCGCCAGGTGGAGGACTGATCGTGGCCAAGAAACTCTATGAGTTGACCGACGAGCACCGAGCCCAACTCAAGCCCTGGGCAGACAAGTGGATCGCCAACAGCCTCTCGACGAAGCAGATGGACGATGATGACCGCGCGGCCATGCGCGTGGCCATGGCCGGCATGTACGCCGCGGCGGGTCTTGAGCTGGTGCCCGAGCACCGACAGGTGTTCTGCTCCGGCCCGGTGACGGGCGCGATCGCGGCGTCTATTGCTGGCGGAGTCTGGTGGCTGCGCGAGAACCCAGACAGGCATATCGCCTTATTTGGGCGCGCGCTCGGCGAGCATGAGTTGTTAGCGTCACTGCGTTACGCGTGCGCCTACGCCGTTGCTGCTGCGATGGGGGTTCGCCCCGCACGCCGCGCTGATACCCCGACTTCGGCCGCGACTGAGGCCGCGACTCGGGACGCGATTGAGGCCGCGACTCGGGACGCGGCTTCGGCCGCGACTCGGGACGCGACTTGGGACGCGACTTCGGCCGCGACTTCGGCCGCGATTCGGGACGCGACTTCGGCCGCGACTCTGGACGCGATTGAGGCCGCGACTCGGGGCGCGGCTTCGGCCGCGACTCGGGACGCGACTCGGGACGCGATTGAGGCCGCGATTCGGGATGCGACTGAGGCCGCGACTCTGGACGCGACTCGGTTCTTGATGGCGTGCTGCACTTATTGGTCAAGCTATGTGAATGGCGGGAACCATTGGTCTGGCTGGGCCGCCTATCTGTCGTTCTTCCGTCACGTGGCAAATCTCGATCTGCCCGTGTACGAGAAGTGGCGTCACTACGAAAGTGCCGCAACCCACGGGGGTTATCGCTACATGCACAAACGGTTTTGGATCGTTTGTGACCGCCCAACTACAGTCGGTCGCGACGACCAGAGCCGTCCGCACTGCGATAACGGCCCGCAGCTCGCTTGGCGAGACGGATTCTCGACGCACTACATCCACGGTGTCAAAGTCCCAGCATTCGTCGTCGAGCGCCCAGCCGACATCACGGTGGCATTGATCGACGCAGAGCGAAACGTCGAGATTCGACGCATCATGATCTCGCGGTACGTCGGCGGCGTTGCAGCGTACATTCGCGACGCTGGAGCTGAGACGATTGACGAGTCGGGTGAGGGCGTCGATCACATCGTGTTGCGTTCTCGAAACAGGAAAGGCGACACACCTCTCGTGACGCTGACGATGGTCAACCACACATCGGAGGCAGACGGCTCGGCGAAGGAGTACACGATCCGCGTACCACCGACGATGAAGTCTGCACGCGAGGCAATGGCATGGTCGGAGCATCGAAGTGTCGAACAATACGCGCCGCAATTTCAGGCGTAGGTGCCCCGACCGAAGAAAGGTGACGTGGGTATCTGGTGCGCTAGCTCGGTGAGGCCCGCATGAAAGTTTACGTTGTTACATTAGGTTGCCTTTTGGAAGACAAGTGTGTGCGAGGCGTCTTCCTGATGCGCGAGCACGCGATTAGGCTCGTGTACCGGATCATCGCGGACGAGAGAGGCCTCAACCCCAATCTCTGTTGGGCGTACATGGGCCCTGATTTAAGGCGCGCCGCGCCAATAATCGCGCGTTGGCAAGAAGGGGACAACTTCATCGCGGTGTATGAGTGGGAGGTCTCCCACGCTGCTCAGAACGACTTAGCGTTCGCCGTCGAAGTTGACACGCCGAGCGGCCCGGTGCTCGTGCGAACGCTTGGTGGCTCGGTCTTTTACGAAACGCGTGAAGACGCCGAGTATGTCACGAGCCGCGAGGCTCGTATTGCTCGGGTGGTCACGTACAGGCGGGAGCCATGAATCGTGCTCGACACCGCTGGACGTCCGAGGAGGACCAGACCCTGGCCTTCCTCTGGGACAACCAGCACTTGCGCGTCATCGCAAGGCGCATGGGGCGCAGCCAGCTCGCCGTGCATGCACGCGCTACGCGCCTTGGCTTGTGTAAGCGCGCGTGCTGGGCTAGCCTCCAAGAGGTGGCAGATGAGTCGGGGTTCGACCGCGAGCGCGTTCAACGCATCCTTCGATGGAGGCGTGTTGTGGTGCGAAAGGCCAACGTGCGCCCGCGGAAGTCCCAGCCTAAGACGCGGCACACGCGAATTGACCGCGACGCTGCGCTTGGCGCAGTTGAGGCGTGGTGTCAGACGGAGACAGTTCGCATGGCCGCGGATTCCCGCGGGAAGAGTTATGCGTGGCTCAAGCGCCGCTTGCTTCAAGCAGATGCTTTCGTTCCTGCCTTTGGTCACCGCTACAGACCGGAGGAGATTGAACGGGCGATCGCGAGCTACCGCAAGCGGTCAGACAGAGTCGGTAGAAATCAGTACGGAGGTCGGTGATGGGGGAGTTCGGGCCGCTTCTGCGGTCGTTGCGTGAGGCGCGAGGGTACACCCAAAAGGACATCGCGGAGGCGACCGGCCTGTCGAATACGTACGTCTCGCAGGTGGAGGCAGGTGCGCGCCCCGCGTGGGACGCAGACGTCGTCGCACAGGTGGCGCGCCAGCTAGGGTTCTCGCCTCTTGATTCACACAAGCTCGAGTGTGCTCGCTTGGCCGACGAGGGTGAGCTGAAGCTTAAGGTAGGGGATGGTGCGCCGTCTGCTGAGGCCTGTGCTGCGCTGTCATTATGCTGGGCCAAGACGACGGACGCTGATGTGTCGAAGCTGGTTGGCAGCGTACTGGGGCGGGCGACAGATGAGTGACGCGGTGACGGTGGCTGCAGCGGCGTGCGCGGTGGTTTGGGGTATGGTGTGGGTGAGGCAGGTGCTCCCCGTGAAGCGTTACCGCAAGCAGCTCGAGCAGTGGAAGCGGCGTGAGCCGTGGTGGATGTAGCGAGGACCGCGGTGTGACACCCTGGTAGAGTGGACCACCCCCCAGCGTGTAGTGTCTGCAGCCTGCCAGTCCACGACTGCAAGTGCGTCCCAGAGACCAGGCAGTCGACTCGACCAACCTGCACCCAGTGCGGCGGGTCGCGACGCATCTTCGTTTCGAAGGGAAAGCAGACCCTGGTGGCCGTCTGCGGGGCGTGTTTCGAGGGCTAGAGCAGTTCGCCCTTGCTCGAGATGAGCCCAACCCCCCGGAACAGCTCGCCCGGCTGGATGCGACACACCACAGAAGGGAACGGGGCTGGGGCGCTGTCGATAGGGGCCTTGCCGTGCGCCCGGAGGGCAGCGGCGGTAGCGGCCTTCTCGAGGACGCGTCTCTCGGCCCACCACGCTTCATGGCGGGCGTCTCGCTCGAGCGGGGTTTCAATCCGCTCGTAGGCGAGGCGTCCAACCACGAAGAGGACGGTGGAGGACGCCTCGAAAAGGCGACGGAACCAGGACACGTCTGTTCTCGCTGGGGCGAGGACAGTGACGTCGCACTCACTGGCGATGGCCTTCTCAATCCAGGCGTCAATCGGGCAGGCTTTGGTCCAAGGTGGGTTGCAGAAGACCCGCCCCGCCCACGGCTGCGCGAGCCCGTCCACCCCGGCACAACCAGGGGTTTCTGCAGGCGCGTAGAAACGAGGCGCCTTCGAGAACGTTTGCAGCCGCGCGCAGGGGTCTAGGTGGTACGTGCCCCACAAAGCTGCAAGCGCTGCGACGAAAGCGGGAGGCGTCCCCCACTCCGCAGACGCGGACGACAGAAGAGCCGCGTCGACCATCAGCCTTCCATCATCGTGAGGGCGGCAGCGCTACCGAGCCCCATCGTTGCACGCACGTGCAAGGGAACCTCGGGCGTGTCGTCTACAAGCTGCTCGATGTCGTTCGGTGTGAGGCCGTGCGCTCGGTAGAGGATCATCGTGTAGAGGCGTTCGACGGCGATGCGACACTTGGCCGGCGGGTGAGCCCCGCGGACTTTGGCTACCGGAACGCCCAGAAGTTCGGCGTAGCGAATGGCCCCGAGCTGACGTTGGCAGACGCGATGGCACGTGTCCCAGTACTCGCTTGGGCGGACGAGGGAGGCGCGCTCATTGTCGTCAGCAGCGGGCGCCGCGGCGTCTAGGCAGTCACTGCAGAGATTGATGCTGCGTCGCCCAGCCGACCAGCCTATCTCAGCCGCGAGGAGGCGCCGCTCCATCAGAGATTTTGGAGGCACTCGAAGAAGCGCGGACCTCCGGCATTCGGAGCACGTGATGGAGCGGAGACGGGCCTGGTCGGCCGGTGACTTGGGCTCGGAGGCAGGGCGGTGTGCGATCATTTGGCTGTCCTTGTGAGGAGGGGACTGTTCGATCTTCTGCGCGTAGCTTGACTTTTTCAAGACTTTTATGGGGACGATAGGTTGGCCGCCATTTACCTCTGCTGCAGGCAGGCGGTGGTGGTAATGTCTGATGGCAATCGTCGCGGTCAGTCGGACAGAGGAGCGAGGCGGAGTGGGCGGTACGTAGGCGGCACGCCATGGCCTCGCGTGACAGCCCACTGCTTGGCGTGTGGGGAGGGCCCACCAGTAGCGTTCTATCACACACGAGGACTCTGCACGGTGTGTTACCGGGCTTGGCGTGTGGACCGTGCGCTCGCTGTTTGGCCGAAGGTGCCCCCCGAGTTGACGGACGAAGCGCTCAATGAGTTGGATGACGACCCCTTCGCCTACCTTTTTCGTTTCCTCGGTATGAAGATGGCGAACGAGTTCACTAAGGCGCTCGGCAATTCAACGCTGGCGGCCTATCGCCTCATGCTAGTGGCCAATCTGCGTTGGCGCAGGAAGCCAGCCCCGCCTCTTTGGCCGACCCTCGATGATATCTCCCCGACCTGCGTTGGGGACAGGGTCCACGTGCCGATCGAGCCGAAACGGCACAAGAACGCACGTGGCGCTGTGTACCGCCAGTTCAAGGATAGGTGGCTCAAGCGGAAGGCCAAGACGTGGGTGCCGCGTCTGATTGACGCAGGCTGCCCGCCTCCACGCAAACTTCTGCTCGCCGAGCATGGCTTCTGCTTCTTATGGGGCTGGCCAGACCTGGGCACGCTCGTGCGGCTCCTGGTCTTCGGCGGCCCACGTGTGGTCACATTGGACGATCGCGAACATTTCGACATGAATTGCCTCAAGGAAAAGCTCCTCAAGGCCTCGCATGGTTGGGGTGACCCAGAGTTTCGTGACGGCTGGGAGTTGCTCATCGAAGAGTGACCGAGGGGGACGGCCGTCCTCATGGTTCGAGGCACTGTGACGCGGAGAGGGCGAGATGGCCAAGCAGCTACCAACAGGGTTTAAGACGGTTCGAGCTGACGGCTCAACCTGGGCCAAGAAGGCCGATGGCGAGGGTGGGAGCCCTTGGCGCCAACTCGCCGACGGTGTGAAGCACTCGAGGGCGCCAGCGGGCGCCACCAACCCCGGGGGGCCACTCGACCCCGGTGAGCCGCAGAGTCACCCTTGGCACCATCTGGCTCGCCGTCATGACCTCGATGGGCACTTGCCCTCGGCAGAGACGCACCCTGTCAACGTCGACATCGACTTCGAAGGCAACACGGACTCCAAGCCCGTCCTTTCGTGGATGGACGCGACTGGACAAGAGCGCAACTCGTACACGAAACGCTTTCACACTGAGCGCGCTCGCGCGCACCACGCCATTTCGAAGACGTTGGGTTCAAAGATTGAAAAAGCCCATTCAGCCTTGCTGGCCGCGGATGATGACGTGTCGCACGCTGCCGCGGTGGTGCTGAAGACAGGGCACCACCCCAAGCAGATTGCATCGCTCGACGCCGCCAACCATTTCATCGAGGGCGAACACTCGGTTTTCGCTATCCAGCACCCACGCGGCCACGTCTCAAAGATGCGGCTGCACTCGCCTGAGACCACCAAGCGTCTGACCGACAAGTTCGAAGGCCCCGTCTTTCAAGGTGCAACCGAGGAGACCATCAGGGCCAAGCTCGCCGAGCATGGCCTTGGGGACCACGACCATGCGGTCATTCGTCACCATGCGGCGACGCGTATTGCTACTGACTTCCTTTCGAAGACCGAGCCAGTGCGGTTCGACGGCGGGGACTTCCACATGACGATGGACCAAATTGAAGCGAACCTCCATGAGGCCAGCGAGCACATCCGCGAGCACTTCGGCCATGCCGCACCCGTGCCGGATGGCATGTCGTTTGTGCCGCCGCACGTCGTCGCGGCGTACGTCGAGGAGGCCGGTGGCTCCAAGCATTTCGGGGAGAATGCTTTCAAGAAGGCAGGTCAGACGAAGGCGAAAGAGACCGTCGAGGAGCACGCCGAGCGACGCGAGACCAAGGTGAAGAAAGGCGCGGACGTCAAGACGCCCGAGGACGAAGCAGTTTGGGCGCGCGCTAAGAAGCAGGTCGAGCAAGAGCACGGCGAAGCCAAGAATAAGTGGGCTCTCGTCAACTTCCTCTACAAGAAGATGAAGGGCGGAAAGCCCAAGAAGGTGAAGAAGTCATGCAGCTCAACAACCGAGGCCGAGACCTCCTCGACAACGCCCATGCCTACGACCTCCGAGCCCCTCGCCACGAAGCCAAGCTCCGCAAAGAGGATGAGGGTACTGAAGTCGAAGATGCCTACCCTCTCCCTGCAGCCCTCACTCGGCGCCACAAGCAGCGAGCCAAGCGCGCTGCCCGAGGGGCAAGCGCAGCAGGTGGCCAAGGCAATCGACCTGCTCGAGCAGAGCCGGCTGCAGGCTGAAAAGCGCGAGGTGCAGCAGGCCGTCGACAAGGTGATGGGGCCGCCGCCTCCTGTCGCCGACGGCGGTGCTGGTCTTCGTGAGAAACTCGTTGGCGTCTACCGCATGGCGGTATCGCGAGCGCGTCATGCGCAGCAGTTCGACGCGCTCGCGAAGGCGGGCGTGCTGCTGGCCGAGGGCGACTATGGCTCGGCTCTCTCCCTCATTTCTGAGGCAGCAGAGGAACCCGCGCAACCCGTCCAGAAGTCCGCTGACAATCCTGGTGGCACGTCCACCATCGGCGCCCATCCAGGCCCGCAAGGAGACCCGGTGGGCACCGTCCGTCGTCGCGCGAACGGCGACGAGTACCGGAAAACAGAGCAAGGGTGGCGGCGGATTGGCTCGGGCAAGAAGAAGGGTGACAGTGGCCCCCAGAAGCAACATCAAGGGGTCAACCTCGAGGTCGCCATCAAGCGTATCACTGAGCTGCGCGCGAAGTACCGCGCCACGACGTCGCAGGCCGTCAAGCAGGAGCTGAAGCGCGAGATCATCGTACAGCGCGAACGTATTCGGCGTCTGCGAACCGAAGCAGGCACGCAGGCCCCGTCCGAGCAAGCCGCACGTGGCAAGCACGACGAGGTGACCAAGTCGCTCCAGCGCATGACCGCGACCTCGGTGCATGTGCGAGCCGACCTCGACCCGCTCGAGCGCTGGGCAGCCACCCAGACCCAGTCGAGATACGATGGCTTCGTCCGCTTTGTGAAGTCGCTTCACGTTGAGCAGCCTGACCAGGTTCTCATGGCGATTGCCCTCGACTTCGCGCCGACCGATGTCCGTGAGGAAGCCCGCCGCTACTCGGACGCGTACGGCCACGCGGGCCTTCGCTCCTTCATCGCACAAGTCCTGGGGGTGTGAACGTGGTCAAGCGAGCGGGCCCCCGCACCAAGCTCCAACTGAAGGACGTCGACAGCATCGACGAGCCGCGCGCCGCCAACATCGATCCGATGTGGCTGCAGTGGATGTCGCTCACGCAGGACGCTCTGCCGGGCGACGCACACCCCGGCACTGGCTTCCTGTCGTATTCCATGCTGCGCGCAATGGCACGTGTCCCTCCGGTTGCAGCCATCCACAAGACACGCCAGAACCAAGCCGCTGACTTCGCGCGGCAACAACCGCGCCCTGGTGCTATTGGTTGGCGTGTCTCGCAGAAGGACAAGAACAAGAAACCGTCGCGCGCATCTGAAAAGAACATCCGCCAAATCGCTGAAGTAATACAGCGCGCTGGCGGCCAATATTACCTCGGCGGGTTTGAGGCTTTTATCCGCACGACGGTGGCGGATAGCTTGACGGTTGACCAAGTCAATGCCGAGTTGATCTTTACCAAAGGGGGCATACCGTGGGGTTTTATCCCTGTGGACCCCGCCACCATTCGTCGTAAAGCGCCGACGCACGTCGCGCTGTCGGACAATCGCTGGGATTACCAGGAGCAAAGTTACATCCAGGTAATCCAGAACGAGATCGTCAACGAGTTTTCGCACGACGAGTTGATGTGGGGCATTCGCAATCCGCGCTCGCTGGTATACGCCGCCGGCTACGGTCATCCAGAGCTAGAAAACCTGGTCGGCATCATCACGGCGTACATCAATACGATGACGTACAACACCACGCGTTATACCGTGGGTACGCATGCGGATTACATGCTCGCGCTCTACAGCAAGGACACGCGGGAGAAGGCGGACGGCCTGCGTCGTCTGATGGAGTCAGGCCAGTCCGGTGTGCGCGGCTCGCGGCGCAATCTTGTCTTGCAGCTCAACAAGTCCCTTGATGAGAGTGTCGAGGCCATCACGCTTCCGCGGTCGCAGATGACGACGCAGGACGCGATGTGGCTTGATGGCCTCGTCGAGGACATCTGCGCGCACTACGCCATTGACCCGTCAGAGATCAACCACGTTCGCAAGAGCAACCAGGGCGCGCCGCCCGACCTCTCGAAGGTGTCGCCATCTGATCGCGTCTTCATGTCGAAGGAGCGAGGTCTGCGCCCGCTGCTCCGGTCCATCGCGCAGTGGCTCAACTACTGGGTAGTCGAGCCGTACTGGCCTGATTATGAGTTCGACTTCGTCGGGTTCGACGCGCAGTCTGAGCGTGAGCGGATGGACTTCCTGGCGAAGAGTGTGTCGCTTTGGATGTCCCCGAACGAGGCACGCGCAGAACAAGGCCTACCTCTCTTGGATGACCCTGTGTCGAACATGCCGCTGCATGGTAGCTATGCTGCGTATCTTCAGCGAGCTGCAGCCGATGGCTTAGAGGGTACAGACCCAGGACCACTGGAGAGTTTTGATGACGTCGGGAGCTTTCTCGATGGTGTCCGCATGCCTGTAGCAGATGAGCCCGCATAAACCGCAAGCAACCAACCCGATTACAGCTAAGGGCGTTGTCGCTGATTTTCAGCGCGATGCTCGTCGCTGACCGAATCACCGTTCGTTTTGAAGTCCCGTTCGACGTAGTGGAGAAATCCGCCGCGCAGTCGCCCGGGGGCAAGCTCGTCTATATCGCTGGGCGTGCTACTTCGCAGCGCTTCGACGCACACGACCAGGTGACGGACCAAGAAACGCTAGATTGGTCGACAGCCAAGTCGCGTGGCCTAGTCACGGTCGAGCACCCGCTTGGCGTCTTCAACACGGTCGGCTTCATCACCGACGTGCAGAAGGCAGAGACCGAAGACGGGCTACCGGCACATGACATCGAGGTCGCTCTCTACTACGATGACCCGCTCGCCAAGGCGATCTACGACAAGGCCCTCTTGATGAAGCGCGCGGGCGGACAACGCAAGCTCGGCTTCTCGATCGATGGCAAAGTACTGAAGACGGATATCGTCAAGGACGAGAAGGGTGACGTCCTCAAGAACGTGAGGGTTGACGGCGTGGTCATCACGGCTGTCCCAGCCTGCCCGGACGCGCAGTGGGAGCCGGTTGCGGCGTCCCTATTCGCGTCCACCCAGAAGACGGGAGTCGCCTACCCTCTGCAAGGAGTCGCCTACGATTCGCAGCCAGGGGCCGAGGCTTCGCCGCTCGTCGGCCAGTCACTGAAGCGCGGCGGTCACGGTACCGCGGTGCTCAGCCCGCGCGAGGCGATGATCGCGCTCGTGCTCAAGCAGTTTCCGGCCATGAACTGGCCCGAGGCTGAAACCAGTGTGGACGCCATTTTGGCGTCGCTTCTCAAGGCAAAGAAAGGAGCTTCCCAATGAGCAACCCCCAGGCGGCCACTGCCGTCAAGAAGTCGTTGGGAGACCTCGGTCTCCCGGCCATGGAGATCGACCGCATCGTGGCGTCTGGCATCGCGGCCGGCAGCATCACTGACGACACCGCCACGGCACAGGTCGTGTCGATGGACGATTTCAAGGCCGCCCTGGTCGACGTCGCCAAGTCGGTCGCGGCCATGCAGGCCAAGGCGCCCGAGCCCAAGCCGGTCGCCGCGCCGGCGGCGGCTGAGTTCTTCGAGGATTCGGAGCTGACGGCCAAGTTCGACGCGCATGCGCTCGAGCAGGACCGTCGCTACAACAACGTCGCCAAGGGCCTCGCGGCCATCGGCGGCCTCCTCCAGCAGGTCGTCTCGGGCATCGCGAAGATGAACGAGCAGCAGACCGCGCTCGCGGCGAAGCAGACCGTCGAACTCGAGGAGGTCAAGAAGAGCCTCAACGAGCCCAACAAGCCCAAGTCGATGCAGACGGCGGGCGGCTCGCAGGAAGTCGGCGTCGGCAAGACCGAAAGCCAGAAGCGTGAGGCGGTCCACAAGGCCATCCAGGCGCGCAAGGCGGGCCTCGCCACTGGCACCCAGGCGGACGCGGCCACCGTGGCCCAGGCCTCGGCGCTCTTCTCGGCTTTCGTCCCCGCGGACGAGGTCGCCACCATTCTCGGCATCCAGCTCTGAACCCTGACCCCCAAGGAGACACGCAGTGAACATCAACGGCTTCTTCGACAGTCTCAAGCCGGGTCAGGAAATCTCGATTCCTGAGCTGGTTTCTCTCAACCAGGCCCTTCGCGACAACGCGATGGGCGTCCAAAAGGGTGGCGTCAGCTACCCCATGCAGGGCGTCGGCTACGACTCGGGCACCCTCACGGGTGGCGAGTACGCCCCGCTCGTCCCGCAGTCGCTGCAGGACACGCTCGACAGCGCTACCTTCACCCAGGAGGACATCGTCTTCTGGAAGATGCTCGCTCCGTCGGCGGTCTCGGCCACCAGCCCGCTCCACGAGTGGAACGTGACCACCGAGCACGGCTCGGGCATGCTCGACCCGTTCTTCGCCGAGGGCATGGTCGGCGGCATCAGCGAGCCGACGTACGAGCGCCGCACGGTGCGGATGAAGTACCTGCAGGAGTTCATCCAGCTGACCGACATCGCGACGATGACGGGCATCGGTGGGCCCAACAAGAGCCTGCTCGCGCAGCGCACCTTTGATGGAACGCTCCAGTTCCTCAAGAACTTGGAGGTTTCGCTCATCTGGGGTGACTCGAGCCTCTCGCCACTCCACTACGACGGCCTCTATGCGTCGCTGAAGAACAACACGCTGTCCGAGGACATGGACGGCGCGTCGCTCACGCCGGCCAAGCTCAACACGATGCTCGGCGAGTTGATCAGCCCGCCGTACTACTCGAAGCCCACGGCGGTCCTCTGCAGCTACAAGCAGTGGCAGGCGCTCGTGAACCAGGCCTCCATCTACGGTCGTTCGGACCAGATGACGGGCGGCCCCCGCGAGCTGATGTTCTACAACGACAAGCTCACGATCGGTACGCCGCGCGGCAAGGTCAGCATCATCCCGATGCCGTTCCTCGCTCATCGCGAGCACGCCTACACGCGCGCTGGCGGTGACGGGGCGCCGGCCGCGATCGTGCCGACGGTGGCGCTCAACACCGGCCCGAACACTGGCAGCCTGTGGGCCGCTGGCGACGTCGGCTTCGACTACTACTACAAGTTCGAGATGGTGGGCGACGAGGGTGCAACCCCGACCGTCATCGTCGGGCCGTACACGCCGGCAGCTGCTGGCGACTCGGCCACCATCGCGTTCGCGGACGGCGGCGCGCCGACTTCGGGCACGTCGAGTATCCGCTACTACCGCGCCTTCCGGGCCAAAGTGGTCGCGGGCGCGGCGGCCCCGACGGCGAACGCGGACTTCGACTGGTGCGGTAACTACGCTCGCAATGGCGTGGGCGCTGGACCGACGACCAGCTTCGACGACAACCGGGAGTTCAAGCCCGACTGCTCGCCGGTGTTCATCGTCCAGAGTACGCCGGACGTGATCCGGTGGGTTCGCTTCTTCGACTACATGCGGCGCCCGATTTCCGTGAGCCGCCGCACCACGCAGCAGTTCATGCTGATGCAGGGAGGCGCCCTGACGGTGGGTGTCCCCACGAAGATGCTGTGCTTGAAGAACGTGAGCAATTCGTAGCCAAGCAGGGAACCGCTTGGGTAGCAAAGAGGCGCCTTCGGGTGCCTCTTTCTATATCTGGGGGACACGTCATGCTCGTCGCGCACAAGACCTACAAAAACACCAAGATTGGGACCGCGGTCGGGGGGTTTACCCTCGACGCGGACGGTGTGCTGCAGCCGCAACCCACAGGTGTTTTCCGTCAGATACTGGCCAGCCATCCCCACTTCAAGGAGGTGGCGGGCCCTCCCAGCGCCCCCCTCTTGGAGTCGGCGGGCCAGCCTTCGCTGCCTCCTGCGGTAGCCGTCGTGACGGACATCGCGCCGCTGAGCACAGCGGCCGGTGAGGCGAAACACCAGGCAGCGACCCCTCACGATGGGGGCCTCTTCGACGACCTCGACGAGGCCCTACCAGCGCCAACCCCAGTTAAGCGGCAGGGCCGCAGGCGGTAGACCATGTCCGTACTCGACATCGTCACGCCGACCTTCCTGAAGCAGACGTATCTGCGCGGAGCGCGCACCGTCGACAAGCAAGGCATCGAACTGCCGGAGATGTACTTCCAGCAGTACCTCGATGCCGCCGCGTCGAAGAACGCTATTGAGCTGGACCTGCCGCTCATGGGCAACCGTCAGGCGGTGTACGACGAGAGGTACGACACCGTCGAGTGGCAGCATGAGTCGTGGTACCTGCGCCAGTTCGTGCATCGCCCCATCATCGAGATCACCGAGTTCTCAGTCCACTACGGTAACTACCCCAAGGTCATCATCCCGCTCGACTGGATTCACATCTCGTCTGCGTCGCAGGGGCAGGTACAAGTCATCCCTGGGCCAGGTAGCTTGCAGTACAACTCGTGGATGCTGCTCGGCATCGGGTTGACGACCAACTACCACTACACCCCCATCCTCGCCCACGGCAAGTACACTGCGGGTTTTGAGCGGGAGTTCGGTCCTATCACTGCAGTGACGAATCCTGCGCCCGCAGGGGGGGTCACGACGTTCACCTACTCAGGTTCGGGCGACCTCTATGCCCTCCTCCCTGCTGGCACGTGGGTGTTGCTAGGGGGTGTAGTGACACGCGTGAAGGCGGTGACCTCGGCGACCACATTCACGGTGGCCAAGCTCTTTGACGCGCCGCCGCTCGACGGTGCGACCGGCGTCGTCTACGGGTACGACCCGGCGCTCTACGAGGTGATCGCCTGTGACGCGGCGATCATGTACCTCGAGAATGCGGCCAACGTCTTCCTTGGGCCCGTGAGCGGCAAGAACCTCGGTATGGACGGCCTCTCGCAAGGGCAGAGCACGGCAGTCACAGCGCAGTACAGTGCGTACTCGTCGTGGATTCGGGTGCTCAATGAGCGGCGAGACAAGGCGTTCGCGGTGGTCGCGTCCCGGTATCGCCCCATGATCGGCTGGTTGATGTAGCATGACTACGCTCACCGCCTGGATTCCGCCTGGGGTCGATCAAGACCGCGTAGACTTCGATGCGCTCGAGTTTCGCCGAGCGGCGATCACGAAGGGGCAAGCCCTGACGTGGGAAATGAAGACGGACTGCCCGTGCAGGAACGTGCGCACGTTCCTGGGGGGCAACGCGGACTCGGGCGAGCCTAACCCTACCTGCACGGCGTGCCGTGGCTCGGGGGCTATCTACGATGCAGGGCAGCCTGTCATCGCGATGATGACGCGTACCGCCGAGCAGTTGAAGAAGTACAACCTCTGGGGGCCGTCCGCCTCGGGCACAACGTTCCTTACGTTGCTTCCTGAGCAGGTGCCTGGCTACCTCGATCGCTATACGCTGCAGTCCGGCATTCGCGTCCACGATGAGGTGAAGACGCACGCAACCACGGTTGAGTCGCTTCGCTACCCCATCACGCTGCGCACGATGGTGGTCGGCAATGAGTACGACCCGACCGTGGCTGAGAACCTTGTGCTCGGTGTCCTCTACTGTCGCGTGGCGGGAGCAGACGGGGTCATCAAAGCAGGCGTGCGCGTCGAGAACGTAGACTTCGTAGTCAACACCGCGGGCCAGATTGACTGGACCCTGGGTGAGGGGCTCGACACCGCCCCCGTGGTCGGTGAGCGGTACGGCATTCGCTACTACGCTCGTCCCGTATTCGTGGTCGAGGACCATGAGTACGTCCGCCGCGACCTCTACATGCAGGACCCCTTGTCCGGCCTCATTGTACATAGCGCGCATGTCGTCGAGGTCATGGCCCGTCTCGACTTCCTGGGCGGCATCAACCCACCGGTTGCGGGGGTGCCGACTGACTCGGCGTTCCCGCCGGCCGCCCCGTACACGAGTAACGGATGACGACCGAAACTCGCCACCGCGGTAGGAGGACCAACAAGAGCGTGGGCGACCTCCTCGCTGAGCGCTTTGCCGAGTTTTCGGGGCGGCAGACACTCGTGCTTGAGCGGTGGGCCAAGCAGAAGTGGCTCGAGCTGGCGCGCGCTGAGCTGTCGGGCACCGCGTACGACCGTTACGCCAAGGGCATGCGCATCCCGCGTGCATCGGGCGGGCGCTTCGAGCTGGGCTTAGCGCTGCAGGGTTTCGAAGCACGTCAGCTAGAGTTCGGGTGGGCGCCACCGCAGGATGGGGGGGACGGCGTCGGCGATTGGGACGGCGCGTTGAAAGACATGCGCCCCATGATGCTGAAGAACGCCCAGACCTCGAAGAAGGGCTTGCGCTACAAGGTCATCCGCTTCGAAGAGATGAAGACGACCGAGGCCCTCATCCAAGAGACACAGGCCCACGCTAACCTGCGCAGCTCGGTGCAGCGTGCCGCGGTCAAGGGCTTTGCCAAGTCGCTTCGCGGGCTGGAGCCGGGGGAGCACCTGCCAAGTGAGGCCACCGCCGGCATCCTGCCGATTCGCCCTCAGTGGACAGCATCAGGGACGGCTAAGCACTACGAGTGGATCTACGCGCGCGCTCGCAAGAACTACGAGACGAAGGATGCGAGCCTCAAGAAGAACAAGAAGTACCCGAGCGGTGCACGTGTTCGTGGTCGTATGGGGCAGTTCACTGTCTTCCGCACCATCACCGATTCACCAGAGCAGGTGGGCCGCCACCTCTGGTTCTCGGCAGGCGTCAAGCCAGTCAACCTGCGGGAGAAGTTGCAGGAAGCCATCAATGAGGCCATCAGCAATATGGTGGCGGGCCTCAATCCCGATGGCAGTGAAAAGGGGTCTGCATGATCAACTTCGTCGACATGCACGTCCTCACGCGTCTCAAACTCGGGTGGGATGACGCGAAGGCCGCTGGCCTCGCAGAGTGGCAGAACCTGTTTCGTTCGCAGCTACCACAAGACCTGCTGGAGGGTGCCTGGGACGAGCTGAACCGCATGGACATCCAGTTCCGGTCCAGTTTCACGCCTGTCGTTGAGACCAACTCGCGCGTGGTCATCGGTGTGACCCTGGAGTCGGAGGAGCTGACGCAGGAGTTTCTAGGCTACTCCAATGATGTGCCTGGCGGCCATGACCGCTTCGACTGGCTGTCGCAGGCAGTGGTCGGCATCTTCGTGGTGGCACCCAACAAAGAGCTGGTGCGCGTGCTCAGCTACTTTATCCACTGCGCGCTGCTATCCAGCATCGGCTGGGTCCAGGCGAACGGTTGTGATGGCCCGCGCTACCAAGGTGCGCGGGACATGTACCCAGAACCAGAGTTGGAGCCGCAGACCGTCAACGTCTACATGCGCGTGCAGAAGTGGTCGTTCGCAGGCGCGGCGGAGCACGGGCGTATTGGCGGGGCAACCACGCGCGATGCCAAGGTCGTGATGGTCTACGATAAGAGCTTGTTCGTGAACGCCTACGTGGACCAAGTGAATCACGTCGAAGTGCCCCTGGTTGATAATTTACCAGGCGGCGTTGACCCTACAACCGAGTGAACGAGAGGTAGCGAATGGCCGGTGGAGTCATCATTGACGGCAAGTTCACGGCCAACCCGGACGTCTACGCCACGCTGGTGTACGGCCAGGGTGCGGGCCAGCCTCCTTCGCAGGGCGCGGTCGCCATCGTGGGCGAGTTCCCGTTTCTCGAGCAGAACACGCCCTACGCGTTCACCTCACAGGCGGCCCTCGAGCAGGTCGCCCCGAATCTGCCGCTCGTGAAGCGGCTCGCCAACGCGGTCTACAATCCGTCGAATGACCCCGCCACGCCAGGCGTGCCGCGCGCAGTCTACCTCGTCTCGCCCAAGGCGACGACGCAGGCGACGACGCTGCTCAATGACTCAGGCAGCGACGCCACCCTCCAGCTCGACGCACAAATCTGGGGGCCGCGCGGCAACCAGACACGCTTCTCGATCGCGCCGAACACGGGTCTCGGCGGCTCGGACATCGTCATCACGAACAATGGCTACCGCGAGGTCTTCCGCGTGCCGGCTGAGTCGAGCGCCCTGACACTGGGGTATGACTACCCCGCGGTGGTCGCAGCAGGCACGACTGGCTACGGGTTCGAGGACGATGGCGCAGGTAGTGGCGCGGTGACGGTCACGCAGGACGGCAGCACCAAGGAGCTGGACGTCACGTTCAGCCGTACGCTCCCCGGCTCGACGGCGTTCGCCTCGACCCACCCGAGCTGGTACCCGACTGACCCCGCGAATCCGCCTGGCCCGGTCGTCTTCGGGCAGCTCACCTTCGCGGTGACGGCCATCTCGCTGACCACGGCGACCACGCTCTCGGCGCTTATCACGGGCTTCAACGCCCTGGGCGCGGCGGACACCGAGACGGTGGTCATCTCGGCGGCCGGGCCTGGTCTCATCACGGCGATGGTCATCTCGACCAAGTCGTGGTCGCAGGTGACCTCGGTGGCGTTCTACACGAACGTGACCGAGCGCTGGGCCGTGTCGGCGGTTGACACTGGGGCCCCCAATCGCTTCACACTCGGAGCAACGCCGCATGGGCTTGTGGCGGGCGACCCTGTCCGCATGTATGCCCTCACGGGCGGCACGCTCGGCACGTACGATGTGGCTCAGTCCTTTGTGGCTGAGACCACCTACTATGTGCACTCGGCTCCCACCACCACGACGATCAAGCTCACGCTGACGCCGGGTGGCGGGGAAGTCGGCTTGGAGACCGCCGGGACCGGGACGTTCTATTTCCATCGTGCCCCGACCACGCGGACCTCTGTGACCGTAGTCGACGCTGGTGTCACGGACGACGTGACGGCGACTGCCCATGGGCTCATCGCGGGTAACCCCATCCGGTTCTATATCGGGGGTGGTGGTACCCTCCCGACCCATAGCGGTGGAACCCCGATTTCCTCTGGAACCACCTACTACGTGTTGAACGCCTTTGCAGGGGCCCACGCGGATAAGTTCCGTGTGTCGCTGACGAGCGGCGGCGCTGCGCTTGTGTTTGACAATGATGGGACCTTCCCGTTCTACGTCCAGCAGCTCGGCGGCGAGGTCACCGGCAACATCGTCACGACCGGCACGAACTTCGACACGCTCGGGCCGACCGCCGAATCGAACCTGACGACGCTGGCCGACCTCATCACGTACGTCTCCGGCTTCTCGGCGTACGGCTTCACGGCGTCGACTGGCTCGCCGCGTGCGGCCAGCATCCCCATCGTCGAGCTGGACCAGACCGCCACTGCGGGCCAGGCCATGAACTACACGTTCGCGGCTGACCTCTGGAAGCTCAAGACGACCATCAACTCGAACTCTCTGCTCGTACAGGCAGATTACGCGCCGTCCAGCTCGTACCTGCCTGTCTACGTCCCCGTGGCGGGCATCGCGAACTACCTCTCGGGCGGCACGGTCACCGACGCCACGGCCGACAACTGGACGGCGGCGTACGCGTCGCTGACCTGGCTCGACATCAACTCGGTGCTCGTCTTCATCGACGACGACTACGCGCCCGCACCAGACACAACGCGTGCCGCGCAACACGCAGCGGCCCTCGACCACGCAATCTATATGAACGGCGTTGGAGCCAACCCGCGGGATGCTTGGGGCGCAGCGAGCGCGCAGGAGACGTTGTCGGCCCTCACCACGCGCGTGGTGGCCCTCAACAGCCAGCTCTTCACGCTCATCGAGGACGAGGACTACGCCGTGCAGTACACGGGCGCGGCCGAGCGCCTCGACCCTGTCTGGTACGCCCTCAAGCTGTGCTCGATGGTCAACGGCAACCCTCGTACGTCGCTGGTGGGCTGCCACCCGCGTTCGCTCGGTTTCTACCGGCGTGACGACCTTTCGACGCGCGAGGGTACGAGCGAACTGCTTCGCTCGGGCGTGACCTGCATGGTGCAGCCGCCAGGCGAGACGGGCCCGAAGGTCCAGCGCTGGGTGACGACGTACGTCACCAACACCGACCCCTCGCGTACGGAAGGTGCCGCAGTCCGTTCGGAGTTGGACTCCATCCGTGGGGTGCAATGGGCGCTCCGTCCGCCGGCCGGCCAGACGGGCACGAATGCCTTCGGGGCCACGCTGCTCGCGGCGGCGCGTGCGGAACTCAGCCGTCAGGTGGACGCAGGTGTCATCGCCAGCTTCGACAACGCCTCGCTGAAGGTCACCGAGTATGCGGACCGTTGGTCGGTCAGCTACGCGTTCGCCCCGGCGTTCCCTGTCAACTTCGTCCTCATCAACGCGACGGTGTCGGTCCCGACCTCGTCCTTCACCGCCGCAGCGTAATCGGAGGCACCAGTGGTCGCTCCCACCATCAAGCACGCACTCTCGTCCATCACGCTCGGCTTGCGCGTCGGCGGACCTGGTGGCCCCCTCATCGGGTGGGCCACTGGCTTCCGCTGCCAGGAGACCTTCAGCCAGTTCGCGATCGAGATTCTGGGCAGTGCCTACGTGCAGCAGCATGAGCTGACGGGTGTCCGCAACAGCGGCTCGTTCGACAAGATCAAGCTGAACACCGAGGCCCTCGGCGATCTCGGTGCTGGCACGGTCTGGTACAGCCAGCTGGCGGACACCAGCGGGCTCATCCAGCTCGAGGTCAACAATCTCATCCTCACCGCCAAGGACCGCTACGGCGAGGAGCACGCGGTCATCGAGATTCAGGGCTTCAAGCCTGAGTCGCGCGTCTGGGCGGCGGCTCAGGGCTCGGTGATGACCGAGAACATCTCGTTCGTCTGCATCAAGATCATCGAGGTCTTGGGCATCATCCCAATCTGACGACGGCCTCGGCCGCCACGACTGACGGCCGCACTTCGCGGCCGTCTTTGTTTCCACGCCTGGGGAGGCGAAAATGACGTCTGTCACGCAAAAGTTGTCTGAGTTCGAGGCGCTCAAGGCCCAGAAGGACGCCGCCAAACAGGCGGCCAAGAAGCCCGCAGCCACACCCACCGCCAATGTGAAGTTGGTCTACCAGCACCCCGGCCTCGGCGAGGAGGTTGAGACGACGCTCGAGCTGCGTATCCTCACCTTCGATGAGAGCATGCGTCGCGACACGCTCGCAGGCGTCCTCGCCAACGCCAACTGGGACCTCTTGCCGCCCGAGGCGCAGACACGCTGCCTGGCCATCGCCACGGCGCAGGTCATGTGGCCCAAGGCACCTGAGTGGTTCACGTGGCTCCTCGAGTACGACACGCGCGCCGCGATCGAACTCTACCGCGCGGTGGAGGCCCACCGCGATGCCTACTTTCGCCCAGACGTTGGAGAGGGTGAAGGCGTTGCGCCAGCGCCCCGACTGGTCCTTACGCCGCTTGGCGCTCCCAAGTCCGCCACCTAGCACGGTGGACCCCCTGCGACCGAACCTGACGGAGGGGCAGTGGAACGAGTACACACTGTTGACGATGGGCGACGAGCACTGGTCTCGCTTCAACACGCTGCTGCTCGAAGAGCAGATGAAGGCGGTCGGTGACGGTGTGGTGTTGACGGGTGACCCCGTGGCGGACGACTTCGAGCGCCAGATTCAAGACGAGAACGCGGCGCGGCGCGCAGCGAAGGGGGCAAGCGGTGGCGAATAAGAAGGAGGTCATCGAACAAGTCTTCCGCGTCTCGGGAGGGGTGGACCCGAAGATTTTCTCCGAACTTCAGCGGCTGACGAGGCTATCAGAAGCCGCGGTGGGCGCGGTTAAACGCGGCGTTGATGCGAAGCTACAAGCCCTCAACAATCAGCTTGTTGATTTACTGAAAACAGCGAGGGCGGAGCAGGCCACTCTACAAACGCAGCTTAACGCGAACATAGCTGTCGCAGCCAGTATTGGTGCCCCCGGTGGGACCCCGGTAAGCGCCAAATACGTAGGAGACTCTGGGCTTATTTTTTCCGCCCAGGGGGCTGTACCACTCTCCGCTGCGGAGCGCGGGGCTCAATTAGGGGGGGTCAATTACCGTTTCCGTTCGCGGATGGTCAGGGGCGAGGCTATCATAGCTGCCAAGAACCAACGCGAAGCAGAGGCTTACGCTGCCAGGGAAGCCAGGGATACCATCAGAGAAGGGATGGTTTCTGAACGGGCAGCCGACCGTGAGGCCGCTGCCATCGGCAAGGCCAATTACCGTTTCCGTTCGCGGATGGCCAGGGGCGAGGCTTCCTATGCGAAATGGGCGCGCATGCGGGGCCACGACCTAGACCTCATTCAGGAGCGAGTGGAGGGCCAGCTCGGTGACCCTGACCAGCTTTCTTGGCAGATGCAGGCGAAGCGAGGGGCGTTCTACAACTCTCTGACAGCCCAACGGGCACTGCTTCAGGCGGATAACCCCGCTGACCAGGAGGCTGCGCGCGAAACATGGAAGCGCACCATGCAGGGCAAGGATGGTCCTGAAGCGATTGGACGAGGTATTGCCAAGGGATTGTCTGATGAAGCTAAAAAGGACGGTGGCGACCGAGGCATCCTCGACCGCTACATCACGCGTGGTGGCATATTGCGGGGAGCCACCGGGGTTATTGGTGGGCTGGCCAACCTCGAGCTGACTGCCATGCAGCACCCCGGCAGAGCTGGGGCCGTCAACCTGGCTACGCAGGGGATGGCCGCGAACGCGGTGCAGGGTCTCGGTACCGCTGCGGTGATGGCAGGGGCTGGCCCCATCGGGTGGGTGGCGGCGATCGGTGGCGCCATCTGGTCTGCGTTCAACAAAGTTGAAACGGCTAGGTATGAACGCGGCATGCAGCTGCAAGACAAGTCCATCGACTATCAGGACAAGTTTTCGAAGGCGTACGGGTGGGGTGGTGGCCACGGGTACAGCTCGAATAGCTATGAAGGTGGCATGGCGCGGATTGCGCGTCAGACTGCGGAGAACCGCCGACTGAAGTTCACCATGCGCAGCGGCTTCATCCTTCCGCGTGGTGCTGACGACTACACGGGAGTGAACGCTTTCGACACGGCCGCGCAGGACAATGTCCGCGACATCCGCGATAGATACCTTCGTGCGATGGCGCAGCGCCCGTATGGTATGAACCCGGACGAGTCGCTGTCTGCTCTGAACTCGTGGATGCAGGGCTCGCCGACGCGAGTCAACAAAGGGACCACGTCTACAATTCAGGCAGCACGGCTGTTGAACATGGACACCAGCACAGCCGCATCACTGCAGTACATGGGGGAGCAGGCGGGCCTGTCGGTGGGGGCCTCGCGGTCCGGGTGGCGGTCCATGGCGGGGGCTATGTACGCAGGCGGCATGAACGATGTCACCATCAACAACCTGATGGGGTCCTTGCGGCAACAAGGTGAAGCCCTTTCCGCACGGGGCGCGTCGTTCGACTCCATCGCCATGGGGTCCATGTTGGGGCGAGGCGTGGCGGCGGGTGTGCCTGCACAGCGGCTGGGCAATGAGGTCTCCGCATTCCTGAGTGCGAAGGATGAAGCCATGCAGCTCCTTGACGCGCCTGGGAAGCGCATTCAGGTCGGTATGCTCCTGGCTCAAGCGGCCCGCGGGCAGTCCGGTATCGCGGGCGCCAGGGATGCCCTCCGCGACAGTCAAGGCATCGACTGGGCTGGCAACAAGTCTCTTGAGTCCTATGTATTGGGGTCCCAAGGCTATCGAGGCAGCGAAGCCGAAAAGATGGCTGGCAGTGCCGGGCGTACCTACGCGGCCCAAGACATAACCTGGCAGAACGTGGCGGGGCAACCTAAGTCCTCGGCGGACGTCGAGGGGATCATCGGGGGCAGCTCGAACCAGATTGTTGTGGAGCACCTGCAGGAGGCTGCCAAACAGATCAACAAGGCAGCGTCTGCAGTGCAAAAGAGCAAGGATGGCATGGAGGTGATCGACAACAGCACTTGGTTCGATTGGACGCGGAAATGAGGCGGCTCACCGTAGAGGTCCATCGCCACGGGCTTGATCGGGCCATCCCAGTCAGCCAGCATGTGGTCTCGGTGTCGTGGACAAGGAGTATCGCCCAGCCGTGGGAGTCGGCCACGGTGGGCTTCAAGCTGCCCGTCTTCGTTGTTGTTGACCTCGTGCGTGTTGGTGACTGGTTGGTAGCGCGAGACCGGGACGGGGCCGCCATTTTCTGGGGCCACGTATCAGACGTCTCTGGGGGAGTGTCTTCGCGCGGAACGCAGGTAGCGACCGAGGTCACCAGTGTGACGGTTGAGTCCTGGTTCGCCGCGCTTAATCGCGTGAAGGTGTACGTACCGGCAGGCTGGACCAACACACGTGGTACGCTCTTTAACGTCACCGACTGGTATGCCGCGACGGTCCCTGTCTGGGACCCTTTGGCGGCTGGGGAGATCGGGGCATCTCTGCAGGCTGTCCATCGGGCTCTGGCGCGCGTCAAGCTGCCCGCATCCCTCGGCGGTGGCTACATCGGAGAGGAAATCCCTGTTGTTTGGAATGACGACGAAGCCAAGAAATATGCACCAGGGCGGGCCGGTAGCGTGGACCCGCTGAGCGTCGGGGGCGGTGCTTTTCCTTTCCAACTGTCAGCCCCGTTCTATCAAAGCTCTGTAGCCGAAACTTACCAGTCCGTTTTCGTCCCCGAATCAATGCTGGTGGAGATGTTCCCCTCCTTGGAAGCGGGGGACGCCCTGAGTAAAGACACAGCGCTGGGCAAGGTCTTGGGGCGCCAACCTGTGCTTGTCTACCGCGTGAGGCCGTGGCGCTCACGCCCGTTGGCAGAGGCAGCTACCACGTTCATCAACTTTCCGCTGTTGACAGACAAGGTCTCGTTCGCGGACGAGACCGCCTACGCACTATTGCAAGGTCAGATCGATCTACAGCAGGCCGTCGACAGTATCAACGCCAGCGTTGCGCGCCAGTCGCTCGCCCCATCGCAGACTCTTTCAAAGTTGCAGGTTCTCCAGGGCTCCACAGTCAACCATACCGCAGCAGACATGCAGTTCGCTGTCCTCGAACGCTTGTTCCGAAAGGTGACGTGGGACCTGGCGCAGGCTAAGCGACTCGTACCGAGCGCGGTTCGGTCTGTCAAGTTCCGGTGGAACGACTCAAACCGAGTGAACGTGACCTCTGTCGCGCTGGCGGCGGAAGCGGACTCTGCTTTGGAAGCCCTACCAGGGGCGGGGCTGCCAATCGCAGATGATGAGTCTGTGCTGGCCCACGGGGTACGGTTAGCCAAGCCTTCCGTGCCCTGGCACCTAGTTACGGGCAGCCCTGACTACCTCATGTACATGCGAGCCTACGCCGCACAGCTCATGCAATTTCAGTGGGGCGCGCACGCCATGTGCTCGGGCGAGATCATGCTTGACCCGCCAGACGCTACTGGGTCTGCCACCGTTCTGCCCCCCAAGGGGGCAATGCAATCCACCGCGGTGGACAGCCAGCTGCGTGCGGGGGAGATACTCATCGTCAAGATAGGCTCCGCACCGTCAGCCCTGAATTGCTACATCGACTCAGTGACGCATTCGTATGCAGTGTCCGGCTCAGGGGCCGAGGGTTTGCAGTGCTCCATCTCGTACTCGCGCGGCCTCTTCGAGCACCAGGAAGACTACATCCGCAACCCGACCATCCCCCTCAAGAAGGCGGCACCCGCTGTGCAAGCAACCCCGAATGCGCCGCGTGGTGGTGCTGTGACGCAGACCCCTGGCACGGACAAGCCGACAGAGCCGAAGGATGCCGTCGCATACGCCGAACTGGATTGGAACGCAGGGCTTACGGAAGCAGATCGCGCAGTCAACGGTCGGTTGCGTAACCTTTTTTCATTGTCCGATTACGGGGCTGGCTACGTCAAACCGAAGCCTGCTCACATTCCGTGGTGGTGCGGCATCGCGGTGAGTGCGTGGACGCGACAGGCGGGGTTGAACGCGGCCCACGTTCAGTCGTGGTACCACGTGCGCGACGTGGAGGCCTTCTTCACCTATGGGGCACACCCTAACCCTACACCGTCACGCATCAAGACGACAGTCAACGGAGAACCCATCTCCACCGCTTTCGCGACGGCAGGCCAGCCACGGGTGTGGATGGACTCTGCCACCATCCGGGCCACTTCGTGGCGGGATCTCGACTTCCGCCGGAACGACGTCATGCTGATCAACCACCAAGGGGCCACGAATGAAGCGCAGCACATCGTGCTCGTGCGTTCATACGACAAGACGACTGGCCTACTCGAGACCATCGAGGGCAACGCCCACGGCCTCACCCCGACGGGCGGCCGGGCCGGGACCGCCGGGGACTCGGCCGTCTGCGTCAATCGGCGCCATCTGAGCAACGCGGCGGACTTCCGCAAAGTGTATGGCGTGGGCCGCCCGTCTCCGCTCGACTACGACCAAGACCTGAACTTCACATGAGGTCCGCATGAGCAATCGTGACGTCTACCGTTTGCTCCAACGAGGAGGGGGCGTCGTCGCGCGCGCCGTCCGTTCATATGAGCTAGACGGCGGGCAGGTGTGCGATGTGTTCAACTCTGACACAGGGGATACTTGGAGAGGTTGTCCTGTTCTTGAATCCACGGGTGTGCCGATCGGCGCCCCCAGCGAGGTATTCAATGGCACCAAACCGCTGTCTGGCTACCCCCTAGTTCTACTCATCCATCAATCTGAGCTGCGCGTACCTATCGTTCTCGGCAAGCTCCGCAACGAGAATCTGCGGTACCAGGCGACGAGTGACGCCACCCCTGAGACGCCCCCCACCGAGCGCCCCGTCGTGAAGGACCTCGTGGTGGCCCTCGGTGGTTCGCGGCTCATCCTGCGCGACAACGGCACGGCGTCCCTGGTTGCAAATGGCAACCTCGACGTGCGCTCAACTAACGGGGTTATGTCGCTGGCGGCGGCGGACGGCGGTGACGCCAACACAGACGAGCGTTACGTGCTCGAGGGGCCCCTCTCGGAGAAGCTCTCTGAGTTGGTGACAGCCGTGAACCAGCTAGTCGTTGCAGTACTTGCGCTGCAAGCCAGAGGCGGCACCACTGGTGCAGAGGCAGCAGCGGCCTTCGCAGCCGCGGTCAGCGCACAGCCCGTGGCATCAGTCACCCCAGTAGACCGCCCCGCGCTCCAGAGCGCCATGCTCCGCGTATCCTCGAAGTCTGAAGCGGTGGTGTGACCATGGTCGTCGGACTCGTCCAGCTGCCAAGCCACGCGGCAGTATCGTACAACCAGTACTACGATTCGAAGCAGTACCCCCAGGAGTACCTGCTCCAATTTGTTGTGGGCGACGGCGACCGAGTCGAGGACTCCGTCCTCTGCCCCTTCGTCCACAACCTGCAGGCCCTCGCACCTTCAGCTCTCACCCGCACCTTCCCGCTCGACGGCCCGGTCTACGAAGAGCACGCAGGCTTCCGCGAGAAGCGGTTCCGCCTGCAGGGCCGCTCTGGTTTCAGTGAGTACTACCTGGGCGTCTTCCACAAGTTCCGCAACTTCCTCGAGAAGGTGCAGGAGAAGCAGAAGCAGAACCGCAACGCCTTCGTGCGCGGGGTGGACTACAAGCTCATCCTGAACTTCGCGTGGGAGGGCGAAGCCTACTACTGCTCCATCGTTCAGTTTGCCTACATCCGTGACAAAGCCACCTCGCGGCTCTCGTTTGAGTGGTCGCTCGACCTTGTGACGAACGGGGTCGTCGGCGGCAAGTGGCGGGTGCCCGACAATCTTAAGGCATATCTCGACGGCGGGGCGGACGCAGATGCCCACTGGCTGGCAACGCACCCTTGTCACCGTCGCGCAGCCGCGGCGCTTGCGGGCGCAAGCCAAGAGACGAAGGCAGCCGTCGGAGATGATGTCCTGAATATGGACGTCCTCGACGAGAGCCCGCTGCAACTCGAGGTTCTCGACGAGAGCCCGCTGCAACTCGAGGTTCTCGACGAGAGCCCTCAGATTGATCAGGTCATCGAAGTCCGCGGCGGCCTCGACCAAACCGTCAACTCGTTGGCAACGTCGCGCACGTCGGGCGCTGGCTTCGACTTCGGCTTGCAGCGGGACCTCTACACGCAGGCCACCGACAAGTCCGCCCGCCTCTACGATGCCTGGGATGACTTCGACTCGCTGCAGCGCGCTGAGCAGCGCTGGAACGTCATGTACATCTTGGGTTGGCTCTCTGACCTCTACATGGGTGCGTCCGCTTCCCTGGGGTACGTCTTCGAGCGGGTTTGGGACCAGCCGGTACCGGCCAATGCTTTGCCGCGCCCGCGCCGCCCCCTACCCAACCTGCCACAGCCGATGGCAGCTTGGACCACTACCGGGGGTGACCAGACCGCGTTCGACGTCGCGGCAGCCGCCACGGGCAGCCGCAACAACTGGCGCGCCATCGTCGACCTCAACGGCATGTTGGACGCCCGCACCAACGGCGATGGGTCGTTCCTCGGCCCAGGTCAGGTCCTCCTCTACCCCCTCGAAGGTGGGCTCACAGGCGGCAGCGAGGACCTCTACGGGACCGACCTCCTCGTCAGGGACGGCGACCTCGTCGCGAACGGGGACGACGACATCCTGCTCGTTGGTGGCCTCGAGAACCTCACTCAGAACATCGGTCACCGCATCCTCACGACTCGGGGCGAGAACCCTGCGTTCCCGCAGTTCGGCCTACAGAAAATCGTAGGCGAGAAGACCACCGAGAACTTCGGCGGCGCGGTGCTCAGCGACATCAAGACCCAGGTCACGGCGGACCACAGGGTATTCCGTCTTCTGGAATTGAGAATAGATACGACGGGAGACGTGGTGACTGCGACCTTCAACGTCGAAGCGGTCACGCGGGCGCGCACAGGCACCATCACAGCCCAGCATCCAGGGATTTCCTGATGAGCTTCACGCCACGGTCGGCCACAGAAATCCGCCAGACGCTGGTGGCGCGTATCGTCGCAACGTCGAAGCTGACGGACGTCGCAGAGGGCGGCGTGCTCGGCACGATCGCGGGCAATGTGGCGGAAGAGATCAGTGCTGTTGAGCGGCGTTATCAAGACTTCGTGGATGGCCACTTCTTCCAGGGCGTCTACGGGGCGGACCTCGATGACCGCATCGGGCAGCTGCCGCCCGGCTTCACCGCCAGACGCGGCGCGCAGCCGGCGAGCGGTGGCGGACTGTACCTCACCCGTGAGCTGGGTGTAGGGGCCATCGTGGTGCCCGCTGGGGGCATCCTGGTCGGGCGCTCTGACCAGCCCAACCTCTCGTACACCAACAGCGTGGCCTTCACCATCGCGGACGCCCAACTTACCTACCCGGGACTGGGCGACAACGCTATCCGCCTTGTTTGCACGACGCCAGGTACGCTCGGCAACTGCGGCGCGCACGTCATTGACACCATCCTGGCAGCTGACTCCGACATCATCGCAGTCGACAACACCGAGCTGGTGACGGGCGCAACGGACGGAGAGACCGACGAAGAGCTGCGGTCGCGGGCCTACCTCTGGGTGGCTTCGCTGTCGTCCTGCCAGCCCACGGCACTCGAGCGACTAGCTCTCAACTTTACCGGGTCGGACGGTACGTCGCTGCGGCACGCCAAGCTGTACGAAGACCCCGACCGCCCCGGTTACTCCGAGTTGGTCGTATCGGATGCCGCTGGCCTCCCAGCCATCACGCGGTCGGCCAATCCGACCAGCGGGACGGTGCCTACGCTTGCGTCAGGGCAGCGGTACACTTTCTACTTCGACTCGCCGGCTGCGAACCCCAATGCGCTGCCCACCTTCTCCCCCATCGCTCTGACCGTTACAAAGGCAGGCGGCGGGGCGACGACCACGTACCGCACCGACGTCGGGACGACATTCCTGCCCGTCGAGGAGCGCGGCGTCCTCTGGGTGGCACGCGACACGACGATGGACATTGCGGCGGGGGATGCCTGGTCCGTCAGTGGACACGACGTGTACGTCGGCATCGTCGCCGAGTTGCAGGTGTATCTCGAGGACCGCGCACGGGCAGCGGGAACACGCGTACGGGTCGTAGCTGCCATCCGCCAATGGCTGGCGCTTGCGGGCACTGTGGCAGTCAAGACAGGCTTCACGCCGACGGCGGTGTTCGCTGCGCTGAAGCGTGAGATTGAGGCCTACGTCGCGACCCTGGGCCCTGGCGAACCACTCTACATGTTCCGCCTCTACGATGCCCTGAGAGGGGTGGCAGGCGTGACGAACATCGTCTTGAACAGTGGCGACAAGTACCCGCAGAGCCCGCGGCATAAGTTGGTCATCAACACCAGCGGCATCACGCTGCAATAGGAGGCTGCGCGCATGCCTTTCTTCAACACACGAACCGGGGACCGCCCCCAGTTCCCGCTCACCAATGAGCGGCTCGACAAGCCTGACCTGGCCGCCATCGCCGATTATCTCAATGAGACACTCGTCCGCATGTTGGGAGCCTTGCTTGGCCCAAGCAGCGGTGCGCTGTCCCCCGTCACGTTCGACTTCAGTACGCCAGGGCAGGTCGAGATCACCAACCGCTGCTTCTTCGCGTACGCCTGGCCGGAGGTACCCGGGGACTTCGGGACACTGCAAGGTGGGGTCGTCATCCACGACCCTGCACGTGAGTCGCAACTAGCGTCCCTCATTGACCTGACTGAGGCGGTGGTGGACCAGGACGCTTGGATTTGGTTCCAGCGTATCGAGGTGACCACGCACACCGCTACGCGGCGGAACTGGGTAGCGGGGGCCGAGGCGACGGCGCCTGCGCTCACGCTGATGGAGGAGGCAGTCACCTTCCATGCCACGACGACCACAGCGCATGCAACCATCAATGAAGCAAACGGCTTCTTCAAGTTCGCAGCGGTGGACGCGGATGATTGGGCGGCAAACGCGCCAACCATCATTCGCGTCATCAACTTCCCCAACGGGGGGGACTACGCCACGGCAGCGTACCTCGATAACGGCACCGTCACCGAGTTTCAGGACCTCACCCTGACGGGGGCTACGGGCATCGCGAAGCAGCTTCGTTGGCTCTTCGCGAAGGTCAGCCAGATCATGGACTCGGACAACACCTTCAACACGGACACCGTACCTGCGACGGTGGCAGCGCGTGGTTGGGCGGACGACCCGGCGGCAGGCCTGTATCAGCTGTCGGCTGCGGATGCAGCGATGCAAGCCGACATCACCGCACTGCAGGCGGAACCCTACGTCCTCCATACCGTGACGCTCACGTATATGGGGCCAGGGGCCTGGGTGGATTCTGGGGCAGGGATATGCCCATCATCCGTTGCTGGTGTAAGCCCTGACGCCACGGCTTGCATCGTCTCTTTCGCAGGGCCGCCGGCTGGGTACGTAATCCACGGTATCTACGTCTCCAAGATACCTCTGGCATCGTCGTATGCGGGGTTTACAAGCGGTTCTCTGTTGAACATTCCTCTTGTGCCGACCTGGGTTGCCAACGTGGGCCTACCTTTTGTAACCAATGGGGCGGCATTTGATGTTGCGGTCAAGTTGCAGGAGTCGAACACATACACTCTGCACGAAGGTAGCTTCACGATCACCATGGTCGGGGTGAGAGTCTAAAATGGCGTACCTTCCCACTGCAGTTATTGCCCCCGTCGCCAACATCCCGGCGGGCACCGTACTGCCCACCAGCGTCATTCTTGACGGCACGGGCTCGACCTCGGGCTCGACATCCTCTGACCCTGGCGCGTCTGGCGTCTCGGTCACTGGCTTCCAGTGGTACCTCCTCGATGTCCCTAACGGCTCCACCACCGCTGTCCTCCTCAACGACACGACCGACACCTGTACCCTCGACGGCATCGACGCGGTGGGCAGTTACCGCGTAGGGCTCGTGGTCACCGATGACGCCGGCAAACAGTCCATCGCTGGTTTCGCCCCCCTCCAGGCCAACGCCTCGGGCGTGGTGCAGACGGTTGTCGTCACCACCGCGTACGCCTTCGTGCAGGCGCCAGCGTCAGCCACTGTCACCGTCACCGTTGAACTAACGAACACTGCCCTCGTCAAGCCGGCGCAGGGTGACCGGGGTTGGTTCCCGACGTCGTATTGGCCTCTCATGGATGAGGTCGACGCGCTGCGAGGCGACATCGACATTCTGCTCGCGTCCCCTGGGGGGGTGCTGCCGTACAAAACGGCCTGGATTTCCCCGCTGGCGGGCAGCGCCACCGCGGACGGCACGCCAGGCAATCCGTACAACGTGACGTCAGCAGCGGCGGGCGGCTACGGCGGCCCGCTCCATCAGGCTTTCGTTCTCCTCGCGGTCCTCGTGCCAGCGAACGCCAGCCAGGAGATGGCTCCGATCACCATCCACATGTTGCCAGGCGTGTACGCCGCCAACGACATCAATTTCTCCACGCCTTCGCCCATCACCTTCGTGGCGCATGGCATCTGCGTGTGGGGATCAGGAAGTTCGACCCTCAACGAGATGACGTGGCGGCGGTACATCTCGGCCAAGTCGTTCGTGTGGCCTGTGTCGGCCAAACAAGCCATGCGCATCGTCCCGGCGGACACAGACAGTGTCTTCTACCTCACGGGCCAAATCCAGCTGCTTGATTTCTCGAGCGGCTTCCACAACGCACTCTACCTCGAGAACGTCTACTTCCACACCATCGACACCGCATCGCAGACGGGGGCTTGCTTCCTCTTCCTCAAGAACTGTACGCAGCGGTCGACAGGCGACATCATCCTCTCCCCTTCAAGCAGTCTGCTCGAGGCCGAGGACACCTACTTCATGAGCACGGTGTCACTCACGGTGGATGGGCGTATCACGAAGGCGGTACGCTGTCGCTTCGCCCACAACGTGGTCGTGGATGACGCAAATGCGTCTGACATTGGCCTCATCGACTGCAGCTTTTTCGGTGTGCGTAGTTGGACTGGCCCATCAGGGTCGTCCAAGTTCGACGCTGTGACGTTGGCCCGCTTCCGCGCGGCTGCGTGGACCTACGCAGGGGGCGCCACTGAGCGCGACGTCACCTTCGACAGCGCGTTCTATGAGATTGAGGGTGGTGCCGGCAACGCCATCTCGAACGTGGTGACAGCCACGCAGTACACGAACACCTCGGACGTCTTCGACTTCGCGGATGACGACCTCTACCTTGTGCGCGGCGAGTTCACCGTGGGCGCGGTGGCGGTCGGGGACGTGGCCGACTTGTCCCTCTACATCTGCGACACGGCCAACATCGTCGCGGACGGGGTGAAGCTCGCATCCATCACGGTGGACGCGGCCTGCTCAGTGATCGCCAAGGCCGAGGTGCGCTGCACCAGCACAGGAAACTACCTGTCGTATGACGCGGTCTTCTTCAAGAAGGGGCCAACCGTGCCTGCTGAGGGCGTGGTTGATTGCGAGGTGGACCTGGCCTTCGCGGGCATCACGGGCGTGCGCTTCGCCTGGGTGCTCACTCCGGCGGGTGCAGGGACATGGACGGCGGGCAGCACGGCCACGCTGAACAAGACGAAGATTCATCGCCTCATCGGCAAGTACTGAGGGCCCGACGCATGCTGCAATACCTACTACTATCGTTGCTTGTTAGTACTCCCGACCCCTCGACCCGCACCCACGCCTGGCGCGTCGTCGACCAGGTCTCGGGTAATTACCGATGTGAGTACGCCTGCTCGACGACTGCGGTCGACGCGGCGCGCGACACCGCGTGTATCCAGGCCGCCCTCGACGTCGCCAGCGCAGGGGGCAAGTACGTTGCCCTGGAGCTTCCCAAGGGCGTCTGCCGCATCAACGCCCAACTGAAAGTTCCCGTCGAGCCCGGGACGCTCGGGAGCCTTGAAATCTACGGGCAGGGCGCGCCATGGACCACAAACCGTTCGAACTTCGGCGACGGCTCGTGGACGGCCGCGAGCTTCCGCGGGACGGTGCTCTACTCCGAGCTGTCGTCGGGGGCCATCCTCACGCTCGGGACGGATGAGACGATCACCGCGTCGAACCCTGGGACGGACGTCATCACGCTCTCGTCTGCCACGCACTTCGCGGTGGACGACTGGGTGACGTTCCGCAATGACCTCGACTCGGCGCAGCCGGCGGGTATCAGCGTCGGGACCGGCTACTACGTCAAGTCGGTCTCTGGCGACGACATCACCATCTCCCTCACCGACAGCGGCGGGGCCAACCTGACCCTCGACATCACCGCGTCCGGCACGGGCACAACGCACATCACCAACTCGCCTGGCGGGCGCTGGATTGTGCGCGACCTCGCGATCATGGGTTTCGGCGGAACTTCGCGGACGACGAAGGGACTCCAGATTGTCGGCGGCTCTGGCATCGCGCTCATTGACCTTCAGGGCGTGACGTTCGCGAATCTCGGTGTCGGGCTCGACCTCGGGACCGTCGAGGACGGCGCGGCGCGCTCGCTCGCGTTCTATGGTAACTTGGTCGGCTTCCTCGGCGATGGGCACACGAATTCCAACCTGTTCACGGCCACGGACTGCTCTGGGAACACGAGCTGCGGAATCCTCAAGGGCTCGACGAACAGCTTCTTCGGGGGAACGGTCCAAGGCTCGCTGAACTACGGATTGCGCTTCCTCGGCGGCGAGAACCAAGTCACGGGCGTCTACTTCGAGGACCTCACGACGACCGGCGCCGCCATCTCGGACGAGCGTTCGTCCTCGTGGATTGTACGGTCTATCGCTGGCGCTACGCTGACGCTCGATGGCCCTGCTCCGGTCGACAATACGACCGTCTACGTCTGGGTGGACGGGTCTTCGTCGGTCATCCCGACGTCCGTTCCGGCCACGGTCGCTGGGACCGTCTACCACGTGTGGGGCTCGTCTGGTCGTACATGTACGCTGCGCACGGCGACAGCGGGTGGAGGGTCCGAACTGGTCTACTCGGACTCGGGCACGGGCAACGTGCGCATGACGGCATCGACGGCGGAGGCCGGATACAATGTCTTCGTGAACAACCACTATGGGCCGAGCGGCGACGACGTGAGCCTCTGGAAAAACAACGCGACGTTCCGTAATCCGACGATGCCGAACGCGACGACTATCCAGAAAGGGACTTCGGCCGTCACCGTCGAGCAGCCGCAAGCGTGTGTTGATGGCGGCGTCGGCAGCTACTGCCAGTCGTTCAACAACGGCGGCATCCACCTTTCGTTCACGAACCCCGTGGTCGCCTCGCCAGGGCTGTTCTTGGAAACGGCAGCGGCCCTCTATTTCAATCTGCATACGGCGAGTGGGCTCAACTTCAACTGGGAGTGCCGCGACGCGCTCGGGTACTGCCAGTTCCGCGACGCGACGAACGACGTTGCGTTCCTCGCCATCAACCCGAACGGCGCTGGCGCGGGCGACAACGAGGTCGAGGTCAAGGCGGCGACACTGACTGTCGAAGGTGGGCAGACCATCGTCGGGTCGCTCGCGTGCGACGTCATCACCGAGCAGGTCGCGGCTTCGGGTGTGACTATCGACGGCACGCTGATCAAGGACGGCCTCGTCGATGGCGTAGACGTATCCGTCCTCAACGCCTACGTCGCGCCGTGCACGGCTGTAGGCGATGGCGTCACGGACGACACCGCGACGATTCAGGCGTGCATTGACGGTACGCCTATCGGAGGGACGCTCTTCCTACCGGAGGGCGTCTATCTCATCACGGCGGGGCTCACGGTCGCGAACGCGATTGAGATCGTCGGACAGGGTGCCGCCAGCAACACGACATCGGAGGTGTACGCGTTCGGCAACGCATCATGGGCGTCCGCGACGTTCCGCGGGACGGTCCTGAAGTCGGCGCTTGCCTCGGGGACGATGCTGGCGATGGTGAACAACGACCCGCGCTTCATCGTGCGCAACGTGGCCTTTTGGGGCACCGATGACGGCGCGGACTCGACTCTCATCGGGCTGTCGATGACGACGAACGGCGGGCAGGCTCCGCGCCCCATCATCGAGAACGTTTCGGCCTTCAATCTGAAGACGGGCATCAAGTGTACGACGTGCACGGCAGGGTCGCTGCGAGACATCTACCTCGCTGGCAACAGCGTCGGCTTGGAGCTGTCGGCGTCCTCGGACGCGGGTAACGTCATCCTGAACCCGCGCGTCGTGACGAACGTGACGGGCGTGCTCCTGACGGGCGCGCTGAACACGAACATCGTCGGCGGGTACTTCTCAGCGAACACGACGGGAATTGACCTGCTCGGCGCTCGCGCCTCGACCATCACTGGCGCCCAGTTCACGGGCAACACGGCGGGCATGGTCATTGAGAAGTCGGGCGGAGGCGGGACGGGCTCGGGCGGCGATCAGAATACGATTCGTGGGTGCCAGTTCGTCACGAACGACCCTGTGAGCGTCTACGGCTCGGGCAATCACTTCGAGGTGACTGGTATCACCAACTCGCCGGCCATCACGCTCCAGTCGGGCGCGGCGTACAACTACGTTGAGTACCTCGGCGGCGTCGGTGGGAGCTACACGGATTCGTCGGGTCAGCAGAACTTCAAAATCTACCAGTCGGCGAACGGCCTGGAGTTTTACGACTCGGCGATGGTCTCGTTCGAGGATGGCATGGTCACGGCGACATCGGCGACAATCGGGGGTGCGTCGATTGCGGCGGGTGACTTCTCGACGGCAGCGACAGGCGACTACGTCGCAACGGACCACATCAACGAGCTGACCAGCGCGAATGGGGTCTATTTCGACGCCGATACAGCGCACGTGAAGGATGGTGTCGTATACGCAGCGGGTGGCTTCCAGTCGCAGGGAGACCCGTCGGCCGTCTATTGCAATGTGAATGACGCCGGGAACGAGTGGGAGATGTCGAGTATCGACATCGCAGCGTCGAACTACCTCAAAACGGACACGATCAACGAGCACACGGCTGCGGCGGGTGTCGCGGTCGAAGGCGTGCTCCTGAAGGACCACGCAATCACGATTGACGGGACCGGCGGCGGGAACGTCTCGCGCGTCCTGTATCAGCAATACCTGACAGAGACGACGGAGGGGACCTCTCAGGAAGACCTGAAAACGGTCTCAATCCCCGCAGGCACGATGGCTGCGAACGGCGACTCGATAGAGGTGGATGCCTGGGTCGAGTGCGACGCGGACGCCAACAGCAAGACCGCGACGATGTACTTCAACGGCTCGACCTTCGAGACGAACACGCGCAGTCCGTGTGTGTCGGAGACGTGGCACCTGCACGGCGTGATCATGCGGATTGACTCGACACACATGGCGTGGATGGGGAAGCTCGACTATTCGAACACGGTCGGCTCGCTGCACACGTACACAGGCGACACAATCACATGGGCGAATGCCCAGGACTTCACGATCCGCGCGACCACGCCAACGCAGGCCGGCGACGTCACGCTCTATCGCCTGAGCCTGAAGTACGTGCCTGCGGTTACGCCATGATCGCTACACGCGCCATTCGGAGGGTGTTTTGAGCGCTACGCAGACCATCTCTCACTGGCTCGCGCTCGGCGCCGTCATGCTCTGGCTCGCGGCTTCTTGGCTCTCTCGACTTCGCTGACGGAGGCATCGTGCTCGACAAGGACATCGTGATCTTGGTGGGATGGGTCGGGACGATCATCGCGTTCGCGTTCCTCTTCGGCCGTCGGCTCCAGAAGCTCGAATCGGCGGACGAGCAGCTTTCGAGCGCCATCGCGGCTCTCACCGTGACGGTGAACGAGCTGGGGAAGACGCGACTCACAGCGAACGAGTCGACCACGCATCTGCACGAGGTACGAATCGCGCGTCTGGAGGAGACGCGCGCGACGACCAACGAGAAGCTCTCGGCCCTCGGTGACCAGCTCTCTGAGGTATCCGCGGCGCTGCACGCGGTATCGAACATGGTCGCGCGCCTCGACCAGCAGCTCGGCGACATCAAGATCCGTCTGAGCCACCGGCCGGGAGGCGACGCATGACCGGCGGCTACCCGTCTATTGATCAAGAGCCGAACGACGCCCGCCGTCTGGCGGCGGACAGCGCCAAGCTGCGCGGGCGCAAGCCTATTGATCGGAGCGTGTCTATTGTCCAGCGCGAGCCAAGCCCCCGTGTCGCGGTCGCGGTGCTCGTCTTCGAGCTGGCCGCGCTGGCGCTTCTCATGTGGCTGGCGATGGCGGTGGCGTCATGTTCGGTTCCGGCCCCAGATTCAACACGTCAGGCGGACGTGTACAACGAGTCACCGTGATCGACGAGCAGACCGAGGACGTCGATACGCGAGACGGCGACACGCTCGTCTGCCCATCGTGCAAGAGCGACAAGCTGCTGCCTCGCTACGAGTCGGCGATGGTGCGCTGCCAGGGCCGCGGCGACATGGTTGGCTTCGAGAAGCTGGTACGCGCCGACGGGAGGCCTCGACGATGAACCGTGGTCAACGCATGCTGCTCATCGAGTTCTTGGGGCTGACGGCCATCTTCATCGCGGGCTGCCTCTTCCTGGGGCACATGCTTGGGTGTGCCTCGACGCCTGTGATGGAGGCGGACTACCTCGACCGAGGCATCGTGAGCTGCAACGTCATCCCGAGCGACGGGGTACGCCCCTGCATCATCGAGCTTGAGACGTCGGACGAGAAGGTGTTCGCCACGCTCCGCGGGATGACGGGGTGCGTCGTGCGGACCCGACAGACCTTGCGCCAGCCAGCATTCGATGTATTCTGACGGGCATGGAGACCCTCTTCGCGCCGATGTGGGACGGGGACCCGGGCGCGATGCCAGACGAAGAGCCCTTTCCTTGGGGCGACGAATCGAGAGAACGAGAACAACGACGAGTGGTGGTGATAGGGGGCGACCCCGAGGAAGAGGAGATCGACGATGGGTAGCAAAGCGGACACATGGGAGAACGGCCTGCTCCTTCTCCTCTTCAACAACACGGCCTTCACGCTCGTCGGCGACGCCGCGGGCCTCTTGCCGTCGGCCGCGGCCGGTAGCCTCTATCTGAGCCTGCACACGAGCGACCCGGGCGAGGCCGGCGACCAGACGACGAACGAGACGGCCTACACGAGCTATGCGCGTGCAGCGATCGCTCGGTCGGGTGCGGGCTTCACCGTGACCGGCAACAGCGTGGTCAACGCCGCGATTGTCGACCACCCTAAATGCACGGCGTCGCCCGGTGCTGCCGTCACGCATTTCGGCGTGGGGACGGATTCGAGCGGCGCGGGCAAGCTGCTCTACTCGGGCACGCTCACGACGCCGATCACGATGTCGGTGGGCACGATTCCGCGCTGTGAGGCCGGCGCGCTCGCGATCACCGAGTCCTAATCGCTTGCATGCAGGCGCAAGGATGCAATCATGACAAACTGCCAAAACTGCAAGCACGCACTGGAGGTGCAGACCGCACAAGCGCCATTCCGGGTCGTGCTCTGTCGGCGCTACCCGCCGGTCTTCACGTTGACCGAGGCGCAATGGCAGTTTCCCGTGATGCAGGCCGAGGGCCTGTGCGGTGAGCACGCGCCGACGCTGGTGACGCAATGAGCAGCGCACCAGGCATGGTCAAGGACCGCGTCAAAGAGACGAGCACGACGACTGGCACGGGCAACGTCACGCTCGCCGGCGCGGCGACCGGCTATCAGACGTTCAACGCGGCACTCGGAACGGGCACGTACTTCGACTATTGCATCGCGGCACAGGGCGGCGCTGACTGGGAAGTCGGGTGTGGCTACCTCTCGGACGCGACGACGCTCGTGCGCGATGCTGTCTATGACAGCAGCAACTCGGGCTCGGCCGTGAGTTTCTCGGCGGGCACCAAGGACGTCTTCTTGACGTTCGCGGCGCGCTCGATTCAGCAGACCGCCTCGCTCGGTGCCGCGCTCCTCATCAAGAACGGAACCTTCATCCCGTAGAGGTAGATCATGGGACTTGCAGACATCGTGAAGGCCAAGAAGCCGACGCCTATCCCGCGGGAGACGCGGCTGGCGGATGAGAAGGTGGAGCTCGAAGCGTCGGTCGGCTCGGCGTACTCGGCGCTCGTTGACGGGGCCGAGTTCGCGGGCGCGGGCAAGATGGACGGCGATGTCCTGGTCTACCCGACGCAGATCGACCTCGCTGCCGAGCTGCAGGAGTGGGTCGTGAGCGCGGGTATCAAGTGCGGGTTGACGTGGGAGGGCGAGGACCACCCCGTCCTGCACGTGTCGGTCTTGGCGGTGCCGGACCCGGTTGTGGTCGAGCCTTTGCCAGAAGCGCCCGTTGAAGGAGGTGCATAGTGGCCTTCCGGTCACGATGTAGGTGTATCGCGCCATCGCAGATGCGCATTACAGCTACGCGAGCACGTACGGGCGGGGCGGCCTATTCGAGCGAGGAACGACTTGCCGCAAAAGAGGCACGCGGCCTCGGCCATGCGGCGGCGACGGGTAGCTCCGTCCTTGGACTCGGTAACAGCAAACAGCTCTCCGGCTTTAATGTCGCGGGTGCGGACAAATTCATTCCGATTCCACCGGGCCTTTGCCGCACAATTACGCGAACAATATGTCGAGGCGGTGCCGGCCCGGACAGCGTAGTCTTTGCCGCAACTAGCGCATGCGGCCATCACGGCGCGACGCTTATGGCCGGTTTTGTCAGTAACGGACAGTTCGCGCGCGGAGGTGCGATTTGAGCGGCCCTTCAACGTCACCGATTTTTAGCCGGGCCGGCGATGTGCAATTCGTCGGCGCCATGACAGTGGCAAATAATACAAAGGACTTGACCGGTGGGACCTCATACTTGGTCTTCACGGCGGACGCGACGAACGGTGGATACGTCCGTGAGGTGCGGGTCAAGGCCGACCCTGTGAACAACACGGCAGCTACAGTCTGCCGTCTGTATCTGAATAACGGGGCGACAACAGGCACGGCCAGCAACTCGACGTTCATCACCGAGATCGGCATCCCCGCGGTGACGGCATCGGCGACGGCGGCGCAACCTGACTTCGTCATCCCGTGCGACTTCGTCGTCCCGGCCGGCTACAAGCTCTACCTGAGTTGGGGCACGGCGCCGGGTGGCTCGGGGCAGTTTTCGGGTACGGCAATCGGCGGGAAGTATTGAATGTGACTGACCTCGTCGCCAGGTACGTGGAGCTGAGCCGACTGCTCTTGTCGCTGTCGCCGAAGCCGAACTACGTCGTGCTCGCGCAACTCAATGCGTGCTGGGCTGCCATGACGGACGAGCAGCGAGCGGAGGCAGAGGCGCGTGCTGCTGCCGTTAAGGTCGAGCCGTAGATGTGGGACTTGTCCCATATCCCGAAGGGGGCGCGGGTTTGGCGGTTTGAGCCGAACACGGTTCGTGGCATGGCATATGACCGCCCGGTGCGTATCCCTAAAGGGGTCGATTCCATCGCAATCATGTGCATCGGCTCGGGGGGCGGCGGCGGCGGCGGGGCCGGAGGCGCGGCGGGGGCAGGGAAGGGTGGTGGAGGTGGAGGCCCGTCGGGCAGCTACGGATTTGCGATGTACCGCGCCAGTGCGTTGCCTACGTCGCTGTTCGCTTATGTCCCGTGTGGCGGACCGGGTGGCGCTGGCGGGTCATCTGGTAGTGGCAGTGCCGGAGTGGGTGATACCGGGTCTTATGTCAGGCTCGGGCCGGGTTCCGGGGCTCTCAGCATCGTGTGTGCAGCAGAAAGTGCCGGCGGAAGCGGCGCAGGCGGGCTCAGTAGTGGAAGTGGAGGCGGGGGCGGCGTAGGGGCGCCGGCCACACTGGTAACCAACTACCCGCTCATACAACTCGCCCTTGCCTACAACTTCGTAGCCGGCAACTCCGGCGCCACAGGCGGCACGGGCAACGCGGCAGGATCGTCGATCACGATCGGGACGGGCCTGCCAATCCTAGGCGGTGCGGGCGGAGGCGGCTGCACAAGCGCCAACCAAGCCGGCGGCGGCGTTAACGCGTTGGCGAATACGCCATTCAACGCGAGCGCCGGTGGAGCCGCCGGGTCCGGCGCCGGAAATGCGGGCTTCCGCTTCGAGCCCTACCCTATGATCTATGGCGGCACCGGCGGCGGCAGTTCCAACAGCACGACAGGCGGCGCCGGCGGCGATGCGGGCCCGACGGCGTACGGCGCTGGCGGCGGTGGCGGCGGCGCCGGTGTGACGGTCGGCGGCCGCGGCGGCAACGGGGGTCCGGGGCTCGTCATGATTTGGGCGTGGTGACGGCATGTTTGACATGTCTCATATCCAGAAGGGGGCGCGGGTTTGGAAGTACGCGGGAGACGGTGGAAGCGCGCAATTAGAATGGCATAAGCCGCCGGGTATCAGTTTCGTCAGCTTCATCGTAATCGGGTCAGGTCAGGGCGGAGGCGGTGGCGCAGGCGGTAGCGCAGGCACGCAACGAGGCGGCGGCGGCGGCGGAAGCTCGCATGGCGCCATTTTCGCCACATTCCCATCATTCGTCATCCCGCCCATGTTGTTCTTGGCAATAGCCGGTGTCTCCAAAGGCGGCGCTGGCGGAGTGAGTGGCAATGGCAGCGTCGGGGTAGCGGGGGCGCCTTCTCACGTATTTGCGGCGGGCAGAAATTCGACTCCTCAAAATCTCTTCTTCCGTTCGATGAGCGGAGGCCCGCAGACGGGCAACGGAGGCACGGCGATCGGTGGCGCATCTGGCGGGACGGGGTTTATTGCCACAGTCGCAGACTGCTCGCTCATTCAGTGGGCGATTTCCTATCGGATCGTCGGGTCAAACGCATCGGCGACGGGCGGCACCGGCAACGCCGCGGGCTCCTCAATCACGATCGGCACGGGCCTGCCAATCCTAGGCGGTGCGGGCGGAGGCGGCTGCACAAGCGCCAACCAAGCCGGCGGCGGTGTCAACGCCCTGGCGAACACGCCGTTCCTCGCCAGTGCCGGCGGCGCCGCTGGCAGTGGCGCCGGCGGCTCAGGCTTCAAGTTCGAGCCCTATCCGATGATCTACGGCGGCACGGGCGGCGGGTCATCTAACAGTACGACAGGCGGCGCCGGTGGCGATGCAGGTCCGACGGCGTACGGCGCTGGCGGAGGTGGCGGTGGCGCCGGTGTGACGGTCGGCGGCCGCGGCGGCAACGGGGGTCCGGGGCTCGTCATGATTTGGGCGTGGTGACATGCACGATCTCTCCAATCTACCGAACGATCCCAAGACCACGGTCTTCGCGCCGACTGGTTCGTGGCAGCCGTGGTTCAAGCCGCGTGAGTGCACGGGCGTCACTATCACCGTCCAAGGCGCGGGCGGCGGCGGCGGAGGCGGAGGCGGTGCCGCGGTAGGCGGAGGCGGAGGCGGCGGCGCATCGGGCAGCCGCGCGAGCTACACGTTCCAGGCCGCGGTCGTTCCCGACGTCCTCTACATCAATGCGGGTGCATCAGGCGCGGGCGGGGCCGGCGGCGGTGTCGCGGCGAACGGCGTAGCAGGTAGCGCGGGCGGGTCGTCCTACGTCTCGCTCGGCCCCATGACGACGGCACAATGCGTCTTCGCGATGGCCACCGGCGGAAACGGCGGGGCGCTCGGCTCGACGTCGGCGGGCGGTGCGGGGGGGACGGCTCCGGTCGCGACGGTGATCACGACGAACTGTGTCATGGCGCAGTGGTCCACGTCTGCGGTCCAGGTCGCGGGTATCGCCGGGACGAGTGGAGGTACGAACGCGGGCGCCGGGACGGGCTTCACCCCGGGCACGGGCCTGCCGGTCATGCCTGGGTGCGGTGGCGCGGGCGGAGCGGCGGGCAGCACGGGCGGCGGCAAATACGTCGCCGTGGCCAACACCTTGCTCGGCGCCACGCTCTCGGGCGACCCCGCGTGGAAGCACGGAAATTCCATGTACACGTTCGGTGGCTCGGGCGGCGGCGCAGGCCTGCCCGGAGGCTCGGGCGGCAATGAGGCGGCGGGCGGCGGAGGCGGAGGCGGTGGCGCGGGTGCGGCAGGCGGTGGCGCGGGCGGACCTGGCGCTCCAGGGCGAGTGGTGATTAGCTGGTGGTGAGCTTCTTCCCGGTCTCAGGTGATGCGGTCTCGGGCGTAGGCGAGAACCCGTACGCCGCGTGGTCATCCTCGTCCGCCGGCACTTCGACCGCGGACCTGACGCCAACCATCATCGTCGCATGGACGGCGACCGCGGACGGGGCCTCGACGGCGACGCTCGACGAAGCCCGCATTGACACGACGGTTGCCGGCTCGGCGTCGGGTGACAGCACGGCCGACGCGACGATGGTCACGGTCCAGACTTGGGCGGCGACGGCGGACGGGTCGAGCACGGCGGACATGACGCCGACCATGCTCGTTGCGTGGGTTGCGACGGCGGACGGCACGAGCACCGCGACCGAGGACCCGACCGCCATTCAGTGCCGCGGCGCGACGGCAGACGGAACGAGCACGTGCGGCGGCGATTGGTCGGTCGTCCAGTGCTGGGACTCGGGCGCGGCGGGCACGTCGACATGCACGGGCCTGCTCATCCCGGTCCAGTGCTGGGACGGCGGGGCGGCGGGCGAGTCGACGGCGATCTGGAAGACCGTCTCGCCGTGGACGGGAACGGCGGACGGCACGAGCACGGCCGTTGCGGACTTCGCTGGCGTCCTTCAGTGGGAGGGGGCGGCTGACGGTAGCAGCACGTGTGGCGGGGCGATGGTCACGGTGCAGCGGAAATATTTCCGCGTTGGTGATGTGCAAGCCGTCTGGGCTGCTAGTGCGCCAATCACAGGCATACTAGACCGAACGGGAGCAGTGCCATGACGACGTTCACCATTCCGCGCGGCAGCACCAAGACGATGTCCATCGTCGTCAAGAACTCGCGCGGCGTGGTGCAGGACATCACGGGCATGACAATCGAGGTTGCAGTCAAGCGCAACCCTGACGACCGCGAGGAGGAGTTGGTCTTCAAAACCACGGCCACCCCTGGTGATGGCGAGTTCGTCAACGCGGTGCTCGGTCTCGTCGACATGTACTTCCTGCCAGCGGATACAGAAGACCTCACGCCCGACACCTACTGGTTCGATGTGTGGGCCGTCGAGGGGGCGGACCGTTATCAGATCGTGGTGCCATCCAAGTTCATCGTCGCGGGCCGCGTGCTCGACATGGACGGTGCCTGATGGGTACTCCCTACGAGGCAGGAGGAGGGGCGCCATGGGCCTTCACTGGCTTTGCGGGGCCGTTCTCCGCTTCAGGTGGGGGCGATGTTTACGGAGGGCTCGACACGGGGGGTGGTGACCCCTACCTCATCGCAGACGAGACCCTCCGCCTCACCCCATCCTGGTTCCCTTTCGACTTTGACGGGCCGCTCCTGCGTGACCGTGCGAGCGCCAATCAGGTGACAGAGGAAGGCGGGCAGGTTCTTAGCGTCATGCGAATGATAGTCCCCTGGGACACCAAACGCGAGCCCTTCAACGTGAAGGTGCGTGACATGTTGGGCAACCTACATCCATTACTCGAGGACGGCTGCTATTCGGCGCGCATGGGTCAAGGTACGTCCTGTCGCAGCTACGCTGGTGGCCGTATCGTCCGCTTCACCGTGCCTCCGTTGGCCCTCGGGGTGTATGATATTCTTGTGACCACCCCCTCGGGCAGTATCGCCACCGTCTTGCGCGCGTTCCGTGTGCTGCCCACGCCTGACTCGCTCGAGGTGAGGGCGATGCGCCGGCTACCGCGCAGGGTGTATACCAAGGCCTTCGGGGAGGACTGACAATGGCTGTCCTAATCGCCAGTGTCACCGTCAACACTGTTGAACTGCTTGTGGTCACCGCCGACACCGCTTGCACGGCGTCTGACTGGTCCATCACTGCGGTGGACGACATCGCAGGTAATGTACTCGTGGTCGACGCTGTGCAGACAGCGCCAGCGGTTTTCGCGCTCGAAGTAAACGGGCTGTTGCCTGGGATGGACTACGTGGTCTCGGCTACGTTCGACGACGGCATGAACCCGCCGAACGCGGATAGCTTCGACCTCGCGGTCAGTGCAAGCGCGTTGAGCGCAGACGGCGAACCATTCATCCACACTACGGGCGGGGTGCTGCCCTACCCGTACGGGCTACTCGAGGCACTGACGTTCGCCTTCGGCAAAGAGAGCCAGACAATGGCTGGCGTCCCTGCCTGCACGACGACTGCGAACTTTGCGGTAGGTGACGTGAACCTCTTCGTCACCTCGACCTTCGGCTTCCCTGATAGCGGAAGTTTGTGGGCCCCTGGTCAGAAGAAACTAACGTACACGAGCAAGACGGATACCGCATTCGTGGGTGTAGCGAAGGGGCAGGAGGACTATCTCGCGCTGTCCGATCGCTCGCAGCTCACACTGGTGTCGCGAGACGTCACGCCACCCGGGTACGGCTACACCTGGCGCTAAGCAGGCAGAAGGATGCCGGCTTTTGTTTTTATCTTGCCGATGGCACGCATGTGAGGTAGTCCTTAGCTCAAGGAGGTCACCATGGTGACTAAAGCAGAGCGAAAGGCAAATGCGTCGAAGGGCGGGAAAACGAGAGCGGAGCGCCTCACCAAGCGTGTGTTGGTGGAGCAAGCTCGCAAGGGTGCACTGGCGAGGTGGGGAGACGAAAATACCCCGCGGGCTGTGGCGGGTGATGAAGGAAAGCCGCTCAAGATAGGAGGAGTGGAGATCCCCTGCTACGTCCTCAATGATGGACGACGAGTTTTCACTACAGGTGGCCTGCAGGCTGCAATCGGGCTCTCAACAGGGGGTGGAAAGAACGGAACGCGCAAAGTCCCCGCCCTGGTGGCGAAACTGAAGGAAAGAAGTAACGATCTCGCTGAGTTGACGAAACGCGCAAACACCCCGTTCCTGTTTATCCCGAGAGGGGGCGGGGGCACAGCGCTCGGATACGAAGCCACTTTCTTGGCGGATTTGTGTACCGCGGTACTCGCCGCCCGAGCAGCGGGCCTGCTCACTCAGCACCAAGCACGGGTGGCCGCCCAGTGTGAAATCCTCATGCGGGGGTTCTCTTGTGTGGGGATTATCGCGGTTGTGGACGAGCACACGGGGTACCAAGAAATACGTGCCAGAGATGCTTTGGCGCGTAGCCTTGATGCTTATATCGCGAAGGAGTTGCAACGGTGGGTGAGGGTGTTCCCTCCGGTCTTCTATCGTGAGATGTTCCGGCTGCGTGGTTGGGTCTTTGATGAAAAGACAAATGCACGCCCGCCCCTCGTTGGGAAGCTCACCAACGACCTCGTGTACAGTCGTCTCGCGCCGGGGGTGCTTGAGGAGCTTCAACAGAAGAATCCGAAGGCGGAACGCGGTTACCGCCTGGCCAAGCACCACCAATGGTTCAACCCGGACATCGGCAGCCCCATGCTGCACAAGCACATCGTGAAGGTCACTTCGTACATGGAATGTTGTGAAACTTGGGACCAATTCATGGCTACACTCGACAGGCTGATGCCTGTACGGGACATACTGAGCCTTCAAGCAGAATCAGACGCAGCAGCGGCTTCATCTGAAGCTGCGGGCGCTGTGCTCTAACCCGTAGAGGGCCTCCACGAGTCATCACACAGTAGTGTGTGGTCGCGGAGGCCCTCATGGACCAGAGCTGGGGACAAGTTGAGCAGGCGCTGCGTGACACCCTCGTTCACAAGTCCGAGGGACGCGCCTTCCGTCGCATTGCGGACGCCTACGGGTTCGCCCACCCCGCCTCAGAAACGAGCGAGCGTGCATGGCGCGGGGCGCTCCACCAAGTAGCGCTCGGCCTGCGTGGCACGTTCAAGACCACCTTCATGGCGGTCGAGGCGGCGCTTTCGGACTACAACGAGCTGGTCAATGTGACAGTCGACGCCAGCACGCCGCTCGTCCTTACCGCGACCCCTGGCACCTTCACCGCCGCACATGTCAACCGCTACGTGCGCACGCAGTGGGGTCTCTTCTGGAGCGTAGGGCCGTACCCCATTGGGGTAGGCGACGTGTTGCACCTGGCGCCGCGGCGCACGGCCTACTGGGACGCCCCCACGTGGGACCTCGAGCCGCTCACGTCGCGCACGACCACGGTTGAAATCCTGCCGTTTGTCTGGCTCGAGCGGACGCCTGGCGAGCCTCTCTCATTGGACACGCCTGAGAATGTAGGCGTGCCGTGCCTCGTCGAGATAGTACTCCTCGTTGACGCAATCGACCAGGTGCCGCCGTCCTACCTGCGAACAGATGCGACGGTGGCGGGCAACAGTGACGGCATGCCGTGGGCCGGTTACTTGCTTGAGAACGCTGACCTGCCGGGCAACCCAACAGGTAACGGGCCGCTGCCAGTGTACCTGAGTGACGGCACGGAGCTGCCTGGCGTGACGCAGCAGATTGACCTGTCGCTGGCGGCGGGCTGCACAGCGCTCATTGGCTTCGCCCCATACATCGGCTGATAGGCGATCTCCAAGCGCCCCAAAACCGTGGGGGTACACGATGGCGGACAAGGCTGGCGATGACCTAGGCCACCTGGATGACTGACCTTTCCAACTGTTGAAGATGTGGCCTGACTCCACCTCTCGTAGCTTTGCACGAGAGGTGGAGTCATGGCCAACGCGCTCTCTGTGACCAAAGGTCCGTTTGCTCCAGGTAACCCGTCAGCGTCCCCCGCTGGCAAGGTTGTCCTGCGGCGCGCGCTGCTCGACTACAACCTCTCCGACTACGTGGCCCACGTCATCACGTCGACTGCCACCTTCACAGTGAAGGTGAAGTCGAACGTCGACCCAGCCTTCGCTCTCCCTTTCTCGCTCTACCCTGGCAGCGGGTCGCCCAACGCGGCGAACGAAATCCTGGTGGTGCGCGGGCGATGGGAGAGCATCGAAGTCACGACGACGGGCAACGTCGTCATCACCAGCGACGCAGGCTTCGAAGCCTGGACCTGAACCTGAACACGACTGAGTTCCTTGCAGGAGACCGCAAATGACCGTGAGTGTGAACGACATTGGCAACAGCATCCCGGCCGTCCTCCTTCAGGGCGCAGACGGAACCCTTTTTGCGGTCGACGGCAAGGCCACAACGACCGAGATCAGCCCGCAGTCCTACGCGGACGCGCTGCAGGCGAGCGTCAACCTACTCGACACCACGAAGGTGACGGGTAACTGCTACAGCTTCGTCGGGCCGGGCGACCAGAAAGGTGCGTCCTCGGTGGCAGAGGTCTTCTTCACCAAGAAGGCCACCATTCCTGCGGCTAAGCTGGTGGCTGATTCGTGGGTGGAAATCTCCGGCGCGGTCCTCGTCGACAGCGCGGACACCACGCCGACCTGCGACGTCAAGTGCTACATCGGCTCGCTCCTTCTCGAGACGGGCGCCATCGCCACGGCGGCAGCGAACGACTACGTGGTCTTCAAGTCGAAGGTCCGCGTGAAGTCGGTGGGCGTTGGGAGCACGGTGCTCGAGGTCACGGCCGGTGGCGGCTCGGTGAAGGACGCCACGGTCACCAACACGGACACCACGCTGGTGGTGGGCGCGGCTGGCCCTGACGCGGCGGCGGCAATCGACGTGCGCTGCTCGGTCCAGTTCGGTGCGAGCCACGCCAACAACAAGTGCACCATCAAAGACCTCACGGTCACCTTCTTCAAGGCTTGATGATGGCTGACTCCATCGTTCCTCCGTCTGAGCCGGTGGCACCCCCCGTGCCACCGGCCGTTGCTTCGACTGAAGAGGCCAAGCCTTTCTGGGAATCGATCGCCTTCTGGGCAGCCATCTTGGTAGTGGCTGGCTTCTTCTTCAAGGGTCTCGACCTTGACCCCGCCTTGCGTGACTCGCTGGCCGGCGCCATGGCGGTGCTCGGATCGGCCGGCACCGTGTGGGGGCGCTGGCGTGCTTCCAAGAAACTCACCTGGCGGCGTCGCCGCCAATGAGGCCAGATGTCCAACCCGCATGAGCAGGTAGCAGATGACACGCTGGTCGCCTTTGTGGTGGCCCGCGACACGCTCAAGCTCGGCGGGTTGGACGAGGACATCTTTCGCAAGTTGCACGCTCTGGTGCAGGCAGTGTCACGTCAAGACGCTGGCAAGTTCTGGTTCACTGCGGCGGGCCTGCATCTCGCCATGTGTGCTGCTGCGGTGAGGCCTGGGCCCACCTGATCTGTCACATCCGCCAACGATAGCCCTGGGAGGGCCGCGACTACCTACCGAAGGCAGGTGTGCCCGTGTCCGACCCAGCGCTACTAGGCCAGATACGCACCATCCTGACTGACAAGTACCTCGCGGGGTGCCCAAGCTTCGAGCGAGTAGCAGCGAAGCTCAAGAAGCACGGCATCGTCCTCGCGCGCGAGGACCACAAGCGGATGATGCGGGAGGTGCGCTCGCTGAAGCAGCTCCTCACTGACTTCGACGTGGACTCTGCGAAGTACGACGTCAAGCAGTACACGGTGAATCAGTGGGGCGATGGGGTAAACGACCTCAAACAGGTGAAGGCCACCCTGACGCCGCGCGCTGCCGAAGGGCCGAAGCAGGCCAAGCCGCGCAACCTGAAGTTCAAGACGGAGCGCCGGTCGTCTGAGGTCAATGCGCTGTTCGTCCCTGACATCCACTTCGGGTTCTTCGACGCTGGCGGTACGACGCTCGACACCATCCATGACCCGATGGCGGTCGCGTGCGTCCTGTCGGCGGCGGCCCACCTGCAACCGAAGACCGTTGTCCTGCTCGGTGACGTCCTCGACCTCGCGCCATTCGGATCGTACCCGACGGACCCTGGGCTGCGAAACCTCACGCAGTACGCACTCCAGGCGACCTACGACTTCCTCGCGGCGTTGCGCGAGGCGTGCCCTTTCGCCGAAATCGTCTACATCGAAGGCAACCACGAGCGGCGTATCCACAAGGCGCTATCGGTGACGGTCAACGAGTCGCTGCTCTTGCGACGGCCAGGCGACAAGCATCGAGTCTTCTCGGTCCACCATTTGCTGCGCCTCGAAGAACTGAACGTCTCGTATGTGACCCCTTACGGGTCGAGCTGCTTCGTGCGAGACATCCGATGCACCCACGGCGACCTGGTGGGCAAGGCCGGCGGGGATTCTGTATCAAAGATGTTACGGGCGTTCCCAGAAGAGTCGACGGTCTTCGGGCACACGCACCGGCTCGAAATGGCATGGCGCACGCTCTGGTGGAAGGGCGAGGTGCGCAACATCTTCTCGCTGAACTGCGGGACGCTTGCGCGGGTGGATGGCGCCGTCCCCGGGAGCAACCGACCTGATTGGATGCAGGGCTTCGGCCTGCTCTGGGAAAGCGGCAAGCCTGAGGCGGTGCCGGTCCACGCGGGTCGCGCGGACGTGAACGGAGTCGTGTTCGCGGCGGTCGGAAAGTGACAATCATCGTTGGTCTGCAGCTCAACAACGGTGTCCTCATCGGAGGGGATACGCTGTCGTCAGACGGCACGGGGCTCTTCCCTCGACTGGACGAGAAGGTGTTTCGGGTGGGCGACGCGCTGTTCGGATGCGCGGATAGCTACCGTGTGGCCCAAGTCATCCGATATGGACTCGAGTTGCCACCGCACCCAGATGACATGTCGGACATGGCCTACCTCGTCACCGAGTTCACGGGGGCTCTGCGGCGTGCCCTCAAGTCAGCGGGCGCCATCCGGCGTGAGCAGGAGACAGACACGTATGAGGGCACGCTGCTCATAGCGTACCGTGGTCTGCTAGCGGAAGTAGGGGAGGACTTCTCGATTGCCGTTCCTCGTGGCGGGTACGCGGCGATTGGCAGTGGTGGTCTGGTAGCCATGGGGGCATTACACGCAACGCGCAAGAACAAAAACCCACGGAAGCGCGTGATGCTGGCACTTGAAGCAGCTCAAGAGCATGCACCTGGCTGTCGAGGGCCATTCGTTATAGAGCGGTCAACATGAGGCGAACTGCGCCGATTGGCGTAACGGACCACTGGCTTCAGGCTTGCAATGATGAGACTACTCTGGGCCGTGCTCTTCTGGGTGTTCTTGGCTTTGTTCCTCGTGGACATGGTCAACCCTAGCTATACGAACGCAGAAAATAGCTGCCTTTTGGCCATCCTGTTTCGCTATTGCTGGTGCACCGAGTATAACGAGTCCGCCGATTGACCCTGCTTCTAGGAGGCCATGGTGACCGACGACGCCTGCACCCAAGACCTCCTCGAGCGTATCCGCAAGGTCCTTCGCTTTCGTGCCGAGGTGGCCGAGGCGGAGTACGACGCCTCGCAGTTCCGCGACAACCTGTGCGTGCAAATCGAACAGGACGCTGACCCGTTGACGCGCGGGCAGCAGCTGGCGCGTGCCAGCGTACTAATCGCGCAGCGCGAGGCGAAGGCCACCACACTTCGGGCCAAGCTGGAAGAACTCGAGCTGGCGTTCTGGGTGGCGGCCGACACCTTCATTGATCCGGGCGGCAGTGTTGCCGCGCGGGACTCATCTGCCTTCGACTGAGGAACCATGGCCAACCCCACCAAGACCACCATCGTCGAGCTGCCCCCCAAGCCGCGTGCGCGCGCCAAGCTTGGGCTCGCCATTGTCGACTACGCCACGTCGTGGGTGCACTTTACGGCGGCGGACAAACAGAAGATCGCGGACAGCGGGCTCGCTTGGATTGACGCCCGCCTGCGTTCGCCCGGCAGCGGGAAGATTCTTGCAGACGCACGCGCCATGGGCCTCGAGCTGCGCGGGCACGACTGGGACGGTGAGACGCCGCCTGGAAAGAGCTGGTCCATCGCGGACGAGGCGAGTGGGCGGGTCGATGGCTACAAGGCGGCCGTGCGCGCGATCGCCGCGGGCGTCTCAGTGTACTCGGCGAACTTCGAGGTGGACGTCTGGCGTGGCGAGAAACCTGGGTACGCCAACCCGCACGCGGACGAGTACATGGAGGCGTTCTTCGACGCCTTCGACGAGCGGACGCGCGGGACTGGGATGCGAGTGCGCTACCTCGGCTTCAGCAACCCCGAGTACTTCTACAAGACGAGCGACCTCGACCTCGATGGCCACCCGGACAACACCATCCCCGGGTGGCTGCTCGATGGCCGCATCGAAGGGTGCTCCGCCATGGTGTATCAGGGACAGCGCACGGCAATCCGCAAAACACTCGACCGCGCGCGGAAGGTGTGGAGCGATAAGCTCGTCGAAGCATACGCAGGAACTGGGCGCGTAGATGCCGCGGGTGACTGCATCGGCAACGACGCTGCGTGGACGGAGATCGCGAAGGCTGGCGAGGTGCCTGCTATCTCGTTCTACGTCGGGTACACCGCCAAAGACAACCGCGTCCAACCTTGGGAAACCATCGTCAGGGGGTCCAAATGGCATCGACCCATCGTCGACCTCGCACGCGACGTCCTCACTACGCCCGCCGCGTCGTAAGGCTGTTGCTCCTCATCTTCCTGCCGCACGTCGTTCTGTGGCGTGAGCGCGGACGTCGCCTACGGATGATGCGGTGGTTCTTGGCGCAACGGGCGTATGCAGAGCTGAAGAGAGGTCGAGCATGTGGACCACCGTCCTCGGATGGCTGAAGAAGGCTGGTGCCTGGGTGCTCCTCGCGGGAGCGGTCGCCACGGGTTGGTGGCTCTACCGCCACGAGAGGGCCAAGCGTCTACAGGCCGAGCAGGCCCTGCGTGTGACCACGGACCTATTGGCCAAGCGCGTTGAGCTGGAGAAGGCGTTGGCCGTTGAGCGCGAGCGCATGACGGTCGCCTCGACGACGGCGCGCGCCACCGAGGCGAAAGCTGGGGAGGTGGCGGCAGTCGAAGTGGCGGCGATCGAGAGGGCGAGCATGGACGGCACGCTCGCTGACAAGCTCAACGCTGAGTTCGAATCCAAACCCTGACGTTCATGGGTAGGCTCCGGGCAGGAGGCAGGACGGCATCACCTTGCCCCACCGCCTACGCCCGTTACCGCGGTAATACCAGGTGGCGTTCTGGCCTTTCGGCTTGACGTAGCAAGCGGGCCAGCCACGCTCTGTGTTGCAGACAGGGCAGGCAGCGTCCACGCAAAACGCCTGCTCGACGGATGTCTCAGGCAGACGAACGAGGGAGAGGTGGGTTGCCCACTTGTGTCGCGGTTTGTGCCCGGCCATCAGCGCATTACCGCCCACGTCACGCCCACCCCTGCACTCGCCCCCACGATGACGCCAAGCGTGCCTGCGAACCAAGGGCTCGAGGTCCACGGCGTCGGCGGACAGAAGAGCTTGGCCGCGGACGCCTGGCACGAATCGAGCGCGGCCCGCAGGAGATCCTGGCTCTTCAAGCAGGCGTCCTGGGCCGCCAGGTGCTCGGCGTCGCGTGCAGCTAGGACTTCCTCGAGGCGCTTGCGCTCGGCGCGGTCCTTCATCAATGACGCCAGCCATGCGTCAGGGACGAGCGTTCCGCTGCAGGGGGCCACCGCCCCGCCCGCAAGGGCAGAAGCGGCTGGACAGGGCTCTGCGTGCACGCTGGGGGCAATGAGGAGGGCCGCCAGAAGGAGTGTCTTCATCGTGGTACCCCTGGCGCCCTCTCATCGTGCACGCTTTGATAGGCTCTTTCTTTGCGGCGATCGCGCGCAACCGCGCGGTCGCGCGAGGCTGCGTCGCGGATGTCGCCCTTCCTAGGGTAGAAGGTCCGCCCCATGTGCCGCTGGTCTGACCAGAAGAGGTAGAACCCGCCGACGGAGGGCTCGAGCGTGACGGACGCCCCGCGGCCCGCCATCGCGGCGTAGATGTCGTCACGCGTCGGCGGGACGAGTTTCGTTTCCTGCTCCATCACTCAGCTCCTTGTTGAGTTCCTGCCACGAGAGGATGGTCACGTCGTGACCCTCCGCTTCGTACGTTTTCTTGCGTTTCTGTGCTTGACGTTCGAGCGCCCCACCGATGTCGTGTACGTCGTACACATCGTACGCGTCTTTGCCTGGCGCGATACGCATGCCTCGCCCGAGCTTCTGTACCGTGCCGATGACCCCCTTGCCAGCGCCCGCGAGGACCACCGACGCGAGGCACGGGATGTCCATGCCTTCCTGACCAGCCACTGATGCCACGAGAACGTCCACGCGCCCGAGTTTCACATCCGCGATGAGCCGGTCACGCGCCGCATATTGCATCGTGCCGTCGAAGTGCTCAGTTGACATGCCTGCACGCACGCATCGCTGAACCAGCTCGCGAATATGCTCAATGCGCTCGGCGAATACGATGCACGGCTTGTCTGCTTTCTTGATGACCTCGACGATGAGTTGGTTGCGGTGCTTGTTGTCGCAAATCTGGTGACGGTAGATAGCCGCCCACTTCTGGGCGAAGCCATACTGCTGCGTGAACCGCACCATGCGGATGTTCGGCTTTGAGACGTGCCCTGACTCGATCAGCTCACCAGCTGAGATGCGGTGGACAATCGGCCCGAAAAGCCCGACCACCATCAACGCTTTGTGGTCGCTCCGGTCAAGCGGAGTTCCAGACATCCCGTAGCGGTACGGGGCGCCGACACAAGCACTCACGACTGCCGCGAACGTGGACGCGGCGCTTGTATGGGTTTCGTCGCAAAGCACCGCCTGCACAGATTGCAGCCATGCTTTGACCCCTGGCATCTTCTTCGATTGCGTGAGGATGCCGCTGAAGGTGGCGACCGTGACGTCGGACGGACTCCACTTGTCAGCTGTGACGGTACCAACGGCAAGTGTGTCGCCCGCGACGGCGGCAAATCGATCTACGATCTGCTTGAGCAGCGTCTCGCGGTTGATGAGGATGAGCCACTTCACTTGGGGGAGACAGGCGACAAGCCCAACAGCTACGTTTCCCTTCCCGCTTGCGGTAGCAGCTTGCAGGATACCGCACGGTCGCTTGAGCAATACCTCGACCGCCTCGCGCTGGTAGTCCCGTAGCGGCACCTTCAAACGGTCGAGGGCGGTCATGTCAGGGATGGCAGGGAGGACCCGCGTGTCCACCAACTCGAGTTCGTGCCCCTCGGACACGATGGCCTTCCGCACGAGGCCCGTCACCCCCACAGGAAACGCGTGCATGCGCTCGTTGTAGAGGGACCACTCCTTGAACACGTACCCGCGAATCCGGGGTTCGAACACCTTGTACGAATTCGTGAGCGCGTCCTTCAGGAAGGCAGCGGTGTCTTCCTCAGGGTCAGTGAGGCGCGTGACGCTGTTAGTGATGGTCAACTTGAATTTCACGGGCCCACCTCAGCAGTTGCAACTCGCTTGGACCGCCTGGGGCGCGGAGGGGGCCGCATGACCTTCTGTAGTATGAACTCGGGCGACTCGACGATGGCCAACAATGCATTCCGCACCGCGCCGAGGGCGCTGCGCTCATGGCGCGGGACGTCGCGGTTGCGGACAACAACGGCCAACGACGCGTCCACCACGCGCAAGAGCGCCTCGGCCTCCACGGGCGTGAGCGAGAAAGCAAAGCGGCGTGTCGCGCTACCGCTCACGGCGTCACCACCTTGAGGCCCGACGTCACTGCGTAGTACACGCCCTGCAACGCCGCCTCGGCCGCGTCTGCTGCCAGCCCAAGCGTCACACAGTCGAGCTTGAACTTGTCCTTCACAATCTTGACCGCCAGCTCCTTGCATCGCTCGGTGTCCGAGGGGAAAGGGTAGCCCCACTTCTCGCCGATGACGCGACGCCATTCGGACGGGGGCACAGGCTTCGCCACTTCCATCTCGTCGGCCCGCAGGTACGCCATGACCTGCCCATGCCGCTCGGACAGCGCCATTGCGGCCCCTTTGAACTGCACGTGCACGGCCTCGCGCACGAGGACGTCTGGGGTGTAGCCACCCAACACCCAGGCCCAGCACCCGCGGTAGCTGTCGGACACGGACAGGACGGACGCCCCGTGCGACCAAGGGCGGTTGATGTAGGTCACGTCGCCTGTGTGAGGCGCACGCTTGGTGGGCTTGCGCTCGCTCACTGTGCCCAACGCCATGAGGCGCGCGTCGCTGGTTACGTCGAAGACCGCGAAGCCCGTGCACGTGGCGATGTCGAGTGCGAGGAGGGTCTTGCCCATGCTCAGAGTCCAAGCCGCCTGGTGATCTCTCGCACGAGGTGCAGGCGCTTCGCCTCGTCGCGGACTTCCTTCTGAGCGTACTGCTCGACTGCCTCGACAAGCGTGGCGGCCTCGCGGATGGAGTCGGCCGTCGCCGTTACCCTATCCTGCTTTGTCTCGACCTCGTCTTGGTGCTCGATGTGGACGTTCTCGGGCCACACCGTCTTCGACGGCGGGAACGAGGCTCGTACATACAGCTTACGCGCATGGTGTGAGTAGTCAACACTTTCGATAGTTGCGCGTAACTCATCCTCGTTGGGCACAGTAATGAAGCGGGGGCCTGGGACCACGAGCCGCTCGACGCGCACTGTCTCATTGTCCCGCGTGAGCTTGAGGACAGAACCGTACTCGACGATTCCTGGGTTCTGCCAGCCCGTCGGACAGAGTGCCCCCACCTGGAAGATGTTGCGGGCGGGCCACGCGCGATGGGTGTGCCAGTCCCCTGCCACCGCGGCGCAGACATCGTGTTCCTTCATCCAGGCGGTCAACTCATCGACGTCGATCGCCTCCTCTGAGGTGCGGAGGTAGCTCGGCGTCGAGCTGTCCTTGATGCCTGCGTGGAAGACGACCACGAGCGGCGCGGACGACCGCTCGAAGTCCACCAGCTCCGTCACTCGAAAACCGAACGGCACACAGAGCATGTCGAATCGATCGCGATAGCTGCCCACTGCGACCGTTCGCGGCTCCGCGTCCACCACGGTGTTCCCTGCTTGGGAACGGAACGGCGCGAATGCGTTGTCGCCTCCCACGCGGGAGCTGGTCGCATCGTGGTTTCCAAGGATGAAGACACGGTTGTCGGCTACGTCCTCCCCCATGGCTGCCGCAATGAGCTGCGGGGTCGGGCGGTCCGAGTCGAAGAGGTCACCCGCCACGACGAAGGTGTGGGATGGGCGCGCCAGGCGCCAGGCGGCCTCGAGCGTGCCCAGCACCTGCAAGGCACGCTCATTTAGGCCCGCCTTCGTCTCACCGCCATACTGTTTGAAGTTCGCGAGGTGGACGTCCGCGACCACGAAGGCCGCGGTCACATTTCATCCAAGATGAGACCGTCGTAGTCCTTGGTCTTCTTCGGGTAGGCCGCGACCGCAGTCATCCGGTGTTGCCGGATGACTGCGAAGTCGTCCTCAGATACCACCACGTCCCGCTGGTAAGCAAGGTCACGCGCCACCACCCCGAGCTTATGCAGGCGCTTGCACAGCTTCGGGTCGGACTTGTTCTTCTTACACTTGGAGAGGGCAAAGAGGTACTTCGCGGCGAGGGCGTAAGGGTTGTCGCGCTTGATCAGCATACAAGGCTCCTTGGTTGGTTGTTGAGAACGAGTATCAATCTGGTAGGACACAGGTATCAAAGCACTCAGGGTCCTCGGTGTAAGCGATGACCGCCTGCTTCTTGTACTCGTTGATGAGGACGAAAACGGCGTGCTCCATGATGACGTCTCGCCCGAGGGCGAGGTCATGACAAGCACGCGAGAGCAGGTTGTAACGGTTGTACTGCTCCGCGTTCCCCACTCCATGCTCCGACTGAGCGAGCGCAAATAGCAGCTTGGACGCCACGATCCACGGGCGTCCGTCGGGGCTACTCGGCTTCAGGCTTGCCTGGGACATTGAGGTCTCCGTTTGCTTTGATGTCGTTGAGGGCCTTGGCCAGAGCTTCTTGCATATCAGGTCGCTCACGCACCAGGGCGCATGCCGCCGCACGGCCTTTAGCTGACTCCCCGCAGATATTCCAGTGAGCCGCGGAGGGGCGCTCAACGAGCGAGACGTCGTTGGCGACCGCGAGGTCAAGGAGCGTCGAGGCGTTGTCGAGGCCGATGCCGTAGACGAGGTCGACACCCATCTTCTTGAGGGGAGGGCCGAGCTTGTTCTTGACGCACGTCACGCCCATGACGTGGCCGTTCTTGTCGGGGAGCGTCTTCCACCGCGAGCATTCGAGCCGAAGTGAAGCGTAGAACTTCAGTGCTTCCCCGCCAGCGGTCGTCCAGGGTGACCCGAACGATATACCGACGTTCTTCCGCACTTGGTTCAAGGCCAGGATGGCCGTGTTCGTTGACGATGCCTTCGCGGTCACCTTCCGGCACCATTGGCCGATGAGGCGGGCCATGAGGCCCATCTTGAAGGACCCCATGTCCGCTGTCTGCTCGTCTTCGGGGGCAGACGCTGCGATCGAGTCTATGACAACCAACCCGAAGATACCTGACTCAGCAGCGTCCTCCGCGAGACCGAGGCTGGCCTCGGCTGACATGGGTTGCTCGAACGCGAGCTTAGACGTGTCGACACCGAGACCTGCCATGTGTGACGCAATCGAGGCGTGCTCTGCGTCGATATAGAGGCAGGCCAGCCCCATCCGCTGAGCGGAAGCGATGATCTGGAATGACAAGGTCGACTTGCCGGCGCTTGTCCCGCCGAAGGCTTCCGTGATGCGCCCTCGCGGGATGCCGCCTGCCCCGATGAGCACGTGGTCAATCCCGTAGTTCCCGGTCGGGATGACCTCGACGTCGTGTCGAGTGGGGGACGAGCCCTTCCCTGTCAACGTGAAGACGCCGTGCTCCTCAAGCCACTTGGCCATCGCTGGAGCGGTCTCGCCTTCCTTGGTCTTCGTCTTGGCCATTGCTCTGCCCCTCGGGCGGTCGGTTCCGCGAACGCCCTTTCTCGTACCCTGCGCGGTAAGCCTCGGGCGACACGAACGGGGAGCGGAATGGCCTCAGGTAGAAGCCATCCGCAAACCCGCGCGTGTAGTCCAAGGTGACGAAGTCGGAGGCACGGTCATCAGACATCCGATGACCGTACATCTCAGAACTCAAGGTCGGCGTCCGACAGGTCTTCGTTGAAGACGGACGCCGTCTTCTTGGCCACGGGCGCCGCCTTAGGGGTCGCTGCTGCCTTGGGCAGGGCGCGTTGCTGCGGTGCCGCCGACTGCGCGACCCGCCCGCGCTGTTGGGCCTGCGGTTGGCCCGGGGCTTCCCCTTTCAGGATCGCGACGTACCGTTCGAGGTCCTGGTAGCTCTGGATGACGGCGTACGACGAGACGGGTTTGGCCTGCCGCATCCAATCCAGCTCGCACGGCGTCGCCTTGTTGGCGAACGACACCGCATAGTTCTGATAGCCGGCGACCGTCGAGACGGTGATGCAAATCTGCCGGCCGTGAACAGGGTCCACGACGGTGTCGGGGATGCCGTCCGCGATGCACTGCTCGCGCTGGGCCTGGATTCGGTCGTGCGTGCCGTCGCCTTTCATCGAAATGGTGGCGTAGAAAGGCACCACGCGGTTGTCACCTGCGCTGATGTTCACGGCGTTGTAGATCACCTTCAACTTCGCCCTGATCTCGCCTGCCTGCTGCTGGTCGGCAGGGTCGGACGACATGTCCAGCTCAGCCTTGTAGTTGCAGATGGGACACGCCCCCACGCCTGCCGTGGACGGGCAGATGAGCGAACCACCGCGGCCGTTGCCGAGGTCAGGGAGCCAGTGCTGCCCAACCTTGACGTAGGCCACGTCACCCTTCACCGCCGGCAGGATGCGGAGGTAGTTCTTGCCAGGGTTGAGCTTGAGGTACTGCGACGGGACGCGCACCCTGTCGGCGGCCTCCTGCTCGCGCTTGAAGCTGTCTTCGCTGGCGCTTTCACACAGCGCGAGCATCTCGTCGAGTTCACTGAGTTCGGTTCCCATGATGTGTCCTTGTCGGTGTCGATGTCGAATGGCGATGATGCGGTCAGGCAGTCCAGGTGGTTTCAGTCATCTTACGTGGCAACACTTCGCGTGCACCGATGACGCGAGCGAGGAGGTAGGTGGCGTTCTCCGCCCCCTCCGCCTTCACCCAACGCTCGGCCGCCGCGATGGTGTCGAAGCTGTGGTCGGCGAGTGGCACGTACGCAGTGCCACTCGGGTCAGTCCGCTTCAGCAGGATGCGGATGGGGTACGTCTGACGCTCGCGCTTGGCGGCGTCGGGTTCGGACTTCGTCTCGGTCGCGGTCTCTTCGGTCACGGTCGTCGTTCCTTCAGGCAGTGGTGTTGCGCGAGGAGATCGCCTCGCTCGCGAGGTACTTGGCGAGGGCCAGCACGATGTCCTTCTTGACACCGAGGGCCTCGATGAGGATGGTCTTGTCATCGTACGTCGACTCCGCCGCGCGCAGCGCAGTGTCCGCCGCCTGCACGTCGGGGTGCATCGAGCACTCGGTGGCGATTGCGCCCTCGGTCGGCTTCTTCGTGTCGAGGCTGTGCGTGTCCCGCACGAACTGCTCAACTCGAGCCTGGATTCGCGAGAGCTGCCACTTGGCGTTCTTGTGTGCGACCTTCGCCTCTGCCAGGAGAAACAGCTCCCTGGCGTAAATGGCGGGAATGGCACAGAGTTCAGCGGTGATGTTCGCAGGGTCGGTGTTGAAAAAGGACGCGTACTCGGTGAGCGTTGTCATGGTGATGGCCTTGTTGTGTGGAATTGAAATGTGAACGGAGAAAAGCTAGTCAGGGCACTGTACAGACAGCAGCGTAATTAGCAAGCGGAAAAGTGTGGCGTCCTTGCTTCTAACAGCGCAGTGACGGGCCGCCACAAACCGGCCTTCTATTAACCCCTAGTATGCACCTGGTCGTCCGCTATCCAAGACAGAGGCAGGTGGGGCGCTCAGGGCTGACTGAGTATGTGAAGGCGACACCTTGGATCGCGCCCGATGCTGATTTAGCATTCGGCCCAGTTCGGACCAGAGTCGAAGTCGACCCTGAGCTTGAGACGACCCGTGGGCCAGTCAGTCATTGACTGAATCACGATCTCCTTCACCCGTGCAAGCAGCTCGGGTCGACACTCACCGATGATGGAGTCATGCACCTGGCCTACGATGTACGCGTCGAGCCGCTCTTCCTCGAAGGCGCGATCGATACGCGGCATCGAGGCCAGGCAAAAGTCCGAGGCGGAGGATTGGATTGGCATGTTGGCAGCCGCGCGGTCGGCATGCCCGCTTCGCTCGAAATCCGAGAACCCACTATCAAGCATCATGCGCCGCCGGGTCAACTCACCGCACCACTCTGACCACACGAAGCCGTGGCGGCGTGCGTAGCGCTGCGCCTCCTGCAGGCGCGCGGTTAATGTCTGATACGTGGCGGCGAACCCATCAAGGATGTTCTGCGCGGTATCCCAGTCAGTTTTAATGGCCTGGGCCAGGGACTTCTTGCCCTGTTGATAAAGCACTGCGAACGACGTGGTTTTACCCGCGTCGCGCTTGTCCTTCTTCCCTGAAAGGATCTCTGCCTCCACGGCGTCAGCCGTCATTTTCCACGCGTACGGAGCAATACTCTTTGTTGTCTCTGTGTGGAAGTCCAAGTTCTCGTTTGAAAGAACATCAAGCATGCGCGGGTCCTGCGACCACATCGCCGCTATGAAGATTTCGAGGGTTTTGAAATCAGATTGATAGAGGACATACCCTGGACTTGCGCGGTAACACGACTTGATTAGCTTACTGTAAGGTCCCCGCTTCGGGGTTGAGTGGTAGTTGGGGTCCTGCGCTGACGTTCTGCCTGTGCGTGTCGTCCCTAGTCCAGTAGACACGTGAATTTTACCATCATCGCGGATGTGTTTTGGGAGCGCTGTGACATAATTTTTTACCAACGTCGACAGTTGTCGTTGGTCCAATAGTACGGGAACGCTCTCGTGTTGGTCCTGCACTTTCACCAGGGCTTTCTTGTCCACCGAGAATGTTTTGGGGAGCGGACTGCTTGGACCTCGCTTCAGGCTCGCGTCCGTCTCGTCGATGAGAATTACCCCGTTGTCCGAAAGGAAACGCACCACCGTGGGCTGCGATGCCGGGTCTGCGAGGCCGGCGATGGACAGCTCCAGCTCGGTCCGCTCAAGCTCTGACTCCAGCGCGACACCAGCGGATTGCAGCTGAGATGGGTCAACTGTGAACCCACGCTTCTCTAGCTTATAGAAGCTCACGATCGACGGCAACGACTTCTCCAGCCACGTCTTCTCTAGTTCGGGCTCGAACAGGTAGTCGGTTTCGAGCTGCTGCCAGAAGCGTCCGGTGACGTGCACGTCCAGGCCGGCGTAGCGGTAGAAGACATCGGGGTCCTTCTCGAGGGCGTACTTATAGGCGTAGGCCTTGAGGTGGCTCTTGTCCTTCCCTTGCACGAGGTAGTGCTTGCACCCCTCGGCGACGAGGTCGTCCATCTCCTGCTTGTGTGCGCCGATACCAACGAGCTGCCCCAGCTCTTCAAGGGAAGCCGCGCCATCGGTGTTCCTGAGCAGATGCTTGAGCATTGTGTCGCCAGCAACGCGGGACACGTCGAAGCCAAGCCCGCACCATATAGCGTGCATGTCATACTTGGCATTCTGCAAAACGAGCCCATGCTTCCCACTGCCAAGCAACTCGAACAGCGTATCGCGCACGAGTGCGTGGCGCATGAACTCGTACGCGATGCACCATGTCTCGTCCGGGTGCTCGAGGTCGCAGAGGCTGACGGTGAGCAGCTCGAAGTCGTTGTTGTACTGCTTGCCGTACGTCTCGGTGTCGAAGACGATGTTCGCGGCGGTGGTGAGCGCTGCCCGCATGGCGAGGCAGTCCTCGACGTTCTGCACGACGCGCACGGTGGCCACACTCGGCGCAGGCATGGGCTTCTTTCCCAGCTCGAGCAGGAGGTCGATCGCCTCGTCCATCTGCTGGGCGTAGAAGCGATTGACGTTCGCATACCCTGGTGATCCCGCCCCGACCACCGTCACCTTGCCCCACTCGGCCTCGACGAACTGGTAGCAGCCTGGGTTGGCATGCACCATCGCCGTCCACCCTGTCACCGCCTTCCATGCGCGGGCTGTGCAGCAGAGGATGTGCGTCGGCTTGAATGTCTGGAACGTCTGCGCGAGGTACGCTCGACACTTTTCGACGTGGGACGGCGTCGGGTCCCCCTCACCACAACGGGTCACCGCATCGAAGATGACGTTGCCCTTCCACCCGCGCTGCTTGATGCGGTCGGCCAGCCAGCTATGGCTCGCCCCATAGTCCGCGTACGGCCACACCACGAGCATCGTCGGTTTGGTCTTGTCGAGCTTGTCGAATAGGTGGATGGACGGCGGCAGGATGGCGTCGCCCGTCCGCTTCTTGGCGCGCGTGCACAGCTGACAGCCAGGGCCCGTCACCATCGAGCGCTTGCTGTTGATGGGGAGGGACCCTGCCTTGTGCCATGCAATGGGCGCCACGTCCTGCACCGCCAAGCGCGTGGGCTTGGGGAAGAGGGGCAGCGTTTTCATGCAGCGCTGTCCTGCTTGAAGCGGTTCGGCAGGTTGTGCGAGACCACCTGGCTGCGGCAGGCCGAGGCCAATTTCTCAGGCGTGATCTTCGAGAACGTCTCGCCAGCCAACGCTGGAATGTAGAAGCGAACGCGTTGGACGTACTTGCAGAGGATGTTCGCCAGGGCGTCCTTGTCCTCTTCCTGCCCGAAGAGGAATGTCACCATGTCACTGTCACCGCACGCAGCGTCGAAGAGTCGGCCCGCCGCGTCCTTGGTGGTGGCAGCCTCGAGCGCCGCCTTGGGCACCCACACAGGCTCACTCGACGGGTCCACCCGATCCTCGTAACCCTCGATGACGTTGCCGCGCACGAAATTGTCGTTCGGGGGGTCCGTCACCAGCCGCGGTAGCGGGGGCTCGACGGTGGGAGCCACCTCAGCGGCGACGTCGTCACCTTCCTCGTCCTCATCCCCGTCTTCTTCGTCGGAGTCCTCGTCTTCTTCATCTTCGTCCGGCTCGGGGGCCACCCCGACTTCCTTCACCTGAACGGGCGCCGTCGCGGACGGCTTGTACCGTTTCTTCGTGGGCGGCTTGACGTCCTCGACCGTCACGCGGCGCGCTCTCTCAATGAGACCGTCAAGGGCGGCAAACGCAGGTGACGAGGCCGGCACCGGGGCAGGCGTCACCGTGACGGTAGAGACCTCGGCGTCAGGCTTTGGCTCCGCTTTCCTCCCCGGCGGACGCCCACGACGCGGCGGCTCAGCGGTAGGTTTCACTTGCGTCGGCTGCGCTCGCCCCTTCTCCAGGTTCACGAGCCACTCAAGCGCAGCGAAACCGGAGTCCGCCACCTTGAACTGGACATCCCCGTCAGCATACGCCTCGAATCGAACGGTCGTCCCGTCCAGCTCGAACGACCCGCGCGCTTCCCCGTTGAACATGCTTTCGATCAGCATACAGCGACCCTTTGTTCGTCAATTCCGCAGAGCACCAGGAAATCACCTCGGGATATTTTCCCGGGGTCGAGCCCTGGTGGCAACTTCACAAACTTGGCAAATACCCCTGACAGTTGCAGCTTCTTGCAAATGATCCAACCCTCGTCCTGTGCGTCCGCGTCTAGGGCGATGCACAAAGTCCCAGGATATTGCATCATTAGCTCAAAGTGTAACGCGCTTGGCTTCCCGAGGCAAGCCACCGCGTACGGAAAATGCGGCAGCGCGTCGAAAACCCCCTCGACAATTATCGCCACTTCATCCGCACCATTTGTGGCGACCAAACGGTCGTGATTGAAGAAATACTTCCCACGCTCCATGCCTGGCGGGTACCTGTATTCCTTCGTCGAAATGGACCGCGCGACGAACCCGTGATGCTTCCCTTGTGAGACGACGGGCACGAGAAGCGAGTTGGCGTACTTGCCGCGCGGACAGTACCCGACACCGGCCGCCATTGCATCTTGCAAGCTCACGCCCCGCGACGAGAGATAGGCGTAGTACCGGCGGCTCGAGATTCCCTGCGAGTCGAAATTGAAGGGAACGAACTCCTCGGGAAGGTCGGTCGAGTTAGGTGGCAGGACGACTTGGTGAACCTCGCGCGGCTTCCTGTCTGTGAAGCCCTTGGTCCCACACCGCCAGCACTGGTACCATGTCGACTCTGTGTTGTATGCCAGGTTCTTCTTGGCGCCGTGCTGGCAGAAGGGGCAGTGGACGCGCACCCACCCCGCAGCTGAGACGTGCTCGCCCTCGACAACCGCGAGGACGGCCTGCGCTTCCTCTTCCCTTTCTTCTGCCCAGCTCATTCAGCCCTCAGAACTCTACCTCAGAGATGTTCACAAACGTAACCGGCGGCGGGAACACGTTCGTCGGGAACACTTGCCCGAAGACGTAATTGACCGGGGTCTTGGTCATGCGCTTGTCACCAGGACCGTGGCGGTTCTTGGCCAGGTAGCCTTGGATGTACTGCGTGGTCTTGTTGGCGATGGGGTCCAACTCCGTCGACAGATTCAGCGTCAAGACCACATCGGCGATTCGAATCTTGTGAAGCGAGTCAGCCGCGTCGTCGAGGGTAATGTTCTGCGCTGCGCCGCGCGAACGCTTCTGTTGTCGCGTCGACTGCACTGCGGTCCAGCTCGCATGCCCGTACGCCTGTCCGAAGTCGTGCAGCTCCTGGGTGACGTCTGCGAAGTGCTCGTACGAGTTCTTCTGCTGGCGCGTCGCCTTGGCCACCCCGCCAAAGCGGTCGAGGTAGTCGTAGCAGATGAGGGAAGGGCGTTGGCCCTTCTGATCGATAGTCCGCTTGATCCACTCGATACACCCGGACGCTGTGGTCGTGAGTCCAGGCATGTCCTTGATGATGATGGGCGCCAGCTTGAGGCGGCGGTCACGGATGATGGTCGGGAGCTTCTTCGAGTAGAGGAAGCAGTTATCGATGCTGATACCGAGCATCGGCGACAGGATGCGAGCGCCAACGGTAGGGACGTCCACCTCCAGCGTGATGTAGTAGGTCGGAATCCCCTTCATAATCGCGGCGGCGGCGAACTGTGACATCGCAATGCTTTTACCTCCGCCCGACGAGCCGATCACGATCCCCGTCGAGCCGCGCGGTAGCCCACCTGACAGGTAGACGTCCAACTCCGGCACCCCTGTCGTGATGCGCTGCCGCACCTGAGCGTCGTCGATCGCGTCGAAGAGTTCCTGGTCCAGCTCCATGCCCGGCGACTCGTCGCTGTCCCCGATACGCTCCACCGCGTCGAGCTTCTTACCCAGCTCGCCCACACCCTCTTGGCCCTTCTTCGCAGCCACGGCCTCCACGATCTCAGTTGTCGTCTCCAGTCGCTTCTTCTTTTGGAGGATGGCCTTCAGCATGTACCGCGTCGCACCCTCGTCCCCAGGCATGAGGTCGGCGTTGAAGAGGATGCGGCATGCCGAGCGGAAGATGGGCGTCGACATCCGCCCTGACTCCATCTCCTGCCGCAGCCCTTGCGTCGCCGTCTCGGACCCCCCAGGCCACTTCACCTCGGCTGCGATCTCCGTGAGCACCTTGAAGAGCCCCTGCGCCGACCCCTCGCTGAAATAATCGGGCGTGAGATGCGCGCCGAACGAACCCCAAAACTTGCGGTTCGTTGCAAGCAATCCTAGGACGATTTCCTCGAAGGCCGGTTCAAAGATGGCCAATGACTGCACTCCCCTGCTTGACGATTGCATCCAAAAGCAAGCGTCTGCACATGAGGGACTCACCTGTGGCCCGACCCTGCGACCACACTTCACCCTTGGCGGTCACGAGGAGGACGTGCGGTTCACGCGCCGGGCCGACAAGCCAGTTGCCGTCGACCGCGGTCGATGGTTCGACCTGCCACCCCTTCCCGTGCTCGCGTAGCACTTGCGCAATGAGGCCATGCAACGTCATGACGCCACCCGCCAGCTCGGCTCGTCACAGCCGCACAAGTCAGCGTGCAACGCCTTGGCGCATGGCGCACAGATCGCGCGCCCGATCCCGTTCTCGCCTCCGTCATCGTCCCACTGACTGATGGGGCGGTCTGGGTACGCGTCGCAGAAATCACAGTGCCCGATGTCGTCCTCGGTCCAGCACCACGACCCCGTGTCGGTCCCGCCGCACTCCGGGCAGTCCTTCATTTGAAACTCGAGTTCGTCCCCAGGCTCGGCGTCATGATCGTCAACCTGCCCTCCATCGCAATGCCCGCATCTGCCGCCAGCGTGATGCTTCATACCTCTGCCTCTGTCTTCGTCTCTTTGGGTTTGTGCGCACGAATGCGCAGGACGTACCGCGCAATCGAATAGAGGTCCGTCATGTCGAGATGGCCACGCTGGATGTGTGCGCGGACGGCATGCACCGAGACTCCGCGCGCGGTGGCCACGTCTTCGCAGGTGAAAGCCCACGCAGTGGTGCGTTTCCCTCTGTGCGGCGAAACCTGGACGGTGATCCTTTTCGGCTGCATCAGCATGGGATGTCCATAGCTACACCTTAGCGGTAGGTCCAGACATTTCTCGAACTTTCTTTCAGAGCCGCAGCGTCGCTACTTCCTCGAGTCCTAGGTCCCTGATCACGGTTGCGCCGCCCAGCCATAGGTGCGGGTCAGCCGCGAACCAGGCCGGGTGGACCGCCATCTGAATGATGCGCTGTTGCTTGGCGGCGACGGTCTTGAAGTGAGTCAACTCGGCCAGGCCGAGTGTGAGCTGGCCGCACGCCACTTCGTAGAGGGCGCGCGCGGCGAGGGGCCAGATCGTCTGCTCGATGAAACGCCCGTCGCCGTGCTTGTGGCAGAAGGCGCGCATCTGGGTCGACGTCAGGGCCTCTGCGTCGAAGACCACCTTCCACGGGAAGTGCGGTACGCGCGGCTTGGGGTTTCCTTCCTTGTTGAGCTTTGGCGGGCCGTCGTCCTTCCCGCGGATGGTGTCCATGCGCCAGTAGAGCCACTCGAGGAGCGAGAGGCTACTGCCCCCTGCAGTGACCGTCTCGAACGCCCTGACGAACGAATCCCAGGCCTCCCCGTCGCAACCGAAGAGGGGGGCCACGCCCTTCTTCGTAGTGGCGGCGTCGCACGGCCAGACGAAGCGGGCGACGCGCGCAGCGTACGCCACGCGGGCCGTCTTCGACTGGAAGCCCTCAGGGATGCCGGGCTCGGGCGGAGGGATGTGGCAGGCGTACGCCTCGACTTCGGTGTACGAGACCAGGGTGTCCTTGGGCGCGAGCGAGCGCGCGTCCGCGGGGCTCGGTGACTCTAGGAAGTCAAAGAGCGCGTTTATGTCAGTATCCATACTTCAATCCTTTCATATAGTTATGCTCAGGACGTCACGGGTCGTCCTCAGTACCGTCATGCCCTCGCAGCACTGCGCAGCCGGGGCACCACCACATTGATTTGCGTGCGCGACGGACCCCCTCCCGGTGCCCGCTCACCTCCATCTCGAATGAGTGCCCAACACACCGCAAGAAGTGCTTCGTCGGGCGGACAAGCGCCGGATCGCTCGCATCCCACTCAACGTCTAGCTCAATCGGCCCCAGACGGGTCCCGTACTTCCAGCGCCTGACTGTCTCGCGGAGGAGCTGCATCGAGGATCAACCTCTAACCGACTCGGCGTAGCGAAGCGCTCGACGCCGAGCTAAAGCCATTTATCACTTCCGTCAACAACTTTTTTATTTCTTCTGTCATAATGGGCACTTGCACTGCATTTTGACGGGGCCAGGTCGACGCATTTTGACCAAAAAAAGACGAAAAAAGAAATTCAGACCCATTTATCACCCGCTACTTGACTGCCCCGCGAAATGTTGCCAACCTTTTGCTAACAGAAATTCAACTCCACTGGGTTACGACTTCACAACCCAGCTAACCTGCATTCCATGCTGAGCAGGGCACCCATGCAGACCGCCATCAAACCTTTCTACACTGACCGTGTTTCCCGATCACGCGGGGCAGGTCGTCCTTCCATCAGTGCTAGGTACTTGGCGTCATTGTCCGAGTGGGCCCGGGGGGAGATCGCTGGGGGCCGCCGGCCGACCAACGCTGAAGCGCGGGCCTGGTTGGCGGCTGGCGGTGTCTTCCTCTCCTTGCGGACTGTCCGTGGGATGATGACGAAGGCCCTCGCGGCTGACCGTGTGCAGGCTGGCGGCTTCTGGCTTTCGTTCGACCCCGGGGTGCGGGCGGGCCTGGCGTTGTGGGACGGGCCGCGCCTGGCCGCGGTGGCCCTCGTCACGCGCGGCCCGCAGGGTGCCTTCCTCGAGGTGGCTGACGCCGGGGCGTCGGCCGACCTCCTGCGTGACGCCGGCCACGCCTTCGCGTCCTTCGAGCGTCTCATGGCTGACGTCGTGCGGGTCTCCTGGCCACGGTTCGCGGTGTGCGAGCGGGGCTTTGGGGCTAACGTGCAGGTGAAGGTTGGGCACGCGTACCAGCGGGGCGTGGTCGCCGGCCTCATGTCTTCGGTCCGTGGGCGCTCGGTCGACGTCGCCTGTGACGTCTGGCGCAAGGCCCTCGTGCCCGTCCTCGGTCCATGGCCACGCGTCGGCCCTGCACTGAAGGCGGCCTCGGTGGCCGGGGCGGCCATGCTGTACGGCTGTGACGCTGGGCCCGACGAGGCCGACGCCGTCCTCGTCGGGCACGCTGCCCTCACCCTCGGCCTCGTCCCCAAGGCGGTCCTCTCGGCCGGCCGCTCCGCGGTCGAAGCGATGGTTGACTGAGATACTTGCACGAACGTGCAAATGACAGGGGGAGATCAGAGATGGATAGGACCGCGGTCATTTATTCCGCCTCGGCGAGGCTATACGGGCGTTCGGTCGGGGCATTTGTCCTAGTGGAGTTGGCGGGCGACTGTGGTTTCAACTGGGGTCAAGAAGACTACCGCGGGTTTTTTGAGGTCGCCTGCGTCCTGCCTGGTGTCTCGGTTCATCGCGCCGAGTTGATTGCCGTGCGGCAGGCTCTGCGGGCCTTTGAGGTGCCACTGGAGTGTCCGGTAGACTTAGTTTCGAGCAACAAGTACATCGTCGATGTCCTTGAACCGTTTAGCCGCGTCAAGGCCAAGGCCAATGTCGATTTGGTTACTGAGCTGCGCGACATGAACGACGGTGAGTTGTCGTACGACACCCGGTGGTGCCAAGCGGGGTCAGGTGACACGGGCAACGACCGCGCGCGGTTCCTCGCCGAGCGGACCGCGCGAACTGGGCGGCCTTGGACACGCGATAAATTGAAGACCAAGGTGTGGCGCGAAGGCCGAGGGGTCGTTGTCGACTTTCCTTGGAACGCGGAGGGCCCCTTGCTGAGGCAGGCAGGAGAGGAGGACCCTATGCAGTTTGCCGATGGTTGGTGGTGACTGCCCTCTACACGGCGTGCGTCGACGGGGTCATGGTTGACGGTGTGGCGTACGTGATCTCGGTTCCGCCGACGGGCGTCGTCGAGTTCGCGTGGCGTCACCCGTGGGAGGTGGCGCTCAGCTCACGGACGGAGCTGGCGGTCATCCATCAAGGGTTGGTGGCATGCGCCAAGCGGAAGCTGCGTCTCGATCGGGTCGTGACGGGGCCATTCACGGTGGGCGAGCAAGACCGACCGCTCATGCGGTCGGTGCGGCGGATGGCCTGGCGCTCGGCCTCGTTCACCGGCTCGCCGATGGGAATCACCGTGGCCATCAGTTCGTGGCTCCCTTCTCTATGGCGTGCTCGACCTTCTTGGTCGCCGAGCGGACACTCGCGGACGCCTCGTCTTCGAGCTTCCACGATTCGAGAACGGGCTCGGCGATCCGCTTGCGAACTGCGCTCGACGGCCAAGGCAGGCGAAGTGCCCCAATGTGTGCCGGATCCAGCTGAGGGATCGAACTGCCGAAGGCGTTTCGCGTGATCGCTCGGTACCCGTGCGGCGACGACAGCACCACGGAGAGGTAGGCGGCAGTCTCCGCGTCTTCGGGAGCGATGCGCATCAGATGGTTGGACACGACCGACTTATCAACAGCAGGCGTAGCCCTCACGAGTCGACCGATGAGTCCTTCGAGCTGGCCAGCGTCCTGAATGAGGAGCCAGTTCTCGCGGACGATGTAGTCCTCGATCTTCGGCGCACGGCGGCTGAGGTGGCCGCGCGGCTCTGGGTCGTACTGGAACAGCTCGGTGCCCGAGAAGTACGGATAGCCGTAGCTCGGGTCATCGACGTGGATGCGTTTGAAGATCCCCGGCGTGAACACCCGCGCTACTTCGTCGAGCCGCCTTGTGTCGCCACGCGAAGCCAACTCGTCGGCGGCTGCTCGACACGCGGGGCTGTGATGAGCCGCGTCGAGTCTTCGGAGTGAAGACGCTTGCACGCTGAAGACCGCGAAGTTCACCGCCGTGTCGGCATCGGACAAGTCTGACAGCGAGAACTGGCGATAGAAGGATGCCTGTGCGTCGACGCGAAGTTGATGCGCTCGGGAGCGATTGCTTGCGGCGCTCTCGACGAGGTCGTGGATCTCCTGCTCGACTTTCTTCCCCAGCCTCGGGACCGGGAGGTTCGCGATGTGCTCGGGCTCGATGTGCTGGATAATCGCGCCGTAGGTTCCGCCGACGACGATGGGCACACCGAATTTGCTACTCAAGTAGGCGTAGAGGTAGCCGGGCGGAATCTTTTCGGCATCCGGCACCACGCGCATGAAGTGCTGCGAGCCCGCCATACCCTCCATGTCAGGGCGCGCGTAGGCCATGCGGCCAATGGTTCCCGAGCACGTGATGAGCGTCCAATCCGAGTGAACGACGAGACGCGGGTTGGCGGCGACCTGCTTCTTCGACAGGCGTGGCAAATTCGTTAGATCGGCGTTCAGGATGTCGGTGCTCCCCAGGAAGGGGACGCCGGCATTGGGATCATCGACGTAGGAGCGGGCGAAGCGCGGCCCGTTGAAGATGCCCGCCATGCCATTCAGCGTGACGTTGCGCAGCGGATCCTTGCGGGCCTTTAGCCCCTCGAGCAAGACCTTCGCTTCGAGCGCGCCCGACATGTACGGGTTGCAGTCGAGGCGACGCCCATCGCGCTCCAGCCACGAACTCGGGACAGACTTCGCCTTCATGCGACCTCCGCAGGGAACCACGCACGGAGCGCGTCGCGAACACGATGGAACGCCGGGTCGGCGCACCCCGCCGTTGAGACTGCCTTCGCGATCTGGCTGTAGACGACCACCGGTGGGCCCGCGCGGTTGGTGCGAATCAGCGTCTGGATGACCTCTTTGGGAGCGGGAGGCTTCGGCGCCCCCTCGGGCCACCGGCCATCCGCCGCGAGGAGTTGGCGCAACGAGCCTCCCTGGTGGCGAAGCGCGCGCTCAACGTTGACGTTGTCCTGCCAGAGCAGCACCTCGAGCTCGGGCTCGATGACGGCGGCGGTTGCGCGACCGGCCCAGCCGTTGGCGTTGAGACGGTGCTCGATCTCGACACGCACCTCCTCGGCCGGCCGCTCGCCACCGAACTGCTGGTCGAGCACCACGAGTGCGCGCCGATGCGTGTTGAGGTACGGGCGCAAGATCTCATGGCAGCGCCGGTGAACGCCGCCGTCCTTCTCGAGCGGGTTGTTGAAGAGATCGAGGCGCGGGTTGAAGTCGAATGGCGCGCACGACAGCACGTGATGAAACTGCCGCTCGAAGAACGCGGCGAACACCGCGCGCATCGTGCCGTCGGCCACGAGAATGACGAGCTCGCGGTTCATCCCAGCACCCCCGTGGCGAAGAGCGTCGGGAGGCTGACCTCGCCTTTCCAGTTGACGAGACGTGGATGCTGGGGGCCAGCAATCACCTCGGCAGCGCCGCTATCGCCGATGCGCGCCGCGAGGATCTGCTCGAGCTTCAGGCTCGCCAGCACGACCGGCGAGTGTGACGAGACGATGACCTGGCTGTCGTAGATGGAGGCGAGGCTCTGAAGAACGACCTCCGTCGCCTGCGGGTGAATGCCGTTTTCGGGCTCCTCGGTAACGAGGAAGCGCGGCGGCTTGGCGACGTACGCGAGCAGCGTCAGCACCAAGATGCGCAGCGTGCCGTCGGAGAGGCCCGATGAGGGAACCTCGTAGCTGTCGCCGTAGCGAACGCGGAAGTACGCGTGGTGGTCGTCCTCGCGCTCGTGGATGCTGATGTCCGTGATTTGCGGCAGCGCGAGGCGGACGTGGGCCTTCCACAGGTCGAACCGCTCGGGATCCGTCTTCTGCAGCTCGAGTGCGAGCCACGGCGCGTTCTTGCCCGAGCCGAGCACGTGCGTCTTCGACAGGCCCGGCATGCTTGCCAGGCGAAGCGCGTTCCAGTCTGGGTCGAAGAAAACCGAGTCTTCGATGAGCAGGTTGAGCAACCAACGCGCGGCGGGGAAGTCCCCCTCGCTCTCGTAGAGAACGCGCGCGAGGGCCAGTAGATCGGGCGCCAGCTCTGAAGAGAGCACACGCGCGCGCTGCGTGGTCTCGGGCGTGTACTCGGCCTTGCCGCCGTACTCGCGCTTCAAGATGAACTTCCAGTTGCGGTTCGGATTCACCTCGCCTTGCATCCGCGGGGCGCTGCCATCGCGGGACGGCGACTGCGCCTCAGGAAACGCGAACAGGTATTCGTTCTGAACCTGCAGCTCCGTCTCGTTAAAGAGCTGGAGTCGCAACTCGTAGCGAAGGTGCGTCGGACGGCGCTCTTCCTTGGCACGAGCCTTCTCCGTCATGCCCTCGAGGAGATCGCGCGCAGCCTTCTCAGGAAGCGCGGCCTCGACGGCCACAATGAAGAAGTCCCCCTTGCCCTGGAAGATTAGCTCGCGGAAGCCGCTGGCGCGCGGTGCGCGGTGATCTCGCTCGCGAAGGAACGCATCGCCGATCGTGCGCGCTTTGAGCATGTCTCCGAGCAGCACCGGGATGTAGAGCAGCGTGGTCTTGCCCGAGCCGTTCGCGCCTACGAGCACGCGGAAGTCTCCGAGCTCGACGTCGAGCTTGTCGAAGCAGCGATAGCGAGTGGCTTCGATGCGCGTGATCACGCCCCGGGCTCCTTGTTCTTCTTGCGGAACTCCTTGTACGCATCCGCGATCGGGCCCTCCACGAAGCCGCCGCCCTCGCGAGAGAACGGCAGGTCCGAGTCGACGATCCGCTTCTTGCGACGGAAGCGACGCTCGACGAAATGCCCGTTGGTGCGGATGCGCTCGACCCTCTCCACTTCCTCGAGGATCTCCTCGCCGTCGGGGCTGCGCTTGTAGAGCGTGTTACCGCGTCGATCGAAGCCGACCTTCTCGGCGACGGCCATGAACACCGAGTAGTCCTTGTTGCTACCGAGGTCCGACGCCTTGAGTTCCTGCTCGGTCTTCTTCTTCAAGAAGAGGAGGCTCGTGAGGATGTTCACGTTGGCCTCGACGATGAAGACCTCGACGGGCAGATCGATGCTCGCGAGCACCCACGTGTGCCGGAGAATCCACCAGCGGATGTACTCGTCACCCGGGTTGCCGAGGATGCCATCGGGCAAGACGATGCCCATGCGGCCACCGGGCTTGAGCCAGTCGACGCAGCGTTCGATGAACAAGACCTCTGGCGCGACGCTTCCTTGCAGCCGGCCGGTGTTTCTAAAGCCGCCGTCCTCGGTGCGTTCCCAGATGTGGGCGAGATCGAAGTTCCGCAGGATGTTCGGGTCGGTGATGGGGATCTCCGAACCGAAGGGCGGGTTCGTCATCACCACGTCCATCGTCCCGAGCTTCGCGACCTTCTCAGCCTCGGCGAGCCCCGGCAGGTGGCCCTTGGGGAACTCGAGCGAGTTGATGTTGAAGAGATGTGCCTCAGCGTTGCTCGCCATGACTGCGTTCATCTGCGCGACGCGCACGAGGAACGGGTCGAAGTCGGAGCCGAACAGGTTCTTCTTCACGAACTCAGCGAGCCGCTCCTGAATGGAGAGGATCTCCTGCGTCGACTCTGCGCCGGGCTCGATGCCTTTCTCGGCCTGGAACTTGTGGGCCAGGTGCGCGAGCGTCGCGGTGAGGAAGCCTCCAGTGCCGCACGCAGGGTCGAGCACGCGCTCGTTTGGCTTCGGGTCGAGCATCGACACGACGAGCTTGATTGGGCCGCGCGGCGTGAAGTACTGCCCGCGATCGCCGCGCAGGTTGGTGCCGACGATCTCCTGGTAGGCGGCGCCCTTGGCGTCGACGTCGGTGCGCCCGAAGTCGTACTTCGCGAGCTCCGACACCATGAAGGCGAGCGCGCGGTCCGAGAGGGTGATCTCCTCGTTGCCGCGGAATACCGTGGAGTACTTCTTCTTCACCTCCTCGAAGAGCGGGAAGATGCGATTCCGGATCGCCTTCTGACCGTCGGCGTCGAACTGCTCGTCGATAAGCTGGCCGCTCTTCTCGAAGCGGCCGGCCCAGAAACGACGCTTGTCGTTCGGCTGCCGCTCGTCGTGCATCTTGGCGAAGATGAGGTAGAGGAACTGCCAGAAGGCCGCGTCTTTCGGCATGCCCTCGTTGCCGTGGATGAAGTTGTGGCAGCGCCGGAAGGCGGTACGCAGCATCTCCGGGTCGGCACGACGGAGCTTGGCGTGCGAGGCGACGTCGCGCGTGCCGATTGAGTCGTCGGACAACGGCCAGTCGCCGATGGGGATGAACTTGACGTCGAATTTGGTGCGCTTGACCTGAAAGAAGAAGAACTCGAGACCGTTGGTCCACAGGCCGTACTTGCAGTTCTCGCAAGCGGCCATCGCGTCCTTGAGGAGCTCGAGGTCCTTCGCGGCCTGGTCGTGATCGCGGATCTTGACCGCGCCCTTGTCGCCGAGCTTCAGCTCCTTTTGGCAGACGACGAGGCGGCGCACGTTCTCGGCCGTATGCTCGGCTCCCGCCTCGAAGATGGCGATGTCGATCTTCTTGTTCGACGACTTGCCGGACTCCGCGACCCGCACCTTGAAGTCGGGTTCCATATCGTCGACGTTGATGCCGTACTCGTGGAAGAGCGCGCGAGCGATGCGCTGGCGAACGCGCTCCTTGTCGTTCTCGGCGACCGGCTTGCCCGTGATGTAGTCGAGGATCTTGCCGTCCTCGATGGCGCTTGCCTCGTCGTTCGGCGCGCTGCTCTCTTCGGCGGTGTCCGTCGCCGGAGACTTCGCTGCTGCTGATTTCTTGGGCCTAGCCATCTTTGCGTTCCTTCACACCGAGCTCGTCGGACGATGAGGCAGCGCCGCCGTCCCGGACCCAAGCGTCGACGTCCTCGCGCTTGAACTTCCAAAACCGGCCGACCTTGTGGCCCGGCATGCCCTTCGAGGTGGCCCACGTGTAGACGGTGTCCTTGCTCACCCCGAGGTACTCGGCGATTTCGTCAACTGAGAGCCACCTGTCGTCCATGCGCGTCCTCATGCCGTGCCGGCTGGCTGCCTTCCTGAACACGATATCAGGGCGCCAGGTCGGTTGCAACTGGGTTTGCTAGGGTTCGTTCGGGTTGATGGCCTAGAACGCCGGAGATGGTCGGGGCAGCTCGGGGCGGCTCGGGAGCTGCCCGGGCCGCTTCGGAGTCGGCTCGTGGGCAGCGAGCGCGCTCCACGCCGCCCGCTGCTCGGCCCACGTCCCGGCGTGGGCCACCTCCCGCAGCGTCCGCTCGGCCATCGGCTCAGCGCCATCGACGGCTTCGAGGGCCAGCACCTGCTCCTGGAGGTCCGCGGCCAACATGAGCAGGTCGAAGAGCTGCGTGACGCGGGCGCGCGTGAGCCCCAGCTTGCGCGCCAGGGCGGCCTGGTCGGCGACGAGCCCGCGCTCGATGGCAGCCTGCAGGTGGTGCGCGAGGGCGAGCTGGCGGGCGACTTTGGCGGGGCGTCGCACGGGCTCGGGCTTGTCGGGCGGCGGCGTCGGGGTGAGCTCCACGCTGCGGCTCCGGCGCCAGAAGATCGGCTCCTCGATCACCCGGTGCTCGCGCCGCCACATGTCGAGCAGCGTCTTGGCGAGGATGGACGCGGCCTCGTCGAGGCGGCGCTCACGGTCGGCGCGGCGCTCCTCGGCGCTCTCGGTGGCAAGTGCGGCCGCGCTCGCGGGCGGCGTCGGGATCGCGTTCATGGGACGGAAAACGCGGTCCCGATGGTCGCGGTGGGACAGGGAGATCATCCACTGCCTGATCCCTCTTGCGCCGGGTGTGCATTGTGCAGTATCTACTGCACACTACATCCCGGGCCTGCCGCCCGGGACGAGCGAGCGAAATGGTCAAGCGAGAGAAACTCGGACATCGCCTCCAGCGCGTGCGCATCGCCCGCGACCTTAGCCTACGCGAGACGGCGACGAAGGTCGGCGTCTCGCCCACGTACCTGTCGCGTGTCGAGAACTGCCTGGATCCGAGCCCGCCGACGGAGAAGAGGCTCCGGGCGCTGGCCGAGGTGCTCGGCGACAACCTCGACGAACTGAT
>SXGR01151323.1_pt1 | contig 76407 bp, 105 predicted proteins | sample 3174711 | NCBI WGS metagenome assembly SXGR01 (sample SAMN11356860, study PRJNA531348) | freshwater metagenome | isolation source: freshwater sample F1-60 | place: China: Fuxian Lake, Yuxi | collected 2017-12-25 | reverse complement strand
TGTGGTGGTCATTGCGGGAGACGGCGGCACGGCCGACATCGGTTTCCAGCAGGTCCTCCATTCCTGGTTCCGCAAGGAACGGTTTACCACGATCATGTTGGACAATGAAGTGTACGGCAATACCGGTGGCCAGGAGAGCGGGATGACCAACCGTGGCGCCGTGCTGAAGATGGCCCCCCTGGGCAAGAAGTTCGAGAAGATGGACATGTTGCAGATGGCGAAGGTAGCCGGCTGTGCGTATGTGGCGACAGTGGTTCCCAATAATCCCCGCCGCGTCGAGAGCGTCATCAAGAAAGCCGTGTTGATTGCCCGTGAAGTGGGGTCGACCTACATTCAGGCCTACACTTCCTGCAATATCGAGTATGCGATTCCCACCGACCAAGTCATGCAGGATGCCAAGGATGTTGAGAACGATCGGTATAAATTCCAGGAGTATGTGAGCGACGAGGCCAAACAATATTTAACGGAGCGGTATGGCTACAAGGAATTTCTTCCAAAGCCGACCGCGGCGCTGTAGTGTATCTGGTCGCCGATATCGACGTGTCAATCTGCGCCGAGAAGAGCTGCAAGCTCTGCACGCAATATTGTCCTGAAGCGAACACCATTCAGTACAGCGAAGAAGTTGGCAAGTCCAAAGGCTTTAAGTATGGCTCGGCCTATGTAGCGGTGGACCGCTGCAAGGGCTGCGCGCAGTGCGTGTGGGTGTGCGACAATATGGCAAAAAACAATGCCATCAAGATGATCATGATCGATCAATTGCCGCTGGCTGCCGTCACCGACAACATTCGGTATGAGGAGAAGTCGACGGTTGCGGTCCTGTCCAATCCGATGGTGGTGATCGGTAATTAGTCGGTAATTAGGGGGTACTTATGTCGTCGACGACTCGCACACCAGCCAATCCCAACTTCCTGCACCCGAATAAATTCCAGGTGATCTTTTCGCGCGCCCCAGAGCTGGCCTATTTCTGCCAATCCGTCACCATTCCTGGATTTAATATTGGAGAAGGGCAATTTGCCACACCCTTCATCGACCTTTTTGTCCCTGGCGACAAGTTGACCTATGATCTCCTCACGTTCACCTTTCTGGTCGATGAACATTTGGCCAGCTGGCTCACCATGGCGAATTGGATGAAAGGTCTCACGTTTCCTGAGAAATTTGAACAGTATGGCAGCATGGATCTCCAGCATAAAACGACCGCCAAGAGTGCCACACCCCAATATGCCGATGCGATGGTGACATTGCTCTCCTCCTCCCATAACCCACTCTATCGCTTTACCTTTATCAACTGCTTTCCTACCTCCTTGGGACCCCTGATGCTCTCCTCGACGGATACGCCTGATTCAGTGCTCACTGCTGACGTCTCCCTACGTTTTCAGGATGTGAGCATCACCAAACTCTTCTGAGGAAAATATTTTCTCCGTTGGTGAAATTCACTTGACGGATTTGATCCAACTCAGTATAATTGGATTAAGCCCTCTCGATACGCTAAATACGCCAAGTCGATTCTTATCGATCCTCATTCCGATGAGGATAATTCTTCGACTCTCTAATGAATAGGTGCACCTGAACATGATGACTGACCTTATTGAAACCACCCTTCAATCTATTTCGGCCGCCTGGAAAACTGATGCGGCCATAGATCGTACAGATCCAGGAGCGGCTCTCCTGCAGGTCTCGATTCTCCATGCGAAATATCTCCATCTGATGGTAACGGCCAAAGAGATCTCGCGAAGCGAATCGATTAAATATTTTCGCATGAAACGAGTCAAGTGGGAATATTACACGGGAAAATTGGATCAAGCGACGCTGACCAAGTATGGGTGGGAACCGTTTCTCTATGTTCTCAAGTCCGATACCTCGATCTACATGGATTCAGATGTAGATCTACTCAAACAAAAAGATCTCGTCTCGGCGGCAGACGATTCGACCGACCTCTGCGAGAAGATTCTCAAAGAACTCAATAATCGCACCTGGCAACTCCGATCATTTATTGATTATGAGAAATTTCTCCAAGGTAATTGATGACGGACTCGATGATCGTGACCGCAGATAATGAAGTCACCATGACCATTCAGGCCGAGCCGGGCATGGTCGCTGAATTACACACATTCTTTTCGTTTTTTGTGCCAGGATATAAGTTTGTGCCCTCCTATAAGAATAAACTGTGGGATGGAAAAATTTATCTCTTTAATCGACGGACGCATCGGCTCTATCGGGGTCTCTTGTCCCATCTCCAGACGTTCTGTCAGGAACGGGGCTATGACCTTACGATAGACCCCATGCTGCGCTTGACGCAGGAATTTTCACTCCAGGAAGCCGAAGACTTTATTCAGTCTCTCAAGCTTCCGCTGGTGCCTCGGGAGTATCAGGTCAAGGCGTTTGTCCATGCGGTTCGCTTCAAACGGTCGCTGATCGTGTCACCCACTGGATCAGGCAAATCCCTGATTCTCTATCTTCTGGTGCGGTGGGCCCAACACCAGGGATTGGGGCCTGGCCTTCTGATTACTCCCCTGACCTCATTGGTCGAACAACTCTACTCTGATTTTCGCTCCTATGGATGGGACGTTGAGCAATACGTCTCGCGCCAGTATGGAGCTCAGCAGGCCTCTCCCTCGACGCTGATCACGATTTCGACCTGGCAAAGCCTCTATACCAAACCGGCCGCGTCATTCGCTCCTTTTCGCTATGTCCTGGGTGATGAAGCGCATCTCTATCAGGCCAAGTCTCTCCAGCACATCATGACCTCATTGACAAATGCCTCACTCCGTGTGGGGTGTACGGGCACTCTCGACGGTCAGAAGTGTAATCGTTTGATTCTCGAAGGAGTCTTCGGATCGGTTCATCAGACCACCACCACGCAACAACTGATTGAGCAGAAACAGCTGTCTCCCTTTCGCATCAAGTGTCTGGTCCTGACCTACCCCAAAGCGACCTGTCAAATGACGAAGGCTCTTGACTATCAGGGAGAATTGGACTTCATTGTGTCCAATCATGCACGACGCATCTTTTTGAAGAATCTCGTGCTCTCGCTGACGAAAAATACGTTGGTCCTCTTTAATTATGTCGAGAAACATGGCCGGCCCATCTTTGAGATGATTCAGAGTGCCGCCGGAACGCGATCGGTCCATTTTGTCTTTGGCGGGGTTCCCGCAAAGGACCGAGAAACGATTCGTCTATTGACGGAACAGGAACAAGGGAGTATCATTATAGCGTCATCGGCGGTCTTTTCCACGGGCATGAATTGTCACAATTTGCATAATTTGGTCTTTGCCTCTCCCTCAAAGTCTCGTGTCCGAAATTTACAATCCATTGGACGGGTTCTGCGAACGCATGATTCGAAAGAGGAAGCGGTGCTGTTTGATATCGTGGACGATCTTCGTATTGGCAAACATCAGAACTTTGCGTTAAGACATTTTATTGAACGCATGGGATTTTATGACTCAGAGCAATTTCCTACCAAACAGTATCCCATTGACTTGGCCAACGGATAACTCGCCGACGATCATGTTGTTGCGCCTGATCATAGGCTGTGACATCATTGCGGAAACCGAGGTCGAGGCCGAGGCCTATTGCATCAAAAATCCGATGGTGATTCAGGGTGCGCAGATCGCTGGATCCAAAGTAGGTAGACTCCAAGCTATCCACGTTCTTCTCATTCCGTGGGTTCCCCTGGCCTCCACCCCACATGACCTGCGGATTGATCGCAACCATGTGCTCTTTGCCACGCCCATTGCGCAAAACCTTCAAGACTATTATCGGACCTGCGTCGAACACTCGAAGCACCTGCTCAAGAATTCTCAATTTGCGTTCGGTGTTGACCTGGTTGACACGTTGAGATCAGCGTCGCGGGAGTATGAGACTGATCAACATGACAACAACGATGAGAACCCACCCACCTTTCATTGAGGAGGTCCATGCCTAATACAGATTATGTGAATAATGCGCTCATGCTCAAGGAAATGGTGCGCTATAAAAAACTGTGTCTGCTGGCGAAACGCGAACACTCCCCTCGGCCGTCGATCAATGACTATTTGGGCAGCTGCTTCCTGCAGATTGCGCTGCATCTGTCGAGAAAACCGTGCTTTGTGGGGTACACGTTCCGCGAAGAAATGATGAGTGATGCTGTTGAAAATTGCGTGCAATATGCGTCAAATTTCAATCCTTTGAAATCCAAAAATCCATTTGCCTATTTCACGCAGATCATCTATTATGCGTTCCTTCGCCGTATCGCCCGTGAGAAAAAACTGCTCTATGTGAAGTATAAGGCGACGGAAAATTCTGGAGTGCTGGATACGATGATGGGATTGGTGACCGATCCGTCACAGGGCGCCCTTTCGGTGAATCTGTACGAGAATATCACGCACTTTATAAACGAGTACGAAGTCAAACGCGCCGAACGTCTGGGGCGCGAACAGAAACAGAAACGCAAAAAGTTGAAGGCCGTCGGTAAAAAGAGCACTCTCAAGTCGAACACAACGCGACGAACACTCAAGTTTTTGGAAAAGGCTTGACGAGTTGATCGAACGCGCCTAGAATAGAGAGGGAGACAAACATATGAAAATAGCTATTTTAGGTGACGTGCACATCGGCATGCGCAATGACGCTGAAGTTTTTCATGAGGCGCTGGCGACATTCTTTGAGACCGTTTTCTTTCCGAGATTGAAGGACGACGGCATCGACACGATCATTCAGGTTGGTGATTTATTCGATCGGCGCAAATATATCAACTTTGAGTCACTCGCAAAAAGTCGGACGTATTTCTTTGATCCACTCAGAGAGGCTGGCCTCACCATGCATGTGCTGGTTGGCAACCATGATATGTTTTGGAAAGAAACCACGCGGGTCAATTCGCCAGATCTGCTCCTCAAAGGCTATGAAAATATTCGAGTCATTTCAACGCCTCAAACCGTCAACTTTGACGAGACCCCTCTGTGCCTGATTCCATGGTTGTGCGATGAGAATACCACTGCCTGCTTACAGGAAATGCGAGACACCAGAGCAGAAATGTGTATTGGACACTTCGAGATTCAAGGCTTCAAGGTCACGTCGACGATGACTCAACCGACCGGAATCGATCGTGCACTCTTTCAAAAGTTCGATTTGACGCTGTCGGGTCACTTTCATGTGGTCTCCAAAGAATCCAACATCATATATGTCGGGACGCCTGTAGAGCAGACCTGGAATGATTTTGAAGATCCCAAAGGCTTTCATATTCTTGATACCGCAACGAGAGGCTTGACATATGTCTCTAATCCAGTTAAGATATTTCATCGACTGGTCTATGATGATCTGGCACAGGATTACACGTACTGGATGAACATGGATCTGTCGCGCTATCGGCACACGTATCTGAAAGTGGTCGTGGTCAATAAAACAAACACGCATCTGTTTGATACGGTCATGGGCCGACTCTATAGAGCCGATGTGGCCGACATGACGATCGTAGAAGATACCATGGAGCGAGCGATGTCTACACTTGATGACTCAGCCCTGGTCTCTCAGGCAGAGGATACCATGACGTTCATTTCTCGTCAAATTGATGGCCTGACCCTCCCACTCGATGCGAATCGTCTGAAGGGAGTGGTGAAAGAAATTTATGTGGAAGCCTTAAATAGGGAAACGTTGACCGCGTGATTCACTTTCAGGCGATTCAATATAAAAATCTTCTGTCGTCGGGCAATGCCTTCACTCGCATTCAGCTGGACCATTGTCAGAATACGATTCTGGTCGGACGAAATGGGTATGGCAAATCGACCATTCTGGACGCCCTCTGCTTTGCGCTCTTTGGACGACCCTTTCGCAAAATCACGAAACCCAACCTGGTCAATTCTATTAATCAGAAAAACTGTGTCGTTGAAATCACGTTTCAGATTGGTCCCCACCAGTATCTAGTCCGTCGAGGTCTGAAACCCGCACTCTTTGAAATCTATTGCGATACCCTCTTAGTCAATCAAAATGCTGAATCGCGAGACTATCAGGAATATCTCGAAAGCCATATTCTCAAATTTAACTACAAATCCTTCACACAAATCGTCATTCTCGGCACGGCGTCCTTTACCCCCTTCATGCAACTCTCTCAGTCGGATCGTCGCGTCATTATCGAAGAATTACTTGATATTCGCATCTTCTCCTCGATGAATGGAGTGGTCAAAGAACGGATAGCGGCGCGACAGGTGCTCTTGAGTGAGAATCGTTTGACCCTTGATAACACGACTGACAAGATTGCGACGCAAGAATCGTACTTGGCCAAGCAACATGTCAATATCTCCATGTTGACCGAGAAAGCTGAGGGTGATATTGCCCACAACATGACAGAACTGTCTCGTCTCCATGATCTGCTCGCGGTCTCTCAGGCGACCAAAGACCGCTTGCGTGACTCGTTGGTCCCACTGGGCAACCCCCTTGAGCGGTCTCAGACGATCTCCACACTCAAGGGACAACTCGACCAGACCTATCAGAAGCACCTCAAGGAGACCGCGTTTCTTGAAACACATGACCACTGTCCCACCTGTCAACAGGGGATTGATGTGGAGTTTAAAACCACGAAACTTCGTACTCTGACCGAAAAGGTGTCGCAATGTCAGGCGGGACTCCTGACCCTCCAAGTCAAGGTCGAGGGGGCGCAGGTTCTCATGGACCAGATGGCGTCGATCCAATCTCAGATCCAGCTTGAAGACCAAACGATGATTCGATTGTTGACCTCAGCGCGAGAGGTCGAGAAATTCACCCAGGTACTTCGAGATCGTCTGACGCACATGCACGAAACCCATCAATCTGGACTCGGCGATCGTTCACTCCTGCGCTCTCTGCAGCAGGAATTGGTGACCGTCACCGCTGATCGTAAGACTCTCTTGGATGACCATGCCTATGATGAGGCCGCCATGGCCCTCTTTAAGGATACGGGCCTGAAAACCAAAATAATCCATCAATATCTTCCCATCATCAATACCCTGGTCAATAAGTATTTGGCCTCAATGGACTTCTTTGTGCAATTTTATTTAGACGACACGTTTAAAGAAACCATCAAGTCTCGCTTTCGGGATGAGTTCACCTATGATTCGTTCTCAGAGGGCGAAAAGAACAAGATTGACATGGCCCTGCTCTTGACCTGGCGAGAAGTGGCTCGGCTCAAGAATTCGGTGCATACAAATCTTCTCATTCTCGATGAAATCTTTGATTCGTCCTTGGATACCGTCGGAACCGATGAATTGATGCGGATTCTACAATCTCTGCAGGCCGTGAATCTCTTGGTGATCTCCCATCGTGGAGATGCGTTGCAGGACAAATTTCAGCGTGTTATTCGGTTTACCAAGCAGCAGAATTTCAGTCGACTGGTTGAAGAAGGCCCCTAAATAGAGACTATGAACATTGACGGATCAGATTCTCCCTGCACCTTATGTGGCGGCATGCCCTGCTGGAGCCCCAGTGCGCTCTGGAGTCTTGAGGGGGACAACGCCTTCCCGTCCTGTCGATGTGTTCCAGGCACACTCAACGATCGATCTGTGAGTGCTCAGAAGGAGTCTTCATGACGCAAAAAATCAATCTCCTCCTCTTCCCGCTGATTACGACGACATCGCTGATTGGCATCCCCACCTTTGGGTTTTTGGTCGGGTTTACGTCGCTCGATTGGATGTTGTTGGTCGCGTTGTATTGCGCGACTGGACTCGGGATCACCGTCGGGTATCATCGACTCTTCACGCACCACAGCTTTCAGGCGCATCGGTTCGTTCAATACCTGCTGCTGATTCTGGGCGGCTGGGCCTTGCAGAATACCGCGATCAAGTGGGCCAGTGATCATTACCTGCACCATAAATTTACGGATCGAGAAGCAGACCCCTATAATGCGCAGAGGGGATTCTGGTATAGCCACTGCGGATGGCTCTTTACATCGAAGCAGACTCCAGAGGGCGCTCGACTCCAGGTACGATTGCGGCAAGAAGTACCTCTCGCCTGGCAAGAAAAACATTATCTTCTTATAGTCCTGTCTGGGCTTTTGATCCCTCTGGTCATCGGGTTTTTCCAAGGTGGATGGCTACCGGCCATCGGGTGTCTCTTGCTCGCAGGCTTCGGTCGTATTTTTTTGGTGATGAATTCTACATTTTTCATCAACTCTGTCTGCCATTTATGGGGACCGCAGCCCCATACCCTCACCGACTCATCGCGTGATAACTGGTGGGTCTCGTTGATTACGTTTGGTGAGGGCTATCACAACTACCATCATGCGCACCCATCAGATTATCGCAACGGCCACCTGTGGTTTAATGTTGATCCCTCAAAATGGGTGATCTGGACGCTCATGAAACTGCGGCTGGCCGCGCCAAGAGGAGGTCGATCATGATTACGATGTCTGATGCTGCTGCGACGAAACTGACGGAGCTCATGTCAGATGAGCCTGGCGAAAATTGGTTTCGCGTGTTTGTCAAGGGTGGAGGCTGCTCTGGCTACAGTTACGGGATGCTCATTGAGTCATCCGGCGCCACAGAGGACGACACTGAATTGGTCCTGCATGGGCATCGTGTTCTCATCGATTCACAGTCTGCCCCTCTCCTGCAAGGGAGCGTGATTGACTACACGGACGCGCTGCAAGGCGCGGGATTTAAAATTACCAACCCAGCAGCGAAGACCACTTGTGGGTGCGGTTCTTCATTTGGCGTGTAAGATGTGTGTTGTCATTAACTGTAATTTAATGTAAGAGAGAGTGATGACATTAGAAGAACTACAAAAACTACCATTTTTACGCGCTTCTAAATTTGAAAAAACGTCGACGACGCTCTTAATAAGAAGTAAAGATAGAACTCTTACACAAGCAGACGTAGAAAAGTACCTTACGAAAAACACGATAAAATTTACACGTTTACCAAAACCCACAGAAATCCTAATACCGGGGGGTAAAAAAATAATTTTTAAACCCCTCAAAGCATTGGGTGCTGGAGGATTAAAATTTGAACAGCAATTCACCAAAGACCTTAATGATTGGTTTTCTGGTCATGAGGTCGAACAATTAACATCTGGTGGTACCATAACAGCATTGTTAAAAAAATTACCTTTAGAACAAAATTCAAAGACGTCAAAGAGTGCAGCTACGTCTGTGGGATCAAGAAATACTCGAAGGACTCCTATCTTTCAAAATGGAAAGATGACCATATCAAATAATTCTGGTCCTGCTGTTTCAGATGTTGATGTCGCGACAAAGAGCAAAACGTATTATTTTTCTCTAAAATATTCAGATTCCTTTTATATATTCAATGGTAGCGTGGGAGCTTTTTTTATTTCGGAAAGCACAAAAAAAGGAATTAATGATTTTTTTGGATTTGATGGAACTAAAATGGGCAAGGCGTTTGGTAAACAATATTCAGTAACAACTAAAAGCCCTAACTATTCAGTCATTGCTGCTAATTTAAAGCAGCTTATTATAGAAGCCTTGGGCCCAAATGTGGTATTAGTCAATAAAATTTCTGAAACTGATAATCACATTTCTGTAGTAAGGGGATTTTCGCATAAGGTGGCGGTAACTAATTTGAATAAAGATAGTTATGTTTACGCTGAGACCGGTGTAAGAAAATATAACGCGATAAAATTGCGCGCCGCGATAAATGGTGCCAATTATTCTGTGCAATTTCAATTTAGAGGAACCACCGCCACAGATGTGGGGCCAAAATATTTACGCATTTTACTTCATATGATCTAATATTTCGCATATCCTGGTTGAACCGAACTCGTCCTTTCAAACCCCTCGTTTGTATGGTAAAAACTATTTTCCCCTCTCTTTTCAAGAAGATAGGGGATTTTCTTTATTTTTCAACCACTTAGGTGTGAAAATAGTTCTTGCTTTCTTGATCTGAAACGAGTAAAATACAAGCATAGAGTGGACGAATTACTGGAGCAGGTATGATGAAGACGACGAAGGCGATACAGAAACAATGGGATTTGCGCGTGAAGTGGCTCGAAACGTTCAACGACTTTTTGCAATGTGGTGGGACGATCATGTGGATCACGCCGAAGAGCGGTCGCGACGAGCGTATGGGTCGCCATCGATCCAAAAAATGCTGCCCAAGGCGGTTCGACGCTTACAAATTGCCGATTTGAACGCGACGCATGATCAGCAGCTGCGTCGCATTGGACGGTGGGGGAGGGTATGAGGATGTTGAGTTTTGTCTTAGGATTTTTGTGTTCGGCGGCGTTGTTGAATCCTGTAGAAGCGAAGTGGTATGCCCTGAAGATTCTGCATGGACTCACACGGGCGATTGAGTGGATCACGACGATGTTAGCGTAAACAAGAGGAGAAAATATGAAACAGCGTATAGGATTAGTGTTATTGATGGTCTTGGTGTTGGGGGGATGTGCAGAAACCCCGACCGTCACCAGTTCAACGGTGCCAGCATGGATACGAACGGGCCAAGATGAGGCCCTGGCTTCAAAGATTCCCAAGGATGCGTTTTTTGGAGTGGGTGCTGTGTCTGGGGTCCAGAACGAACCGCTGGCATGGGACGCCGCAGAAAATCGTTCGAGGGTGCAACTCGTTAAGCAGGTGAGGGCGTACACGGCCTACCTCATGGAAGATTTTGCGTCCGCGACTAGCGAACAAGGCGCGACACGCGATCGAGTGGCAGAAGAGCAGCATATTTCTCGCGTCATGAAAACCTTTGCCGCGATGACGTTGCGTGGGGTCCGACCAATTGATCGGTGGAAAGATAAAGACGGCGAGACATTCTATGTCCTGTCCACGTTGTCTCTCAAAAACCTTCAAGATGCCGTGGCCAATTCCACTGACATCGATCAGCGCATGAAAAATTTTGTGCAAGCGAATTCCGACAAAGCCATGGAGCGACTGGAAAAAGAAGAGGCGAAACGTTTAACAACGCCGTAACCTGTTGAGAACATGGTAAAAACTATTTTCCCCTATCTTTTCAACAAGATAGGGGATTTTCTTTATTTTTCAACAGGTTAGACACCATTTTAGTTCTTGCCTTCTTGATCTGAACGGCGTAGACTAGAGGTATGAGAATAGAGAGAATCATGGAGCAGGTACGATGAATAATCAAGCAGAAGTCAAATCCCTCTTGGCAAGACTGTTGGCGACGGAAAATCTGAACGTCGAACACAAGAATATTGGGACGGCTTATTTCGAACTTGCAAGTCGAACCCTAGCCGTACCTATCTGGAAAGAGATGACGGGCGATTTGTATGATTTGCTCGTGGGGCATGAAATTTCACACGCACTGGAAACGCCCATTGATGGATGGCACAGTGCTACCTGTGCGCGAGGGAAGAATTATAAGAACTTCCTGAACGTCATTGAGGATGCACGCATCGAAAAAAAGGTAAAGGTTCGTTATCCAGGTCTTCGTCGGGCGTTTCTGAGTGGGTACGCCGAACTGCTGAAGCGCGATTTCTTTGGCATTGCAGGGCAAACTGTTAGCGACTTCCCCTTGATTGACCGTCTCAATCTCTATGCGAAATGCGGGGCCCTCGTGCCGGTGAAGTTTTCAGATGCCGAACAGGTGTATGTCAAGGAGATGGAATCGCTCATGACCTGGCAGGATGTCGTCCGTCTCGTCAATAAATTGTGGGCCAAAGCGATCGAGGACCATGAAGGCGCAGTCAAGACCTTTACCGACTACAGCACCCGCGAGGAAGACGATCTAGGCGAAGACAATCCAGACGACAGCGAGGATCAACAGGGCGTTGAAGAAGGGGATGATGGGGAGACCGCAGGGGCTCATGATCATGAACCACGTGCGCTGACCGAAGAAGCGTTTCGCCGGAATGAACACACCTTGAACGCAGTGGATGCCAAAACTTTTGTGTATGCGAACATTCCGACACCAATTCTCGAGAACGTGGTCATTCCAGCCAAGGCTGTGAACGCTCAATTGCGTGAATTTTATAGAGAACAAATTGGCCCGTCAGTTGGGGCCTCTGGTGCAGAAAAGTATCGGGATTTTCTCTCGAAGAATGAGCGATATATTGCGCTACTCGTCAAGGAATTTGAGATGCGGAAAGCGGCGAAGTCATTCTCCAAGTCTCGTCTATCCGATACGGGTGACCTGAATGTCTCGAAGTTGGCTCGGCATCGCATTGAGGATTTGATCTTCAAAAAGATTCTCCGAACGAGCAAGGGTCGGTCACATGGGCTGGTGCTGCTTTTGGATAAGTCTGGATCCATGTCGCAAAACCTCAAGGCCGCGATTGAACAGCTGCTGATTCTCACCATGTTCTGCCGCAAGGTTAAAATTCCCTTTGTCGTGTATTCCTTTGGCAACCACACGTTAGGCCATCGCAAAGACAACGCGTTCATGAAGTACCCGTCCTCTAAAGAATTACGCGAAGAATTATCCAAAAAGGTGCCTGACCATATCGAGCCCTGTTTCGCGTATAAGACGGGTGACGTCGACCTTGGTAGCATTTATCTGAGAGAGATGTGTAATTCGTCGATGCCGATGTCAGAGTTTTCCGACATGGTGAAAAATCATCTGATGTTGTCTGAAGGATTTAGCGAACGGACCCGAAATCGCCACGAATATGGTGTTGACGTTCCGTATACTGAGGAACTCAATTCCACTCCCTTGTCTGAGGCACTCGTGGCGGTCCAACCGTTGATCGCGCGGCTCAAGCAGACGCATCGATTGGATATTGTCAATCTCATCATTCTTCATGACGGAGACGATGATACACGGGGAATCCTCTCCATTAAGGGGACCGTCGAACCCTTCAGGATCGGCGACCATCATTATTTTTGCGGTATTCTACGAGATCCGCGTTGTCAGTTTCAGTCGTCGCCCAACCAGGGTTCGACCATCGCCGCGGCCCTGATGGAGTGGTTGCGGTTCACCACGGGGACTCATATTATTGGGTTTTTCATGAACGCCACCAAACGATCTGTGACGTATACCTATCAAACGAAAACTGGACAGACCTTTCACAATCTGCCCAAGATCACGCAGACCGAAATTCTGTCGAGCCTGTCAAAGAAAAAATTTGTGGTCTCGTATAGGACTGGGTTTGATGCCTTCTATATCATCCCAGGGTCAAGGGCCTTGGAAGTGGCACAGGAAGAGTTGGTGGTGGTCGGGAAGGTCACGGCGTCAAAATTGGCGACAGCGTTTAGGAGATTGGGACAGAAAAAGTTGGTCAATCGGGTGCTCGTGAGACAATTCATTGAACAAATCGCAGTCTAAGTTGTTGAAACCTTGTAGAAAATGAGTGCTTGACACCATTCCATACATATAGTACAATAGAGTCATAGTGAAGAATGGGCAGAATTAATACTGGAGGTGGTTGGTGAAGATGGATCAGACAGAAGAGCAAAAACGGTTTGTGGAGATTGCGTCACAAAAAGGAACGAAGTTTGAGATCTCTCGTCGTGAAATTAATGAGTTGGTCAAAAACAAAAAGGTCTCCTATCCGAATTGGCTCGTGACTGACACCTCACTTCGGATTCGGTGGGGCATGTATCGGCTTCCCCTTGAGATTCTTGAGGGGATGGAGGTGCTTCCCCCTCTCGTCGGCGTCGTTGACGCTCCAGTGGTCGACGAGGTCTCTGCACCCGCGCTCATGGCCAGGACGCTTCCTCTGCGGATTCAATCGGTGGTCTCAGATTTAGAGATCAATAATTTGATTCCTGTGAAGTATGAGCACTATGTGCCCTTTGGAAACTTCGAAGACCTCAAACGGATTATTGGCTCGAATGGATTCTATCCAGTTTTTATTACTGGCCCTTCGGGGAACGGCAAAACGATGTCGGTAGAACAGGTCTGTGCGCAACTGAAACGGAAATTTGTCTGCATCTCGATGACCCCCGAGACTGATGAGTCGGATCTTCTGGGTAACTATGTGTTGCTCGACGGCACCATGGTCTGGCGAGATGGTGCCGTGACGGTCGCTGCACGAACGGGGGCCGTCCTCTGTATCGATGAGATTGATTATGGGGCGCAGAACCTCTCTACGCTACAGCGAGTCCTCGAAGGTCGGCCCTTTCTCTTAAAGAAAAAGAATGAAATGGTCTACCCTGCGAAAGGCTTTACGATTGTGGCCACGGCGAATACGAAGGGGAAGGGATCTGAGGATGGACGCTATATGTTTACCAACATCCTCAATGAAGCGTTTCTCGAACGGTTCCCAATTACCTTTGAGCAGGAATGGGCACCCATGGTGACCGAACGAAAGATTATTCGAAAGGAAATGAGTGCGGCCGGAACCTCTGATGTGGCCTTTGCCGATTTCTTGGTTACGTGGGCGGATACGATTCGAAAAACCTTCTTGGAACATGGGTGCGATGAAGTGATTTCAACTCGGCGTCTCGTCCATATCGCGAAAGCCTATGGCATTTTTGGAGATCGCATGAAGGCCATTCGGTATTGTCTAAATCGCTTTGATGAGGAGACGAAGGCCTCGTTCTTGGACCTCTACTCGAAGGTGGACGCCTCAGTGGACCCTCCCGTCCTCGACCCTCAAGTCCTCGACCCCCAGGCCCTCGACCCTCAAGTCCTCGACTCTCTCGCCCCCGACACCCTCGATCCCACTTGCAGTTCCGCCAAAACAAGTGGGAATTTGGCTATTTGAAACGTTTGGGGAGTCTCCCCAGCTTAGGAATTTTTGCGTCTGAGAAAGTGCCTTGACATTATAGATAGAAAGGAGTATACTAATCGAAGTTAGAGAAGTAAGTGCGTGTCAGTTTAATATGGAGGTTGTGTTATGAAGAATCAGAAGAAAGTGAAAGACGCGTCTATTGATACAAGGACCGTCTTGTTGAAAGCGGTAGCAGAAACATATGGCCTGCGGGGAGAGATCTCCAGAAAAGAATTGAATGCCATGGTCAAGACGTTGGGAACGCCCTATCCAACCTGGTTTGTGTCCGATAAGTCTCGCAAGATTCGGTGGGGAGTCTTTGCGGTCAATCCGACCGTGGAAGTCTCGTCGACGGCGGTCAATCCGACCGTGTCACCAAAGACCACGTCACCGAAGATCTAACATGTTCTAGCAGGATAATGTGCCGCCAGTCCTGCTAGTTTTTTAAAGGCGGTTGTTATTATGGAGGTAGTCGTATGATTCAAGCAGCAAATTGGACACCACAATCCCATTCATGGTCCACCAAGTCGAAGGTCTTGGTAGCTCTGTCCAAGATGGGTGGGTACAATACGTTTTCTCCTAGGCAGGGAGCCAGACGATTCTCGGTCCCCGAAGCTAGGATTAGTGCGGCCGTCTACACCCTTCGTAAGGATGGATATCCCATTCATACGAACAAGCAAAAACGGTCGGATGGGTCGTCCGTGAATGTGTATTCGTTGGCCGGCCGTCGTGAACGACTTGTGGTGGTTGCAAAATGTAGTGACCGGTCAACACGTCGGCGGTCGTCACTAGGTCGGCCGAAGACGGTCTAATTCTAGTGGACGCGGCTCTTGAGCCGGGGCCGCGACACTGTGGGGTGGACAGAGGACTAGATGATCTGGCTCTCTGTCCACCTCTCTATATGTTGGGAACGTTACACGTTACGCCAATATCGAAAAAATAAGTTAGCGCAGTCATGGGAGCCTCCTACATGGAAATACAAATTAAGCTCGAGGAACTGAGAAAGAATCGCCTGATGGTGGCCACCCCGATGTATGGGGGTCAATGCCATGGCCTCTACATGAAAGCATCCCTCGACCTGCATGCAATCTTAGCGCAATACCAGATTGCCACGAAGTTTTCATTCCTCTTTAACGAAAGCTTAATCACACGGGCGCGCAACTATCTCACCGATGAATTTTTACGTTCTGATTGCACACATCTGCTCTTCATTGACTCTGACATTCATTATAATCCCAAAGATGTCCTGACCCTGCTTGCCCTCGATAAAGATGTCATTGGGGCACCCTATCCCAAGAAGGCCATTAATTGGAAGGCCGTCAAAGAGACGATCGTCCGCAATCCTGACGTCGAATCCAAGGAACTTGAAAAGGTGATTGGAGAATATGTCTTCAATACCGTGTCAGGCACCAAGTCCTTTGAGGTTGGCGATCCCCTGGAAGTCATGGAAATTGGCACTGGCTTCATGATGATCAAGCGAAACGTCTTCACGAAATTTCGTGAGGCCTATCCTGAACTTCAATATAAGCCCGACCATGTCGGTCAGGCCAACTTTGGGGGCGACCGATTCATCCATGCCTACTTTGATACCGTCATTGATCCCGTCTCCAAACGCTACCTCTCTGAAGACTATATGTTTTGTCAGTGGTGGCGCAAGATTGGCGGCAAGATCTGGCTCTGTCCCTGGATGAAAACTGAGCATATTGGCACCTATGCCTTTATGGGCAACATGCCGGCGATTGCCAAATATACGGGAAAGTTATAAGAGCAGTCGAGCTGACGCGCGCGCGAAGAAGGAGTGGTATGTCAACGATGTCGAAAATTAATCTTCATCTCGAGCCAGACCTGTTAGAAGCCCTGACAGAGATCGCCCACGAAACCCACATTACGAAAGCAAATTTCATCCGTCAATCGCTACGCCGAAACATTGACCTTGCGAAACCGAAACCCGATGTGCTGAAACACGACGATACGAATATGATCAAATTGAGAGCGCAAAGGCACCGTGGAGTGTTGATTGCGTATCTCCGCAGTAAGACGGATATTGGAGATTGGCATGGCGTAAGCGATGCGGCAAACGATTTGCGGGAACTTGAGGCAGCACATCCATGGCTGGTTCGAATACAAGAAGCAGGATAGTCGGGATCGCGATGGACGCCACACATGAATTGATTGTGCAATATTTTGCCGATCACTGTGACACACAAAAGGCGCCGAATCTGACCCACCAGGAATGGTTGCGGTTCAAAGGCCAGTTTACCAAGGATGAGATTCGACGGGGATTAGCCGACTATATCCATCGATTTCAGGTTCCCTTCCCCTTTATTCAGTATACTGAACAAGAAGTTCGCGACACCTTTCTCGACATGACGCTGCACTCGGCCCTGGGCCTCTATCGGTTCCCTGACCCGGCGATCGTCTTTGAAGGACACTCGTATCGCGCCCGCTATGCCATGAATCCTCTGGGGACGATCATGATAGCGAATCAGCATAATTGCGTCAGCAATTATTATCAGCAAGCGAATCGTCTAGCATGTTCGTCGAGTCATAACCTCTCATCGCTTGAAGTTTGGTCTAACGCCAAGCGTCTTGAAACACAGAATTGGATTTTCTGGCGGTCCATCATGGGATCTCTGGGTCTGAACGCGCTTGCGATTCGCCTCTCGTTTCGATTGGGGCACTATACCGCAGGACAATTTCGGCCACTCGTCGCCAAGGCCCTCTATGAACGTCATCGCGCCACCCAGGTGCTCGATACGTCCTGTGGTTGGGGTGACCGTCTGGCAGGATTCTATGCGACCCCCAGCACCAGACTGTATGTGGGATGCGACCCCAATCCTGCGGTCTTTGAGATGTATAAGACGCAATGTCTGGCGTATGAGAAGTTTCTGGGGTGTGACGCCAAGCTGACGGAATCGACCGATTACTTTGAATGTCGGGGAACCAAGACCGTTCAGATTTGGCGCAAGCCATCAGAGGATGTGGAGTGGGATCGTTATCCAGAGGCGTTTGATTTCTATTTTACCTCTCCACCATATTTTTCCACCGAGCGGTATGGCAAAGGCGCGTCCAATGCAGTCGATCAGTCATGGTCTCGCTACAAGACCTTTGATTCTTGGAAAGAGCAGTTCTTTTTCCCAGTGACTCGGTCAGTCTGGCCGACTCTTCAGCCTGGGGCTTTCATGTTGATCAATATTATCGAACCATCAAAATCTAAGGATAAAACCGGGCGCACTCGACACCTCCTGTGTGATGATATGATCGAAGAATTTTCCTCATTTCCTGAGGCCTACTATCTCGGTAAAATTGGCTTGGAACAACCGGCTCGACCCAACTCCCAAGGAGCGACGTTGTTGAATGTCGAGCCCATCTGGACATGGCGCAAGGGTCTTGCAGAGTACCCCTATGGACCCCCATCCTCCCTTGAACGCTTTTTCTAGACGCATTCGTATAAATATGAACATGCCACCGACGATTCCTCGCGAATTAACTCTTGATGAACGTAAGGCAGCGCATGCGGCCTTTGAGGGCCGTCTGTTTGATCCACGATGGTCACAGGCCGCGAAACGAGTCTATGATGGACTGGTGTTGGCGGTATACATTCGGCAGCGGCAGATGAAAACGTCTTGTTCACGTATCGATACGGATCCAGTGCCTCGCAACTCTCCATGTGCGCTCAAGCATGACGCGGACGAGCAGACGAACGACATCCACCCCATCACCATCCTGGGAGGTTAGCCAACATGCCCCTCACCGCGCTCATCACCGGAGGTTTAGGCTATATTGGATCTCATGTCACCAAGGCCCTTCATCAACGGGGATGGCGCACGATTGTCATCGACACTCGCGAAAATCCACACCCCTCTCACTATATTGATGAGTTCTACCCCATCGACATTCGATCCGATTTATCGGCCGCCATGGAGTCGAATCAAATTGATGCCGTGTTTCACCTGGCGGGGCTGATTGATGTTGCTGAATCCATCCAATACCCCTCGCTCTATCATCATGTGAATGTCGGCGGCACCATCAATCTCCTGCACTTCATGGAGATGTATCAGATTCCGCGTCTCGTCTTTTCATCGTCGGCGGCCGTCTATGGTGCCCCAGTCCCAGGATATGACGAACCGCTCCAGCAGGTCTTCTGTGAGTATCATGAAACGAACCCCGTCAATCCATATGGCACGTCCAAATGGATGGCCGAACAAATCATTAAAGACATGCGATCAGTGGGAATCGATTCAGTCTGCCTTCGGTATTTTAATGTGGCGGGGGCAGATCCAGATAGCGAGATGGGCGAGAACCATGAGTGTGAGACGCATTTTATTCCTCGCATTCTCGCACAGGCGACGAGTGCGTATCCCCTGGTTGAAATATTTGGGAACGATTATCAGACGCCTGATGGGACCTGCATTCGTGATTATGTCCATGTGAGTGATGTCGCCATGGCCCACGTGAATGCCATAGAGTTTCTCTTGAATAACGGTCCCACGGCCAGTTTCAATATCGGATTGGGCATGGGGTATTCGAATCGAGAAGTCGTGCAGACGGTGTCGGCCCTCTCTGGGGTGAAACTGCTCACACGGTTCAAACCTCGTCGCGTCGGCGATCCACCCGCCCTGATTGCGGATCCCTCAAATGCAAAACAATTCCTTCACTTCCACCCTCAGTATGACTTGGCAGAGATGATTCGCACCGCCATGAAGTGGACGGCACAAAGAACGACCTAACCCACCGGACCCACGTCTATCACGAGTAAATATTCTCTTAGATTTGACTTGACTTTCGCGGTGAATTCGCGTATACTTAGCGTATGAATATTTTTTATCTTGATCACGACCCGCGCACGTGCGCAGAAATGCATGTCGATAAACACTGCGTCAAGATGATTCTTGAATATGCCCAACTGCTGTCTACGGCGCACCGTGTGCTGGATGGCCAGCTCATGGTTGGTGTTTCTGATGCTGGTCGTAAATATGCATCTTGGATTTTATTTGATCAACGACAAGATATTCTATATAAGTCAACACATATCAATCATCCGTCTGCTATATGGGTCCGACAATCTACACAGCATTATCTGTGGCTCACAGAGTTACTCAACTGGTTGTGCAGCGAGTATACCCATCGGTATGCGAAGATTCATAAAGTAGAGCGTACTGGTTTGTTGACTCTATTCAAGAGTGCGTCTCCAAAGAATATTCTCATGGCACCGTTTACTGAGCCACCCCCAGCCATGCCCGACCACTACAAAATAGCTGGCGACGCAATTCAGTCCTATAAGAATTATTATCTTGGCGATAAGACACGACTATTCTCTTGGAAGAAACGCGAAAGACCATCTTGGATTCCACCTCTTGATAAGAAGATCCTGCATGAAGCATAAACGGATCCTGAAACCAAAGACGTATACTGAAGTTGATAAAACCTATGATTATACGTGTCACCCTATTGCTTTGAATATTCGACAACATTTCGGAGTTAAAGAATGAGAAAACTAATTGATCCAAACAGTGGATTTTTCAAGGCAAGAATTAATGAATTGAGATTAGATGCAGGCATTAGCAGACTTCACGATGAACCAAAATTTATGGTTGCTCTTAGCGAAGAAGGCACGGTTTTAGAACCGCTAGATGGACTAGAAAAGTTCGCCGAGTTGATTGTGCGGGAATGTATTGCTATTTGCCAAGACATTGATGGTGAAGATAACATTGATGCTAGGTTAGGTAGGCAGGATTGTGCTGTGGAGATTCGAGAACATTTCGGACAGAGATGGGTGCGCATGATGGTACCAGTGGGGGTAAAGATCTAGATTATAAACTATGCTCACTGGAAGAAGCCGAACAGTTCTCTAATCGACGCAACTATCCTCTAGGGGGTGAGGAATGAAAATAACCTTCTGTGCACTATGTGGATAGGAGAGGTGAACGCGAACCCGAATCATGCGAACTAATATGTTAAAGGAGATGTATGTTTGATCTTCTCTCGACTGTTTTCTCGGTCACAATAGGACTGGTGGTCTTTCTGTTTCTGTTTCCATTCATCATCATCACACTGGTGACGCTCTATGCCGCCGTGCTGATCTCGGTCTATGTGTTCACGTTGATGTTTGTGTGGTTTCCATCAATCGTGTTCTCGACCTGGACCAAGTCGGGAAAGAAACGTGCGCTAACCCCCGAGACCCCCAAAAAGGAGACCAAATGAATCTCATCGGCCTTGTAGGATTTATTGGATCGGGTAAGGGCACCGTGGGAGCATGTCTGGTCGCGAATGGATATCATCAAGATTCCTTTGCGTCACCCATCAAAGACGCTGCGTCGTCTATTTTTGGATGGAATCGGGCACTCCTGGAAGGAGACACCGACGCGTCTCGAACCTGGCGTGAACAGTCCGATGTGTTTTGGACCGAACAGTTTGGACGAACATTTACGCCTCGTGAAGCACTCCAGAAACTGGGCACCGAAGCGGGTCGTAATGTTTTTCACCCCGACCTGTGGGTCAGTTCTTTGTTACGCAGAACACAGGGAAAGAAAACGGTGGTGACGGATGTGCGGTTTAAGAATGAAATTGCCGCCATTCAGAAAGTTGGTGGGCTCGTCGTGCGAGTAAAACGTGGGTCTGAGCCGTCCTGGTATAGTGTCGCACAACTCGCGAATTCTGGTGACCCTCAAGCTCTCTTGGCGATGGAACAGTCCTCGATTCATCGATCTGAGTGGGATTGGGTGGGTTGTGATGTTGATTATATGCTGGATAATTCTGGGACGTTAGAGGCGTTATCCAAGGAAATTACCACGTTTTTGACTGCTGTTCTACCCTGTGAAGAAGTCGTTTCTCAATGATACTTGACATTTCTCTCTCGATCGAGTATACTTCTAAGAGTGATATGCGCAACCTTAACGTATGGAGAATCCAATGAATCTGTCTCCGCAAACACAGTCTATTCTCAAGAATTTCGCCTCAATCAACGATAACATCATTCTTGCGAAGGGGTCCGTTTTACGGACCATCAAGCAGTCCAAGAATCTCTTGGCTGAGGCGACCATCGTTGAAACGATTCCCTCGGATGCCCCGATCTATTCCCTCAATAAAGTGTTGTCGGTCCTGTCGATGTACGTCGCGCCGGTCTTGGAGATTGGTCAGAAAACGATTACCGTACAAGATCCTGCGGCGCGCAATAAAACGATCATGCGCCTCTGTGACCCCAACATACTGGACGCACCTCCCAATAAGACCATCTCGGTGCCAGATCCTGAAGTGGTCTTCCCCCTGTCTAATGACGATCTTACCTGGATTAAGAAGATGTCATCCTGTCTTGGGGTGCCGAATATCTTGGTTCGGTCCCATAACGGTCTGATCGAACTCTGCATCAAGGATGTAGTCAATGATGCGTCCGATGAGAATTGCTTGGCCCTCTCTGAGAAGGCGTTGACCCCCTTCTCCTTCATCTTCCGTGCGGATAACTTCCTGTTTGTCGATGGGTCGTATCAGGTATCTATTTCATCCAAGGGAGTGTCACACTTCAAGCATACCACCGAACCGATTCAGTATTGGCTGGCCACAGAACAGGGTTCGACGTATAACGGAAAGTAGACCATGCAAGACTATTTGTATTGTGAAAAATACCGTCCCCAGACGGTCCATGAGTGTATTTTACCTGACCGACTGAAAGTGATCTTTCAGGAATATGTCAACGCCAAGCAGATTCCCAATCTTCTTCTTGCGGGAGGTCCTGGCATCGGGAAGACGACCATTGCCAAAGCCCTCTGCAAAGAAGTGGGGTGTGACTATCTGGTCATCAACGGATCGGATGAAGGTCGCCTGATTGATACCTTTCGAACGAAAATTAAAGGGTATGCCTCGTCGATGTCGTTGGCGGGTGGTCGAAAGGTCGTTATTATTGACGAATGCGACTACGCCAACCCCGAGAGCGTCCAACCGGCGCTTCGGAATTTCATCGAAGAGTTTTCAAAGAACTGTTCGTTCATCTTTACCTGTAACTTTAAGCATCGCATCATTGAACCGCTTCACTCTCGATGTGCGGTGATTGACTTCACCCTCCGACAAGAAGAAAAAACCAAGATGGCCAGCGCCTTCTTCAAGCGAGTGCAGGATATTCTGAGGCAGGAATCCATTCCCTATGACGACAAGGTCTTGGTAGAATTTGTCAAGAAATTCTTTCCCGATTGCCGGCGCACACTCAATGAACTGCAACGGTACGCCCAGTTTGGGAAGATTGATCTGGGCATTCTGTCTCAGCTGGGTGAAATAGCACTGACGGATATTGTCAAGTCTCTGAAAGCCAAGGATTTTGCGGCTATTCGCAAGTGGACCGCGACGCATGATCTCGACCCAACGGCATTGTACCGCAAGCTTTACGATTCGCTCTATCAGGTGCTGAAACCTGAATCCGTGCCTCAAGCCGTGTTGCTCTTGGCTGACTATCAGTATAAAGGAAGTTTTGTGGCCGATCCTGAGATCCACCTGACGGCCCTCTTGACTGAATTGATGATTTCCTGTGAGTTTGCCTAAGATGACGCCCTTTGATTTTGTCAAGCAAATCCAAAAAGGCAAGCAGAATCTCCTGAGTGATGAGGGAGCCGAGAAGGGATATGTACCCTTTATTGTCAATCGGGCACTCTCACTCCATCTGGACTGCCTGGCTTGGGCTCAGGAAATGAACCAGCGTCCAGGCTTGGACAAGCGGATGCAACATGATTATTTGATGAGAATCGTACGGCCACGAAACCGACGCTACGAAAAGTGGATGAAACGGCCTCCCAAGGAAGAGGTGTTGGCGGCGATTGCCTTGAAATATGAGTGTTCGACGAAGGTTGCCGTACAATATTCGGCACTCCTCTCAGAACAGGCCAAGAAGGAGCTGATCCAGTGGGCCGAACCAGTCCTGGGAACCCCCTAGGAACCTCTCAACGTATAAATAAGGGTACATGATGGTGTGTGACGACACTCGTGTCTCTTTATGGTGCGTGAGGTTCCGACATGGTAGACCTCTCTGGATTCCTCGAAATTACGTTGGCGACGCCATACGATTTCTTGAAAGTCAAGGAAACCTTGACGCGCATTGGTGTGCCGTCTCGGAAAGGCAAGATCCTCTTTCAATCATGTCACATATTGCATAAGCGCGAGAGGTACTTCATCGTGCATTTTAAGGAAATGTTTGCGCTGGACGGGAAAACGTCTAGCCTGTCAAATTCGGACCTGTGTCGGCGAAATGCCATTGCCAAACTGTTGCAGGATTGGAATCTCGTGAAACTAATGAATCCTCTGACGATTGTCGGCGCGCTCTCGCCCCTGCAAGCCATCAAGATCATTCCGTTTCGTGAAAAGGGGGAGTGGCAACTAATACCAAAATACACAATTGGGAAGAGGTGGCCCTTCTCGCCAGAAGGATAAGCGTATAACTAGGAGGGTAACATGTGGGTTAAATTGCAATGGGCCTGGTGCGAGATCGTCGACAAGATTCAGACACTCTGTGGAAACACGAAGAAAAGAGAGTGCGTGGTGCATGATTTCGATTATGACCATCGTGAGAGCAATGAAGACCAGTTCAAGTCGTTGTTCAGCCAATCAAAGATCAAGAAAACCTCATTCAAGGACCCCAATGATATTCCCTTTGGTGATCTGATACCCTATCACCAACCCAAAACGAAAAAGACGAACAAGACGAACAAGACAAAAAAGACGAACAAGACAAAAAAAACGAAAGAGACGAAAAAGACGTAAACTACGAATAACTACTCTCGCGAGTATGTACAGAGCTACCAATTGGTAGGATGTCGCTGATTCAGGACATCAATGTGTTATAACTGCTTCACTAAGGAGGGTTTTATGCGACTCGAACATCTCTATACCACCACCCTGGGCTATGACCAATTCCTGAGAATGGCCGACCGCCTTCTCACCGGAACGGGTGAGTCTGCTGGGGACAGTGGCTTTCCACCCCATAACATCATCAAGGTCGACGAGAATCGATATTTGATTGAGATGGCCGTGGCCGGGTTTACCAAAGACGACATTGCCATTAATGTGCAAGAAAATGTCCTGACGATTCGGTCTGATCGACCAATCGCGGACAAGACGGTGCAGCCACCCGTTGTGTATATCCATCGTGGGATTGGAGCCCGCAAATTCACCAAATCGATTCAGCTTGCTGAGACGGTTGAAGTGCGCGGGGCGTCCCTCACGAATGGAATTCTTCAGATTGATCTGGAGAATGTCATCCCTGACCATCGGAAACCCCGAAAGGTCGAGATCGGCACGCAGCATGGTCTGCACCGTCAGTCTCAACTCCTCCAGGAGTAGAGATCGTTCTGGCCTGGCCCCATGAGCCAGTGAATCCAATCATGGGGCATTAATAGAACAACGATTGCTGCGGCTGCATCGGTAGAAGCATTGATCGTGATTGTCGCTCCCAGGACAGGGGGATGACTCGGCGGCTCGAAAAGATGTGCTGGGGACCCTGCTCGTCTTCCACTAATCCCCAATGAAAACATTGACTGGAGTCACATATTATGACACATACTGAACAGGTCAAACAATTTCTCGTCGCTTTTGACCAGACCGTCGATCATGATAATCCTGATCAACGGAAACTCTATGCCAAGCTCATCTCCGAAGAGTTTCATGAATTTCTGACCGCCTACATTGAAGGCAACGACCTGAAAGAACTCGATGGATGTTGTGACTTGATTTGGGTGATTTTGGGCTATACGCTCTCAAGAGGATGGGATTTTGATGGCGCGATGACTGAAGTCGCCGCCTCGAATATGTCCAAGCTCGACCCCACCACAGGAAAACCGCTCAAGCGCGCCGATGGCAAAGTGCTCAAAGGAGTCAATTTTTTTCCACCCAATCTGACGCCGTTTCTCTCTCATTAAAGGAGTACATGATGACTGTGAAATTACTGACTCTCAAAAATGGCATCACTCTGATTGCGGAGCGACTCGAGACTGGCACCTGGAAACAACCCATTCAGGTAGCGATGTTGCCGCCAAGAAGTGCACAAGATCAACCCTCCCTGGCGTTTCTTCCGTTTTTGGAATACGCTGAAGAACACACCACGGGCATCACCATTGATCCCTCTGATGTGCTAACCGAAACAACCCCCGTGCTCGAACTCCGCAATAAATATTCGTCGATCTATGGTTCGGGGATTGTGCTTGCTTCTTCCCCACGTTCGTAGTATACTATAACTATGCAATCCTTCTATACTGACGTCCGACGATCGGACAATGATATTCTATATCGTGGAGTCGAGGATGGTCGACGGGTTAGGCGACGGATCACCTATACACCAACCCTGTTTGTACCCTCTGATGCGGCGACGCCTACCGAGTATCAGTCTCATGACGGACTGAAACTGTGCGCCAAGCCCTTCCACACGATGGGGGAGGCGAGGGACTTTATTGATCGCTACAAAGGCGTCAATGGATTCAAGATCTACGGGAATCGGCGGTTTGAATATACCTTCATCGGAGAGTCTCATCCCGAAGAGGTCGTTGACTGGAATCTCGACCATCTGACTCTGGCGTATCTTGACATTGAAGTGTTTTCTGATGAGGGATTCCCAGATGTGAAATCAGCGGCCCATCCCATCAATGCGATTACGCTCAAACTCTCGACCACTGGAAAGTATCACGCCTTTGGACTGGGTGACTATGTTCCCAGTCGCGAGGATATTCTGTACACCAAATGTCAGTCTGAAAAAGACCTCCTCAAACGCTTTCTACAGTTCTGGCGCGAACACTATCCCGATGTGCTGACGGGATGGAACGTCAAGGGTTTTGACGTGCCCTACCTCTATCGTCGGCTCTGTCACATCTTGGGTGAACCGCTTGCCAAACACCTGTCTCCCTGGGGAGAGGTGAACGAAAAGACCGAAAGTGGACCATTTATCAAGAAAGACCAGAAGAAGCTACCACATCACCTACAACAGCAGTTTAGACAAAGCGTCAAAGAACAGATTGTCTTTGATGTCGTGGGTATCGCGACTCTTGATTATCTTCGTCTCTTCAAGAAGTATGCCCCCAACGCCTCACAAGAATCCTATAGCCTCAATCACATTGCCCAAGTCGAACTGGGTGAAGAGAAACTCTCCTATGCGGAGTATGATTCAATCGCACAACTCTCAAAAGAAAACCATCAACGATTTCTTGAGTATAATATCAAAGACGTGGAGTTGGTTGAACGTCTCAATCAATCAGGCCGTCTCCTGGAAATGGCGTTGACCTTAGCGTATGCGAATAAAGTCAACTATGAAGATGTCTTCTCGCAGGTCACGATGTGGGACGCCATTACCTACAACTATCTCTGGAAGCAGAAAATAGTGGTCCCTCCCAAGTCTGGTGACAAAAAGGACAAGGCGTATTCAGGGGCCTACGTTAAAGACCCACACATTGGGGTCCATCGATGGATCGCGTCATTTGACGTGGCCTCGCTGTATCCGCACCTGATTATGCAATATAACATCGGTCCCGATACCCTCATCGATCCCACGCAGTATACAGAGGAGATGTCGCAGATTCTCACAGATGGAGTCTCGATTAAGTCGATGTTGCGCCAACGGGTGAATACGTCGACTCTCAAGCATGTCACGATAACGCCCAATGGGCAATTTTTCACGACCACCAAGCAGAGCTTCATGGCGACGCTGATGGAACGCATGTATACCAATCGGACCGTCTATAAAAAACAAATGTTGGCCGCACAGAAACAGTATGAAGTCGAACATGATCCCGCATTGAAGGCCTCATATCTCCAACAGGTCTCTCGATACAAGAATCTTCAGTTGGCCCTCAAAGTGAATCTCAATTCATGCTATGGATCCATGGGGTCATCACACTTTCGTTTTTTTGACATTCGGCTCGCTGAAGCGATTACCGCATCTGGACAGGTGGCGATTCAATGGGTGGAACAACGATTGAATCTCTACTTCAACGACCTTCTCAAAACCAAAAAAGTGGATTATGTCATTGCGGCCGATACGGATTCGAATTATCTCAATCTGGCCCCAATCATGGACAAAGCCTTTCCAACTCCTCTCCCCACCGAGAAAATGATTCACGTCATGGATCGATTTTGTCAGGAGAAGCTCAGTCCCCTCATTGCCAAGGCGTTTGAAGACCTCGCGGTGTATACGCATGCGTATGCACAAAAGATGATGATGGTACGAGATGTCTTGGCCGACCGAGCCATCTGGATCCAGAAGAAGCGATACATCCTTCATGTGCACAATGCTGAAGGAGTCGCCTACGTGAACCCGAAACTCGTGATTCATGGTCTTGAGGCGATTAAATCCTCGACGCCCGCCTCGTGTCGAGTGCGCATCAAAGACGCGATTGCGCTCATGCTGACGGGCACGGAACATGACACGCACGCATTCATTGCGCAATTTCGCACGATGTTTGATCGATTGCCCGTTGAAGACATCGCCTTTCCTCGATCCGTCAATGGTCTCAAGAAGTATCGCCATTCGGGAGGCCATGCGAAAGGGACTCCCATTCATGTCAAGGGATCGCTGGTCTATAATGACATACTCGAACAAAAAGGACTCACCAAGAAATATGATGTGATCCATGAGGGAGACAAGATTAAGTTTCTCTATCTGAAGGAACCCAATCCCTTTCACTCGCATGTCATGGCCTTTCCCGTCCGTCCACCCAAAGAGTTTGAGCTCGCGCAGTGGGTCGATTATTCGAAACAATTCGAACGGTCATTTGTCGATCCCATTAAGAATATTCTCGTGGCAATTCATTGGACGACTGAACCACAATCCACGTTGGATTCCTTTTTCAGCTAAGGAGACGCATGATTCACACACTAATTCCGCTCCTCACGGCGCTCCTCCTCTCTGGGATTGCAGCGTTCTATTCGATCATTGGACTCTTTCAAATTTTTCCAGGGGCCAAACTGCCCATTCTCTTGATGGGAGGCGCCCTGGAATTAGCCAAGTTAGTCACGGCCGCCTGGCTCTATCGTAATTGGAGCCGCACCCCACTTCTTCTCAAAACCTATTTTCTGACCGCCATCACCATCCTAATGCTCATCACCTCCATGGGCATCTTTGGCTTTTTGGCCAAGTCGCATCTTCAAACAGCCACGACGGTCGCCGCGACGACTCTCCAACGCACCACCCTTGACTCACAGGAACGCATTCTTCAATCACGTCTCGACTATTTGCTGAAACGGGCCGGTGACCCCTCCATGGCCTCATCTCGCATTGATCGCGACATTCAGCGCACCTCGAAGCAACTGGAAGATTTGTCCACGAAGAAACTGCCGCTCCTCACCTCTGAGAATATCTTACTGGCTGACCTCGGACCGATTCGGTATGTGGCAGAATTGCTCTATGGATCTAATGACCCCGCGACGATTGACCGTGCGGTGCGGGTCGTGATTGTGTTGATCATTGTGGTCTTTGATCCGCTGGCCATTCTGCTCTTGATTGCCGCGAACATGGGATTTGTCAGACCGTCTGACCCCATGCTCACAGAGGCGTCATTGAAAGCCCAACGTCAGAAGCTCAATCACCTCACGTCTGGATTGAAGCGTGGAGAACGGGCGATTCACAAGAAGAAAATTTATCGATATCGATAATACGCTTGACATATCCTATACAATAGCGTATACTACGAGTATGAATTCAACGGTCATACATAAAGGAGTGACGTTATTATGAATGTGCTCAATAAATTGAAAAAGAATACGACGATTGTTGACTCGTCCTCACTGGACCAATCTCGATTCTTTACCAAGAAGGATATGATTCAAACGTCGGTGCCAATGGTGAATGTGGCATTGTCGGGTCGACTCGATGGAGGACTCGTCCCAGGCTTGACCACTCTCGCAGGTCCCACCAAACATTTCAAGACCTCCTTTGCGCTCCTGATGGCATCGGCCTATCAGAAGAAATATCCCGACTCTGCGATTCTGTTCTATGATTCAGAGTTTGGCACTCCACAAAGTTATTTTACGTCCTTTGGTATTGACCAGAACAAGGTGCTCCACACGCCGGTCACGGATGTTGAAATGCTGAAGCATGATATCATGGTTCAGCTCAAGAATATCGAGGCAGGGGACCGTGTGATGATCATCGTCGATTCGATTGGCAATCTCGCGTCCAGAAAAGAAGTCGATGATGCTGAAGAGGGCAAGTCGGTTGGCGATATGACTCGTGCCAAGCAGCTCAAGTCGCTCTTTCGCATGGTGACGCCGCATCTCACGATTAAAGATATTCCCATGGTCGTGGTGAATCACACGTATAAAGAAATTGGCCTGTACCCCAAGGATATCATCTCTGGTGGCACGGGAAGTCAATACTCGTCTGATACCATCTGGATTATTGGTCGCCAACAGGAGAAAACCGGCACTGAAATACAGGGGTATCACTTTATCATCAACATTGAAAAGTCTCGATTTGTTCGCGAGAAGTCGAAGATTCCCATTACCGTGACGTTTGAGGGTGGCATTCGACCTTACTCAGGCTTGCTCGATATTGCAGAAACTGGTGGATTTGTCGAGAAACCATCTGTGGGATGGTATTCAGCCAAGCATTATAAGAAGGGCGCGAAGATTCGAGCCGATGAAACGCAGACGACAGAATTCTGGACGCCGCTGTTGACGAATGAGGCATTTACCACCTATGTACAAAAACGTTTTGAGGTGACCTATGGCTCGATACTTTCCTCCTTGGACCAAGAAGCCGTTCTGGAAAAGTAGTTGTCCCCCTCAAGAGGGGGTCGATTATCGTATTCTTGAAAGCGACGGATGTCTGATGATTCGGATTCTGGAGCCACGGCATTATGGCACGACCTATCAGTATAGTCGCGTGGCACTCCAAGAACATGAGGGTCGCGGTGTACTCTCGTATACCTATGATTTGCTCTCGACGGAAAATGATGGTGACCTGACAAAAAATTCAGAACTCGATACACTCATTGGAGACATTCTGGTTTCCATTCTTGACCACGGAGGACCCTCACACCATGCATCGGCTGGAACTCGCAATTCTGAAAAATCTCCTCTATGATGAGAGCTATAGTCGGAAAACTCTCCCGTTTTTGAAGGCTGAGTATTTTCAGGACCGAGCAGAACGCATCCTCTTTAAGGAAATTAACGAATTCATCACCACCTACAATAGTCCACCCTCCTTCGAAACCCTCATCATTACCCTGAATGATTCGGTCACCTATCGGGAAGATGAAGTACAAAAGGCCACCGCCACGCTCAGTGAGATTCAGCAGGGCAAGGCTGAGGTGTCCGACCCTTCATGGCTCATTGACCAGACCGAACGATTCTGTCAGGACAAGGCGGTCTATAATGCGGTGCTGGAATCCGTGGCGATTCTCGAAGGAAAGGATAAGCACCAATCCAAGGGATCGATTCCTGAACTGCTCACCAAGGCGCTAGGTGTCTCCTTTGATTCGTCGGTGGGACACGATTACACCGAAGACTATGATGCTCGATTTGACTTCTATCACCAGAAAGAAGTCCGCATTCCCTTTGATCTCGACTTCTTTAATAAAGTCACCAATGGGGGATTGCCGAATAAGACACTTAACATCGCCCTGGCGGGGTGTGTACATCCCGAGACGACCGTCATTCTGAAAAATGTATATGGCCAGGAAGAGTCTGTGGCCATTGGCACACTGGGTCGCCTCCTCGAACTTCACTCCGTCGTCGAAGTCAAATCGATCGATGGATGGGTGCCCGTGACTCGCTTTGTGGAAAAAGGTCGGTGGGAGGAATATGTGCTGGAACTCGTCTCTGGACAGACGGTCCGATGTAACGAGAATCACCTCTTTGAAACATCTTGGGGGTGGGTGGCCGCGAAAGAGTTACTCAAGCATCGGAATCTGAACTATCTCACTCAGACGGGGTATGTTCGTGGATCCGTCCATACGACGGGGCAGACGATTCCCATTGTCGATCTCATGATTGGCCACCCCAATCATCGCTATTTTACCAACGGGATCTCCTCGCATAATACGGGCGTCGGAAAAAGTTTGTTTATGTGTCATATGGCCGCCGCGGCGCTCTCGCAGGGCAAAAACGTCCTCTACATCACGCTTGAGATGGCCGAGGAGCGTATCGCCGAACGCATTGATGCCAATCTGCTGGGGGTGGATCTGAAGAATCTCGTCAATCTCTCGCGAGCAGAATTTCAACGACGATTTGGGGCACTCAAATCCAAGACGTCAGGTAAACTGGTCATCAAGGAATATCCAACTGCCAATGCCGGATCGATGCACTTTCGCAATTTGCTCAATGAATTACTCCTGAAAAAGAGTTTTGCTCCCGACATGCTCTTTATTGATTATCTCAATATTTGTACTTCCTCTCGCATCAAGATTGGGAGTAACGTGAATTCCTACACGTATATTAAGTCCATTGCCGAAGAACTGCGTGGACTTGCCGTGGAATTTAACATTCCCGTCATTAGTGCGACGCAGACCACCCGTAGTGGTTTTTCAAATACCGATTTGGATCTGACGGATACCTCTGAAAGTTTTGGACTTCCGTCTACTGCTGATTTCATGTTCGCGCTGATTACATCCGAAGAACTGCAAGCCCTCAATCAGATGATGGTCAAGATTCTCAAGAATCGCTATGCCGATATAAATGTCAATAAACGCTTTATCATTGGAGTTGATCGCGCCAAGATGCGTCTCTATGATACAGAACAATCCGCGCAGACCATCGCAGATTCTGGACAAGAGAACACGAAACCCACATGGCGGAGCGCCCCCTCGAAGAAAAACTTCTCAGGATTGACCGTATGAATTATATTGGTCTCTACCCCGACGCGCTCGACCCACAGGTCTGTGACCAGATGATTCGCGCCTTTGAACAGTCGCCGCTGGATTGGGTGCCGACTTATCTGGACGGCACTCGGCACTTCACTGAATTGAATCTCTCGACCAGGCCTGCATGGAAACCGATCGTGGACATCCTGATTCACTCGATGCAGACGCTCGTGCCCATCTATCGAGACACCTTTTCGATCGCTGACCAGATGTGGCCACGCTCGCACGGGTATGAACAGTTTCGCATGAAACGGTATCTGCCCAATGACCATGATGAATTTGGCTTTCATTCGGACGTGGGGAGCTATGACTCGGCCCGTCGATTTCTCGCATTTCTCTGGTATCTAAATGATGTGACGAACGGGGGAGAAACTCGCTTTCAGATGACGGCCGACCATGACCAGGCCATTCGTATCGCCCCCAAGGTGGGTACGGTTTTGATCTTTCCCCCGCTCTGGACCTATCCTCATCTCGGTCAAAAGCCGTTATCGGGCCCAAAATGGGTGGTGTCGGGCTATCTGCACTACGTTTAATCTGTATGACCTCGATGAGACCTCTCATTAATTCGTTATAAATAAGGGCATGATGCGATTTCTCGACTATCTCACAGAATCAACCAAAGAAGGCAAGAACGTGCATCTGACCCACCTCGAGGATCATATCCTTGAACGTGGAATGGATGGGGCGCGGGAATCTCTGGCGTTTCTTATTTCTCTGAGAAACATGCTGACGGGATCGATCGAGGAAGCGACGCAGAGTACTGGCCTCACCATCACGACTAAATGGGACGGCGCGCCGGCGCTAGTCCTTGGCCAAAATCCTGAAAATGGCAAATTCTTTGTTGGGACCAAGGCCGTGTTTGCGCAGACTCCTAAAATCAATTATACCCCCGATGATATTGACCGCAATCATCCAGGCGAAGGCTTAAACGACAAGCTCAAATTGGCCCTGCTGTATCTGAAGAAATTGCAGATTCCAGGAATTCTACAGGGTGACCTGATGTTCACGCGATCGGACTTGAAGACCGAGACGATTGATGGACAAAGGATGGTGACCTTTCAACCCAATACCATTGTCTATGCCGTGCCAAAAGAGTCGGCCCTCGCGAAGACTATTCTGGCCGCTCAGATTGGCATTGTGTTTCATACGGCCTATACTGGCTCCACCATGAACACGCTCCAGGCATCGTATACCATCAACGTCAAGTCGCTGACACCGACCAAGGATGTCTGGTTTCGAGACGCCTCACTGAATATGATCGCTGGTGGGACCTTTCTGTCGACCTCTGAACAGGCGGATCTAAAACTCGTGCTCTCAACTGCTGGATCCACTCTCACCAGGATGTCCGCAAAAGCGGTAAATGAGATTGCGCTCTCTCCACTCTATCGGGCTCAGGTCAAGCAATTCATTAATGCGATGGTCAGAGAGGGAACGGGACTCAGCAATTCTGCATTACTCTATGACCTGCTCATCAAACGTCTGGATACCCAATTATCTGCAGCCATTCTGGATGCCAAGAAAGAGGATACTCGCACGAAACGTGTCATGGAGAAAATGGTCACGTTGCGATTCTATAAGACGCGTCGTGCCGACGTACTTAACCTCTTTCGCTTTATGGACCTCATGACTACTGCCAAGATGGTCATTGTCCGCAAGCTTCAACAACTGCAAAGTGTGGGGACGTTTCTCAAGACTGAGACGGGGTTTACCATCACCAACCCCGAAGGCTTTGTGGCAGTGTCTCACAAAACAGGTCAAGCACTAAAACTCATCGATCGTCTAGAATTCTCACGAGCAAATTTTTCGACGACCAAGGATTGGGCTAAATGAAATCGCCAGGCCTCATTCTCGCGCTCGTGCTGTGCGCGTTTATCTTTCTGGGTGCTGCCCCTATTCCGTCGACGGACGACATTCCGGCGCTGATTGAGGAGTTCATTGACAGCAAAACCACACAGGGTCTGCCCAATTCCCGTGTCTGGACAATTAAGCTCTTGCACCATTCTCCCACTGGTAGTCAATACATGGAACTGATCGTCTGGTCAGTGAATCCAGAGAAAACGATCATGATCAAATCACTCTATCGCATCTCCTTTCAATACCTTCAAACATTAGACCGCAACATCATCGTCGATTCGAGTCGAATCTCCTTTACCGAAGAATTTTGTGCGGTTGAACACAAAGGATCCTAACATGGCTACCTACGATCTTTCGAAAATCCTCATCGAATACGACGAGGAAGATTTTGGTTTTTCTGCGGTCTCTGAAGCGGATTATAGGGGAGTCATCGAGAAGAAGGATGAGACAGTTGAAGAATATAAACTTCGACTACAAGAAGTCGAGAAACTGGTCATGCCCTTCCTGACGAAACTCCTGAGGACCGCTGATAAAGAATATATCTATTGGCCCAATCGAAAAGAACTTCTGGAACGTCAAATTCAGCGTATTCTGAACCTGACGCGCAACGCGTAAGACCCTGGAGATCGTAGGATGTGCAGATATAATCCTGAAATAACAAAAGTCAACCCCTAAAAATAAATATATTTTTTTCACATAAAATCACTTAAAATGACTTCTGTCATGCCTATATACTCTTAGAGTTCCGAAGTATGAAGTAACATGGTCTGGCGATCGATCCGACTTCAGAACTCCCGATTGATTCTTATCACTCCTCATTCCGATGAGGAGCTCAATGAGCCTAGTGTTGGTGATAATGGCTAGGAGTGTCCGATTCGTCTCTCGGACTCTCGTTACCCTTTGGTAACGTATATCATGATCTTGTGAGGTTTGTTGTGGATATTGTGCTTGGGGCGATTACCAATTACAATTTCGATCAGATTAAGCCTTGGGTGGTGTCTCTCGATCAATCAGGATTCAAGGGCGTCAAGGCGCTTCTCTGCTATAACATCCCCTACTCCGTCACCAACGAATTAGAATCCCGAGGCTATTCTACACTCTGCTTTCAGAAGAATGATGCCGAACACCGGTATGAGTATGCGCATCCCAATTTCAGCATCGTCCTCGACCGCTTCATTCACACCTGGACCTTTCTGTCTCGATTAGAACAGAGCCAGGACTACCGGTACCTCCTTCTCTCAGATGTCAAGGATGTGATTTTTCAGAAGAATCCCTCAGACTTCTGGGACACGCAGACCGCCAGTTTCATTGGCGCCTCAGAATCCATCCAGTATGAATTTGAACCCTGGGGGGAACAGAATATGATTCGTTCCTTTGGGCGGGGAGTCTATGAGAAGATGGCCCAGCAGACGATTATCAACGCCGGAACGATTTCGGGCTTGTTGCCGGCCATGCTGGATTTCTGTCTCCAAGTGTACCTCACCTGTTCGGGATCGCCTCGACAGGTTCCAGGTGGTGGGGGACCCGATCAAGCGGCGCTCAACATTCTCCTGCGCAGTCTTCCCTATCAACCGTTGACTCGCGTCATGGCGTCAGAGGAGGGGTGGGCAGCACAACTTGGCACCACTGGGGATCCCACAAAAACTGAGGCGTTTCAGCATTTTCTTCTTGAACCGCGTCCCATCTTTCAGGATGGTCTGGTCTGCACGTCTGAGGGAACTCCATTCTACCTTGTGCATCAATATGACCGTGTGCCACTGTGGAAACACCAGATTGAATTGAGATATCAATGAAACGCATTCTCTATTGCGTGCATCGCTATGCACCCTATCCAGGAGGGTCCGAAAACTATGTACGCGATCTCGCCGAAGCCACCTCTGCAGTAGGGCATGAGACCTGGGTCTTTGCCGGCAACCCCGAGGCGACTCTCAATGGAGTGCGCGTCACGCATAATCCAGAAATCATTTTTGAGAAGTGGGATCTCATTGTCGTGCATGGGGGCGATGTGAGTCTCCAAAATTTTGTCCTCTCACAGGCCAACAAACTCCAATCGCCTATTCTCTATCTGCTGATACTCCCGTCACAATCAGACACCTGTGTCCAGGCCTTGAAGGATTGTCACTATCTGGGCTGTTCGACTCTCGCGGATTGGCGGCATCTCGCCAAGTATGGCCTCGAACGGAAGGGCGTGCAGATTTCTCATGGCATTGACCTCTCGCATTCTGGAGGCATGGCAGACCCGTCCCTTCTGAACTCTCTGGGGTTGACGACTCCCTACTTTTTTCTCTCCTGTGGTGGCTATTGGCCGAATAAGGCAATGGGAGATCTGGTCGAGGTCTTCAAGGGATTGCGCCGAACAGATGTGACCTTGGTCCTCACGGGATATGATAATTCAGGGGGATTGATGCCCCAGGCGTCGGCCCGAGTCACGCCCCTCCTCATTGAGGATCGTCAACAGGTCTTGAATCTAATGTCGATGGCCCAACTCCTGATTCTTCACTCGACCTCTGAGGGATTTGGTCTCGTCTTGTTAGAATCCATGTGGAATCGCACTCCCTGGGTGGCGAGGCGTTTGGCTGGGGCAGAAGTGCTCGCTGGGTATGGACAGACCTATCAGACCAATCATGACCTGGCCATGTATCTGGAACAGTTTACTCCCTTATCGACTCAGCACACCAATTACCGACAAGATCATGTGCTCAATCATTTTCAGATTAAACATACCGTGGCGCAAATACTGGAGATTGTGACATGAAGATGACGTTCGGTATTGTGACCGACTATAAGGCGCCGCAGCGCCTCCAGGAGATCTATCAGTCGATTCGGGCTCTGAAGATTCCGACCTATGAGATTCTGGTCATCGGGTCCACCACCCTTCCCGACGAAGAGGATGTGCGACATGTGCCCTTTGATGAGCAGCAGAAGCCCATGTGGGTGACGCGCAAGAAGAATCAGCTCGACCGTGATGCACAGTATGAACATCTGGTCATCATGCATGACTACTATGTGTTTGCGCCTGACTGGTATCAGAATTTTGTGACATTTGGAAGTGAGTGGGACGTCTGTTCGAATGCACAACAGCTCATGAATGGCAAGCGGCACTTTACGGATTGGGTAGTCTGGGATTCACCCTTCTTGCCCCGTTATACCTCCCTGTCCTATGATGATTGGTCACATACGGAGTATATGTACCAGTCTGGAGGGTTTATGGTCATCAAGAAGGGCGTGCTCAAACGATTCCCCCTCAATGAAGAACGAGGATGGGGTACGGGTGAAGATGTCGAATGGTCTCTGTCGATGCGACCATTTCTCACCTGGAAGTGCAATGGCAAGAGTCTCGTGACACACAATAAACGCCATAGGGATTGCAAATGAGCCTCTTGGTTATTTTTGATTTGGATGGGGTGCTCATGGATTCACGGGAACTCCACTTTGAGGCACTCAACGCCGCGCTCAAACCGGTGGGGGACCAGTATGTGATTTCAAAGGATGACCATCTGGCGACGTTTGATGGATTGTCGACGACCAAGAAACTTAAATTGTTGACCGAACAACGACAGCTCCCGCTTGCCTGCTATGATCAAATTTGGCAGGCCAAGCAAGCCGCTACCTGGAACCTCATCAACACCCAGTCTCCGAATCTGATTATTCGCGACCTCTTTCGAACACTCAAGGCGCGAGGGTGTCGCATTGCCGTAGCGTCCAATTCTATTCGAGAAACTGTCAAGTTGGCACTCTTGGCTCTTGGATTGATGGATCTCGTTGATCTCTTTGTCTCAAATGAGGATGTCAAACGACAGAAACCCTTTCCAGAGATGTATTGGAAATGCATGGTTGACCTGAATGTGGTGCCGCAGGATACCATCATTATTGAGGATTCCCATATTGGTCGAAAGGCGGCGATTGATTCTGGGGCTCACCTCTTTCCTGTGAAAGATGTCGCCGACACAGAGACCTGTGCGCCCCGTCTCAACGAGTTACTTGACCGATTGACATGTCATGGTCGCGTGCACATTCCTTGGCGTGATGCGAAACTCAATGTCTTAGTGCCCATGGCGGGGGCAGGAAGCCGATTTGCCGCTGCGGGGTATACCTTTCCGAAGCCACTGGTCGAAGTCCATGGCAAACCGATGATTCAGGTCGTGGTGGAGAATCTCAACATTGAAGCTCACTTTATCTTTTTGGTGCAGAAGGCGCATTATGACCAGTATCATCTAAAATACTTGCTCAATCTTATTGCCCCCAATTGCACCATCATTCAGGTTGAGGGACTGACAGAGGGGGCCGCGTGTACGACGCTCTTAGCCAAGGCAGAGATTAATACTGAGGCCCCACTTCTTCTGGCCAACTCAGACCAGTGGGTGGAGTGGAATTCCAATGAGTGTCTGTATGCCTTTGCTGCCGACCAGATTGACGGCGGGATTCTGACGTTTGAGGCCACGCATCCCAAGTGGTCCTACGTAAAGACTGATGAGACCGGACTCGTGTCTGAGGTGGCCGAGAAACAAGTGATTTCGACGCAAGCGACCGTGGGCATCTATTACTGGGCACATGGTTCGGATTATGTGAAGTATGCCGAACAGATGATTGCGAAAAATATTCGCACAAATGGAGAGTTTTATGTGTGCCCCACCTTCAATGAGGCGATTCTAGATGGCAAAAAGATTCGCGTGAAGCAGGTGTCGCGCATGCTGGGATTAGGGACTCCAGAGGATCTACATGTCTTTCTGAACGACGGACGGGCGTCGCTCAGTGGCGGTCATAGTATAGAAGCAGTACGATGGGCTTCCAACCCATAGGCCCGGTGGCAGAATCCGGTGACCGCTCCAGCGCGAGCAGACAACCTACGTATGTCATGAAAGGTCGAAAGGAGTGGTATCAGTATGGTGTGTTGGATCTTGACGTTTAACCGTCCACGGGCTCTTAATCGACAGATTGAAGTCTTTGGCAAAGACGGGTGTGATATTCATGTGATGTCCAATCATCCTCTGGTTCAGATTGAACGGCATCTGCGGCCCTATGTGCGTGAGGTGGTCGTCAATACCCTTGGTGACGCTGAATCCACGGCCTATACCACGCGGTCCTGGAATGCGATGTTTCTGAAAACGTTCAAGCAGCATGAAGAGGCCATCTTCGTGCAGGATGACACGCTCATCACACAGGAGGTGTTGCAGCTCGTCCGCGCACACGCCAATCAGTTTGACCTGATCTGGGGTCCTGCCGGCGACCAATTCTGGTATATGAAGAAGTTGATTCTCAGGCAAGTGGGATTCTTTGATGAACGATTCTCGACTGGGGCCTTTTGTGGAGATGCGGATTTCCTCAAGAGAGTCTGGTTTCAGTGCGACCAGTCTCGTCTCTCGATTGTAGAGAAGCATGATTTCGGATTTCTCCATCAGGACATTGGTCTGAGTCAGATGATTCCCACGGATGTGAGGTCGAAGGCCGTCGACGATGCCTACGTCAACCAACATCAAGAGTGTCAGCAGAAGTCTGGCAATGATCTCTGGATGCAGTATGCGCAGGAACTCTTTCTGAATAAATGGGGACATCGCCTAAATGGAACAGGACCGTTGATCGATCACCCCGCTCCTCCTCGCTGGACTGAACTCTTTTTATATCCTTGGTTCACGAAGAAATATCTGGGCCATGCTGGACTCCCACCTTGGTGTCGACCCTATGAAAGGACCGCAACATGAGTCTCACAGAACAACAGTTTCTTCAACGTCAAGGTCAATTTTGGGGTGACATTTCGACGAATTGGTCTCTGGCGAACAAAAATCCGGTCGTGGGGTGGTACGATTCCCACCAGAACTTCCCCTACTATCAGACGCATCTGTTTCGCGGGATTCCCAATCTGAAGTCGAAGACCGTCCTGGAAGTCGGTTGCGGTCCTGCGCGCAACATGATTCTTTTTCAAGGCTGGTTTGCGCAGTTTGATGGAGTCGATATTGCCGAGGGCTGCATCGAGAAAGCCAAAGTGAATCTGGCTGCAGAGGGCGTTCCAATCCCTAATCTCTGGGTAATAGATGGTCGGTCGCTTCCCATGATTGGGAATGCCTCCTATGACATCGTGATGATGGTCATTTCCCATCAACATATTACGTCCAGAGCCGTGCGCATGAATCTCTATCGAGAATATGTACGAGTGCTCAAGCCTGGTGGGTACTTTGTCTTCCAGACCGGATATGGGCCAGGTCATCCTCGATCGGTCGATTACTTTGCCGATCTACATCAGACGGAAGCGGATTTTGTGGATAAGGATGTCCGTGTGGAGGATCTAGAGCATCTGAGGGCCGACCTCGAGGCCTGTGGATTTGAGTGGCTTGATGTCGTCCTCACGGAGACCTGCCATGATGAACACCCGCAGTGGGCATGGGTCAGAGTTCAGCGTGGTGCGCCATGACCACCACCAATAAGACTCTTGACCAACGACTCAGAGGGTGGATCGTCAATCTGGACGCGTCCATACTATTCGGCTCACCATTATCCACAGAGAGCCTTAAAGATCTACGGGACCTTCTACGAGAGATCCAAGAGGCATCTTGACTAAATAGAGAATAGAAATTCTTGCTATAGAGGCATGATGGCATCAAAACCTGCGCGCACATTTATTTTGGCTTATGGTCGGTTCCAACCCCCTTCTTTGGGGCATGAACTGCTCGTCAAGACCGTCCTCGCGACGGCAAAGACACAATCAGCCGACCATGCCATTTATCTCTCGCACTCTCAGGATGTCAAGACCAACCCCCTCTCCGTTCAGGATCGTCTGACCTTCCTCAAGGCTGCCTTTCCGACCGCGACCTTCCGTGCGGGATCCAAGACGCTCTTCTCTATCATCCCTATTGTCAAATATGTGAGCAAGGGGTACGATCACCTGATTCTGGTGTCGGGGTCAGACCGGCTAGCTACATTTCAAACCCTTCTTAACACCTATAACGGTCGGGAATATTCCTTGAAGAGTATCAAGGTCATTTCATCGGGCGTCCGTGACTCCGATGCTTCTGCCTCACGCGCCGCCGGCATGTCAGCAACGAAATTGCGATTGGCGGCGGCGAAAAATGACCTTGAGCTCTTTTCCCAAGGCGTGCCCTCCAGCTTGTCTAAATCTGATACCAAAAAGATGTTTCAGGCCGTCCGTAGCGGGATGGGTCTGAAGACAGGTCAAATCGTAGAATCGCCGACTCTGTTGGAAGGGGTTCATGATGCAGGACTCTTTAAGACCATTTTTTTAGTCGGTGGTCCTGGGTCTGGAAAAGACTATATTCTCAAGCACACACTCGAAGGCCATGGGCTCATAGAAATCAACTCTGACATCGCGCTTGAATTTCTGATAGATAAGGCTGGGCTCGATAAAAAGATGCCCGAGTCTGAACAGGCCGCGCGCAGCCCCATCAGGTCTCGTGCCAAGTCCATCACCGAACTCCGCCAGCGACTAGCCCTCCAAGGTCGGAATGGGCTCATCATTAATGGCACGGGTGATGACCCCAAGAAGATTCAGAAGATCAAAGAGTTACTCTCCGATAAGGGATATGAGTCTTCCATGATCTTTGTGTATGCCTCCAATGATGTGTCCAAGCAACGGAACATTGACCGTGGCAAGCATGGAAAACGAGAAGTCCCCGAGGCGATTCGACAGGAGAAGTGGGCCGCCGTGCAGGCGGCTCAGCCCATCTATGAAACGCTGTTTGGCGAGGCGTATCATCGCGTCAACAATGACCTCGATATCAAGACGAGCAATCCTGAACTCGTCAAGCAATTTCACGCCGATCTCTCGATGCTCTGGAAGCATATCTCGATCTTCACACAACAAGCTCCCACTGCACCCGTGGCCCATGATTGGATTAAGACCGAACTCGGTCAGCTCGCAACCCACTCCAAGCATGCTGAGCGTCTCAAATCTGGTCAACGCACGCAAGACCAAGAGGTGATGCATCCGCACTCTCAGGCCCACCAAGACGCACTGGCACTCGGATTAACCTACTATCACTTTGGTCGCTATGGCAAAGGTGGAGTGACGACACATTTTGTTGGACCCGATGGTCGTCTGGTTCTGAAACCCAAGATCAATATTCCTTTTGCAGGAGGTAGCTCCATGTCGCCCGTTCCAAAGTCGTCCAGCACCACCGAATCATTCGAACAACGCGTTCTTAATTTTTTAGCCACGTCTCGTAGTCGAAAGGAGACCACTCCTCATGCGAATGCTCATGGCCCTAAGCAATTGGTTGAGAAGCTTCAGCGAGCCGATCAAGCTGACACCGCGCAAGACGCGTGTTCAACTGTCGCAGGAACATTGGACGAAAATTTTGACCGACTTAGCCGACAAACGGGCCCGACGGGTGGCGAAGACTTTAACAAAAAAGTCGAAAAAAAGACCTTCCAAGACCTAAGCTGCTCATTGAAACTTCGAACCAACGATAAGGATATATCTTAATGTTCAATTACGCAGAGCTTATCAAACGCCTTGAAGAAAGCGTCTTCTCACAGGCGACCAAGGGCGACCAGAGTTTTATGAAAAAGACTTCAAGGAGCGTGAAGTCTGATAATCCTGGGATGAAGCCGCAGGGGAAACATCTGGACGTGCTGAAGGCGGTTCGACCCATCTCAAACATCGGGATGCGTGCTGAGTTGCTAGATGCGCTGCATCCCAAGAATCATGGCCCCGTGAAGGCATTGGCCAAGGGTGATCTGGACTTCTCAGATCTGTCACGTGAGCTCCAGAAGATACTCTATGATTATTGGTTGGATCATGGAATGCCCTATGGGATTGCCAAGGCGCGAACGGGCGACCCCTATCAGTGGATTACGGATAAGATGCATGAGTTGTTTGAGGAGACGCGTCCTCGCACACGAAGACAGTCCATTGTTCATGAGGCCAAGATCGCGGCGCAAGAAAAACAGGCCGCCAGACCAGAAAAAGATGACGAGACTGATACGGCTGACAAGAAGACCGACAAGAAGACCGACAAGAAGAAAAAAGAGAAAGATTCCACTGGCAAGAAGGACACCTTTAACGCGACCCCCACGATGACACCGCTGGCATTCCGTGGAGTTTTACCGCTATGATTCTCTATTCTGATATGGACGGGGTGCTCAGTAACTTTGAGGAACGCGCCACCCAAGTGGTTGGGGCGCCCCTTGGCCAGGTTGCTGGTCATGGCGAGGGGGCCAAGACGAAGGCCAAAGACGCTCAGTATCAATTGATTCGTCAGACTCCAAGGTTCTGGGAAGAGTTACCACTGATGCCTGGAGCGATGACCTATTGGTGGTATATTATGAAATTTGATCCACACTTCCTCACGGCCTATGCCTCATGGGATGAGGCCGCCTGTAAGAAAGGAAAGTTGTTCTGGATTCGTAAACACTTCGGATCGATTCCGATCTCTCGGATTCATATTGTGCGACGAGAGGAAAAACAAGATTATGCAACTCATCAATCTGAGAAGAATGTGTTGGTTGATGATTATGTGAAAAACATTCGTCAGTTTATTATGGCCGGCGGCCATGGAATTCTCCATACCGACGCACAGACGACGATTCGGCATCTTCACAACATCGGGTTTTAAACAGAAGGAGATTCTATCATGTCACTTTGGGGAAACAGAGATCTAGCCAATAATGCACCGAAATTTGCCGTGGCCTCTGGCATCGGTTTGTCTCAGACTGGCAGCCAGTTATATGCCAATACCACCGCAGACGTCTTTAAGACGAATATCACGCTCGGAGTCTTTGGTGTTTCCACTGCAGAAAAGGCCAACACCACAGGCGAATCCGCAAAAGTGGGGCATGCGGGATGGGTCCTCCGTACCAAGGGGTCAAGCGGGCGTGCAAATCGCGTCACCTATGAGACGATTTGCGCTGGCAGCTCGGTGACGGGCGCAGACGGCGATACGATTTTGCCTGAATAGGTATTACGTCTACGAATATCGTCGTAGCAAAGACTCATTATGCAGGTATGGAGAATGTTATGACTGATGTCCTTACACAGCTTCTCGATTGTCTTGGGATTGAGGTTCATGACGCCGATGGGCCAGCCCCGCGTCTTGAATCCCTGGACCTCATACAGATAGACCTCGATGACGCGATGGAATTACCTCTGGCGACACCCGAGCAGGGCTACGCTCGGGTGCTCCTCGTGTTATTGCAATATGGGTTGGTGGCCCCCGTTCATCTCACGCTCGACCCCCAGGAAGGGGAAGAAGTGATTGCCCTGACGCCAGAATTATTTTGCTATCTCAACTATGGAGTGCTCGAGGATGGCACCATTGAGATGGGCGCAGAAGTGGTCACTGAATCTGAATTGATTGAGATTTTATCAGATTCAGATGATGACGACTTCGAGATTATTTCACCAGACGAGGATTAGGACTGGCATTTGGAAAAATCAACCAGTGGCTCGACTCTGGGTCCTAACATGAATATGTTTTACGTCTACCGATTACGTGAAACTGCAATGAGGCTTCTGAATGATAATTTCATTATGGCCAGGCAATGTGCTGCTGTATGCAGCAAAAGCCTATGAGAAGCCCAACTGTCTGCAGTCAGAATTTCGGGAGGACTTCAAGCGATTCCAGTATTTGAACCGTCTCTTGGCGCGGTATCAGGCAGATGGAGAACTCCGTGAACGCTTGATCCTGAACCATCTTGTGGTGCTTTACAATGTGTTTGGCCTGCAGGCCGCAACCAGGTTGTTGTTTTATTATATTAAGCCGCAGTTTTACATGACGCTAAAGACGTTTCTCATGTTCTTGAATTTTTGTCCGGATGAGGTGTGTGGCATTCGAGATACAGATCTGATGATCTCCACGATGGGGGTCGATCTGCATGCCGTGACAGTGCTTAGACAAATTAAGTAGGAGACAACCATGATACAGGAAGATGCACCGGCCAATGCCTCTGGGAGTGGTGGTGTCGCGGGCGTGGGTGTGGGCGCACAGGGAGAACCTGGGATGATCACTCGCAAGAAGTTTGCGGGTCACGAGGTGTTCGAAGTCCCCACCAAGTGGTTCCTGAAAGCTCGATTAGGGAAACGAAAGTATGCCAATTATAAGACCTACGTGGGAGAAGACCAGATTGGCCAAGAAATTCGGGCATATGGGAATGCCGATTATGCACGTCCCATCATTGTTCAGGACGCCAGCACTGGCTGCATGCAATACTTACGGTACGGCATGGTGGCTCATCGTGCCCTAAAAGAAGATCTCGCGCTCGCAGAAACTGCAGATGCGGGTCTGGCTGCCAAAGCAGAAAAATCTGGTGTGGCGATTGGCATACTACGAAAGGTGTATAAACGCGGCGTCGCGGCATGGAACTCTGGTCATCGCCCAGGAACGACGCCACAGCAGTGGGGCATGGCTCGTGTCAATTCCTACATCACAAAAGGTAAGGGGACCTATTACGGGGCCGATAAAGATCTGCATGAAGAAGAGGAACAGAATACGATAAAAAAGGAAGACACCGACGAGCGAAGTTTAGAAGAAGCCAATTTACCAGAAGTACCCAAAGACAAAGAGTCTGGTCTTCCAAAGAAATATGTAGCAGGATTGTCTAAATCAACTGCCAAAGCAAGAGCAGCACACTTTGCTAAAAATGACAAGTTATCAGACAGTGATCCAGAAGCGTACAAGCCAGCCCCTGGAGATGCGACCGCAAAGACTAAACCCAGCAAGCACACACTCAAATATCATGCCATGTTTGGCGAGGATGTTGAGGTGCAGTTCGATTTAATCGAGGAAGTGATTGAAGAACTTGCGGCGCAACATAATGTTGACTCTGACGATATCTGGGAAAGCTTTGAGCAAGTATCTGATCAAGAATTGTTAGAATACGCAGTAGATGCCAAGGGACACAAGAGTTCTACTGGTGGGTTGACAAAGAAGGGCCGTGACGCATACAACGCGAAAGGCGCAAATCTCAAAGCACCCGTCACGACGCCTCCTTCTAAGTTAAAAGCGGGGAGCAAAGCAGCAAATCGCCGCAAGTCTTTCTGTGCTCGTATGGGTGGGATGAGAGGTCCCATGAAAGACGACAAAGGTCGTCCAACGCGTAAAGCCCTCGCTCTGAGAAAGTGGAATTGTTAACGAGGTTGCATGATGAGTGAATATGGTAAACAAGTCAGGTCAGACCTTCGTCTTGACGTCGGCCTGCTCAAGAAGGATGTGGAGACCGTAGCGACCCTCTGCGCTAAAGTCTCCGTGACGCTGGATAAAACGGAATTGATTCTCGATGGAGTGGTGCGGATTATTACGATGCATGAATCGCAGCATATGCAACACGCGAAAGTTGAAGAAGAAGTCAAATCCGACATTATGGGTCTTAGATCCGACATTCGTGATCTTCATGATGCCGTCTTGTCCGTACGTGTGACACAGGACACGGCACCCAACCAGTGCGAAATTGAACAACGAAAGGCCATAGAGGACGAACTGGCCAGTCTCAAAGAGTCCATGAAAGACATTGATCGTTGGAAGTGGACGATTATGGGCGGCATCGCCATCTTGGCCTGGCTCATCGGGCATGTCGATATTCTTGGGCTCGTTAGACTCTTCAAATAAAGCTCAATAAAGGCCTCTCGTTCTCGTATACTCGCTTGACTTTTTTTCCGTCTTAGGGTATACTTGATTATGCTCTATATCGACTTAAAGTATGCGATGCTGGTTCTCCCACTTCTTAAGGGTGCGACACGCAAAACCGATTATCTGTTCAACTTCCGATGCCCACTCTGCGGAGACTCAGAAAAATCGAAGTCGAAGACTCGGGGCTATTTCTATCGCAAACAGAATGCACTCTTCTTTCGGTGCCATAATTGCCAGGTGGGCACGACCTTGGGGAAGTTTCTAGAAAAGGTCGATCAGAGATTATACCAAGAATATTTGCTTGAGCGATACCGACCCGATCATCAGGGGCGCCCACCTCGACCAGGAAAGGTCGTCCCAACGATCTTATTTGCGCCATTGTCGCGCCCCAGATGGACCCATGCGGAATCCTGTGACCAACTTGATCGAGCGCATCCCTGTGTACAATATCTTCTTGCCCGACAGATTCCTCAGGACGCATGGTCTCGTCTCTGGTATGCAAAGGATTATAAGACATTTGTCCAAGAAGTTGCGCCACTAAATACCCTGACTATACGGTCAGAACCTCGCTTGGTGATACCCTATTTTTCGTCGAATCATGATGTGTTGGCGGTGTCTGGGAGGTCATTTTCAAAAAGCGCCGGCGCCTTGCGCTATGTCACCATTCGGGTCACGACTGATGACTCTGCCATGCTGATGTTTGGTCGCGAGCTTGTCGATCCCGCGAAACCAGTCTGGATTGTTGAGGGTCCCCTCGATTCACTCTTTTTGCCGAATGCGGTCGCGTCAGGGAATGCGAATCTCTTGGGGTGCGCCAAAGCCCTCGATGCACCCATGAGAGAAATCACCCTGGTGTATGACCACGAACGACGGAATCGAGAAATTATTCAGGCGATGGATACGGCAATCCTTGCAGGGTATGCGCTGGCAATTTGGCCCGACACCACGCATGGAAAAGATATTAACGAGATGATTTTGTCTGGACAAACGCCCCAGGAGATTCTAGAGATTCTACGCTCAAATACCTATCAAGGGCTCGCGGCACGTGCCAAAATGGCATTTTGGAAGAAAATTCGACCATTACCTCGACTATATACTATGTCCTCTCCAGTATCCTAGAAGGGTCGCATATGCAGGTAACGTTGATCAGTGCTTCTCGTGCAGTCGATCATGACGCCGCCCATCTCACCGATGTGCAGCAACTGGTGGCCTATTGTGCGAGAGTCTCGAATCCCACGAATCAGGCCAATACTCTGACCTCAGACAAGTTAATCCAATATCTCATCGACCATGGCCACTGGAGCCCCCTTGAGATGGCCTCTGCATGCCTAGAAGTCAACACGACCAGAGACATTGCACGACAGATTCTTAGACACAGAAGCTTTAGTTTTCAAGAGTTCAGTCAACGCTATGCCGATCCCACTAAAGACCTTAACTTTGCCACAAGAGAGGCCCGTCTGCAAGATAACAAAAATCGGCAGAACAGTATCGAAGTGGACGATCCACTGCTACACCATGCATGGGCTCATGCTCAACAACGCGTCATCGATGCCGCCAAGCAAGAATACGAATGGGCGATCGCTCATGGTATCGCCAAGGAACAGGCCCGAGCCGTGCTTCCAGAAGGTCTGATGGGGACTCGAATATACATGGCCGGATCGATCCGTTCCTGGGTTCACTATATATCTGTTCGCACCAAACCTGACGTGCAGAAAGAACATCGCGATGTGGCACGGGCGTGCGCCGACGCCCTCACGACGATCTTTCCGATGATACAACAATTTGTCGCCACATGACATGGTGTGGTTCGTTTTCACCTTTTTTACAGCAATGGAGCAATCATTATGTCGCTTGGCACCACGCACCTCGGATTTCCCACAGATTACCAGGCATTCATCTACATGTCACGGTATTCCCGATATCTTTGGGCTGAGGGTCGTCGCGAATATTGGCACGAAACGGTCAAGAGGTATCTCGACTTTTTTCAGGTGCATTTGGGAGAAACCTGTGGCTATTCTCTGCACAAAGATCTTCGCGATGAACTCGAATCCGCTATTCTCAATCTTCACGTCATGCCCTCGATGCGGTGCCTGATGACCGCCGGCGACGCACTCGAACGCGAACCCCTGGCAGGGTATAATTGTTCCTACACCGAAATTTCTCGTCCACAGGCGTTTGATGAAATCCTCTATGTCTTGCTCAGCGGCACGGGTGCGGGGTTTAGTGTAGAGCGCGACAAGATTGCGGACCTGCCCACGGTCGCCGAGGAGTTCCACGAGTCGGATACAGTGATTGTTGTTGGCGATTCTAAACTTGGGTGGGCAAAAGCTTTTAAAGAACTTATTGGCATGCTCTATCAGGGGCAGATTCCTCGCTGGGATTTATCCAAAATCCGCCCCGCCGGCGCCCCACTCAAGACGTTTGGGGGACGGGCCTCTGGCCCTGGACCACTAGAGAACCTCTTTCGCTTTGCCGTCGCGACCTTCAAGACTGCGGCAGGACGTAAATTGAATTCCATGGAATGCCATGACCTTGTCTGTAAGACGGGTGAAGTGGTGATTGTGGGTGGTGTGCGCCGCAGCGCCCTGATTTCTCTATCCAATGTGTCGGATGACCGCATGCGCCATGCCAAGTCGGGGCAATGGTGGATCGAACATCCCGAACGCGCTCTGTCGAATAATTCTGCGGCCTATACTGAACGCCCTGATGTGGGCGTGTTCATGGATGAGTGGCATGCCCTCTATGCGTCGAAATCCGGTGAGCGTGGCATCTTTAATCGGGTTGCGGCCCAGAATCAGGTGGCCAAGTATGGTCGCCGTGATACGTCCCATGCCATGGGCACAAATCCATGTGGTGAAATCCTCCTGAGAGATCGTGGACTCTGTAATCTCTCTGAGGCCATCGTTCGAGTTGATGATACGCGGGAGACCCTCGAAAAGAAAGTTCGGCTGGCGTCGATTCTGGGCACGTTCCAGTCCACTCTGACGAACTTCAAGTATATGTCGGCCAAGTGGAATCACAATTCTGAAGAAGAACGCTTGCTGGGCGTCTCGCTCACGGGTATTATGGATTCGACCGTACTTAACGGGACCGATGTCAAGAAGACGCAATCCATCCTTGCGTCTCTTCGTGAGTTGGCCGTCGCGACGAATGTGGAGTTTGCCAAGAAGTTAAAAATCAATCCGTCGGTCGCCGTGACCTGCGTGAAGCCATCAGGAACCGTGTCACAAATGACCAATTCCGCATCAGGGATTCATGCGAGGCATTCGCAGTATTACATTCGCACGGTTCGCATGGATAAAAAAGACCCGCTGAATACCCTGATGATTGCGCAGGGGGTGCCCCATGAAGATGATGTGACGAATCCCTCGAACATTACCGTCTTTTCGTTTCCCATACAGTCACCCAAGGGAGCCGTCCTCCGCACAGATCGTACGGCCGTGGAACAATTGGAATTCTGGCAACTGGTTCATGACCACTGGTGCGAACATAATCCATCGATTACCGTGTCCGTCAAGGAGCATGAGTGGCTCGATGTAGGGGCCTGGGTCTATAAGCATTTTGATAAGGTCTGTGGGGTGGCGTTCCTGCCGTACTCTGAACATATCTACAAGCAGGCGCCCTATCAGGAATGTACCAAGGAACAGTATCAGGCGGCCGTCGCGTTGATGCCCCCGACCCTCAATTGGGATAAACTTATCGAGTATGATGGGGGCGTGGATATGACCACGGGGTCACAGGAACTCGCCTGTTCGGCTGGGAAGTGCGATCTCTAGGAACAATAAATAGTGTAATGATACGCACATGGGCAACAAAAACGATCCTTCTGGTCTGCTGCGTCCTGACCGTCGGTGGATTGGCGCATGGTCATATGCCTCCATCACTTCGGGCATGTCCGCAGTTTGCCAACGTGCGCTTTCAGACCTCGCCGCCCATGATTCTGCAGAGTCGTCTGCTTCCCAACGGCCTCTGGGCAGAATTGTTTGATGCGAATATGGATGGCGCGCCAGATTTTGCCACGTATTCGAATACGCTCGAACTGGGCGTTCTCGGCGATGATGAGGTGCCTCATGATTCGTTTCCCATCCTCTACGAAATTGATACGGATGGCGACGCGATTCCCAACGATGTCTGGATCGATGTCTATGGGAAGGGTCGGTGTACCGACTTGTTGCCCTATACGATCATGGGACATGACTCGAAAGCCGCCAAAGTGTATTGGCTGATTGAATGATGAATGAATGATAATCTCTAGAGTTAAGAATGGGTGAATTATGATTCAGTCGTTTGACTGTGAAGCCTGCACCAGTGAGTTCTCGATCGAATATGACGACATGCTCAATGATCTGACCGCGACGCATTGCATATTTTGTGGAGAGTTTCTCATCCATGATGATGACCGTGGGGTGATTCGTGCAAGATCCCTCGATGATGATGATGAATCCGTGGACCTATAACGGTACGGTCTTCACCGATCCTGCACAGTATTGTGGGTTTGTCTACCTCATTACGTCCAGCATCACTGGCAAGCGTTATGTGGGAAGGAAACTATTTACCAAATCCAAGACTCGACGCGTCAAGGGCAAAAAGAAGCGGGGTCGTGTATCCTCAGACTGGGAAACATATTGGGGGTCGTCCGCGCTGCTCCATGCTGATCTCATTACCTTTGGCCACCAAGCCTTCACTAGAACCATTCTCCATCTGTGTATGTCCAAGTCGGAATGTGGCTATTTTGAGACGATGGAAATCTTTGCCCGACATGCCCTCATTCGCAAGGACTACTACAACGAGTGGGTGACCTGCAAGATTCGTAAAGCACACGTGATGGGGAAGGTGAGCGTATGAATTCTTTTTACACCTATGCAAATCGTCGTAGCAAAGACTCAAAGTAACCCCTTGTTGTATTAAGAAACTATTTCCCCTCTCTTTTCAACAAGATAGGGGATTTTCTTTATTTTTCAACAGGTTACACACCATCATAGTTCTTGCCTTCTTCGATGCAGTCATGTATACTATCCTTGTGAAAACGAGAACACGATCAACTAGAAGGAGTACCGTATGTCCGTGAATCTTGATCTAAAAAATGACTGGAATGACAACGATGTCAAAAATGTCGTGGCGCAACCCGACACACCTCCACGCTTGTTCGAGGAGATTATAAAAAATGCCTTGGATGAGATTGATAAGCGCCCCATGCTCCACTCCACCAGACCCCAAAAATCCATCAAACGATTGCAAAACTGGCTCCAAACATGGCACTGGTTTACTGAGGCTGACGTCAAAGGCCGCCATATCACCTTAGATTTTTGTTGTGAGGTCCTCGACAAGGATGCTCGGAACGTTCGTCGGTGGATCTGGTTCGTCTATGAGACGCAGATGCAGTGGTGTGAGGCACAACTCGCCGAACTGCTCAAACAGAAAGCGCGTGAGACTATTCTCAAGCGGGCCCGATGGAAGGCCGCCCGTCAGTCGCGTGTCCGAATCTTGAAGAAATTGTCAGACAACTCATCGACAACCAAGAACGCGATCAAACGGTAAACAAATTATGTCACAAGTGCGCAAACATCGCAACCCAGTTGCGGAGTCTCTTTCGGATGATCGATATCGTCAGCGTATTGTGCGCGAAGTCGTCCGGCCCTCACGAGCCAAGATGCGCTCGATTGAACGATTGGTCGAACGAGAATGGATCGGGTCCTCGATAACAGAGTATCATGATGAAGAGGATACAGATCACAAAGAAGAGGAAGAACATGACAACATTTCCCCCACTCTATGATGTCGCGTCGACGGGAAAGATTAAGGTCTGGACGATTACCGTCCAGGAAGTCGACAACACCCTCTCGACGATTACGATTACTCATGGCTTCGAGCATGGGAAAATGCAAACCACCGTTCGCAAGGTGACGGCTGGAAAGAATGTCGGTCGTTCAAATGCGACGACCATCGTTGAACAAGCCCAATCTGAAGCTGAATCGTTCTGGATGAAGAAACAGGATAAGGGTTATACACTCACCAAGACCAAGACGACAGAGGCGGTCGAACATCTTCCCATGCTTGCGCTCAAGTTTGAAGATCGCAAACATGATCTTGTCTTTCCAGTTTTTGTACAACCCAAACTAAATGGCATTCGTTGTTTGATGGAACGTAGGGGAAATGACATTGTCTTTCATTCGCGTGGGGGTAATCAATTTAGTACCCTGGATCATATCAAACAGGACGCCCTGGCCGTGATGAAGGACGGAGAGATTCTGGATGGAGAATTGTATTGCCATCAAGACCTGACGTTTCAGGAATTAGTTTCGTTAATCAAACGAAAAACCCCCAAAGTGGGCAATGCCGAAAAACTACAGCAGTATGTGAAGTTCTGGAACTTTGATCGGTGCGAGAACGTTCCCTTTAAGGTGCGGAGTGGGTCGTTGGTGAATCATGGGTCAATTTGTAATGTGCCGACCTACTCCGCACAAAATGAAGCTGAAATTATGGAACACCATCACCGAATGACCGCTGATGGGTACGAAGGGACGATGATACGATCTGGTGGTGATGAACCCTATCGGTTGAAGTATCGGTCTCCATCGCTCCTGAAACTCAAAGACTTTCAAGACGACGAGTTTGTCATTATTGGGGCCAAGAACAGCATCGGAAAGGCTGAGGGGCAGTGTGTGTTTCGGTGCCAGACCGCCACCAAGGGGGAGTTTGATGTGCGCATGAAAGGCACCGACCAGACGCGTCTGGAGCAATGGGAACAACGAGATAAATACATGGGAAAGATGTTGACCTGTCGATTTCAGAACCTAAGCGACGAGGGGATTCCCATTTTTCCGGTGGGAATTGCGATTCGGGATTATGAATAATAGTGAATGCCCCCCAAGCTTTGGAAGCGAAGCACTGGTATCGTAAACCAGCGAGGTCGGCGCACGTCCGGCGGGGGGCTCCATATGCCGCTGTAGCTCAGTTGGTAGAGCACGTCCTAGGTAAGGACGAGGTCGGTGGTTCAATTCCACTCAGTGGCTCCAATATCGAAAGAATATCTGATGCCGATTTATGAGTATCAGTGTGCGTCTTGTGGTGTGAATCAGGCCATCATGCAGAGCATTCGGGAACCTGCAATAGACCTCTGTCCGCATTGTCATGGTCCATGGATCCGTCTCATTTCTCAGTCGAGTTTTCGTCTCAAGGGAACTGGCTGGTATCAGAAAGGAACCGTGTAATGATTTTTCACTCCACAAACATTTTTCTTGGGATTGAACGGGTCACCATTGATACCGATGGGTCAGGTGACCTGATCAATATGCCGCTCATTCGTACATTTGTAGAAACGATTCGCGAAGAAAGCGTCTCAAAAGACGACCCAACCCAAAGATGGCCGTATCGCCTGACGAATGTCTTCTTTCATCTTTTTTCGTTGGCCATCATCACCAATGAAGACCGCAGTCGTTTGATAGAACAACGAGTCCCGCAGATCGAAGAAGCCCTGGGCTATGAAATTACCACCATTCCTACGCTCGATGAAATGTGTCAGGTCGGACGGTGGCAAAAAGAAGACCTCATCCTCTATGGTCGACAAACGATTATTGATCTCTGGTGTCGCACGTTCTATGGAGGATCAAGGAATATCTTACTCGATGACTGTATTCCCAATCGCCAGATTACGGATTATGACCATAACATGGTACTCGACCTCATCAATATCCGATCAATTCAGGGAATAGCGAACGCCGCACAGACACGAGTTTCAGAGGAATATCTATGAGACTGACTATTCGTGGGTGTGCCCGTACCCAACGACCCATTCTCAGAAATTGCGTTCTCTGGCTCACCAAGAAGTTTTTTCGGTCTGACTTGTCCAAGAACCTGACCGTGCAGATTACGATTAAACGTCAGCTTGACTCGCCGGACGAGTGTGGAGAATGTGAGTGGGTGGATGAGAATGCGCGTCCTCGTAAGTTTAACATTGCCATCAAACGAGGCCAACCATTTCGAGAAATACTTCTGACTTTGGTGCATGAAATGGTGCACCTCAGGCAGTTCGCGAGAAATGAACTTTTTGATTACACCATCACGTCTGATCGGTCCCGCTGGCACACGAAAGTTGTGGATACGTCCAAGACCGCCTATCGAGATCTGCCTTGGGAAAGAGAAGCCTATGGAGAACAACGGGCCCTGCTGTACGAGTGGGCTCGGGATACTGACCAGATGAGGTCTATCAGGTTGATCAGAGCGAAAAAGAACAAAGTGAAACCGAAACGTGCTGCTAAACTTCGCTTGACAAAATCTTCTCCGTAATGTATAATTCAGGAATACTGTGATGTAATTGAAGGAGATTTATGATGACGAACATACTGGTCGCCCCAACACTCCACCCATCAGAACATCTCCTGGGACAGTTTCTCGATGAACGCCATTACGATACGCTCATTGAAACTGATACCGATTTTTATCTACCTTCCCGTGACATCATCGAGGTCCGCGACCTAGAGTCACAGGAAGATCGCGTGGCCTTTAAGTTTCGCAAGAACTATTTTACCAAAGCGGAACAGGATCAGGCCTACGCTGGGTTGCGTGATTGTGCGCTCATAACCTCTGAGAATCGTGGAATGGCCGCTGGGCCGATGGCGGCGCAATTGGGCAATCGAGTGACCTTGGATAATTGCCAGCTGGAAATTCTCAATTATTTCCTCTCGCCTAAAAAACTGTTAGATTTTGGGACCGGAGTCGACCCGATCCAGAGTATCCGCAATTCCTTTTTGAGCGGAACGAAAGCGATTCGAGGAGTCCGTTGTCCCGTCTGGTTGTCCATTCCGGTGACCCGTGACCAGTTCAATTTTGACGCCTGGGTGGAACAGACTCAACAATTATCAAGCCTGGACATGATCAACGAAGCCCATCGAATCATGGACACGTATGTGTCCGACACCTCCTACGCCAATCAAGTCAATTCCAGTATTGCGGGATGGTTTGATCGCTATCCGCGCATTCCCTATGGTCGAGCGACTGCCTATACCAGAAATCACCTGGCGAAATTTCAGATGTCCTTCCCCTTTCTTCAACATCTCACGAAGGGGTTCCATGACTTGATGCCCCAACGATATACGGCACAAGCCGCCGCGGCCTCGAAAATCGATCCTCGGTTTCTCGTTCCAGGAACACCCCTGACGACGATTACGGTCAATAAAACATTCCGAACCGCCGCGCACCGTGATGCCGGAGATCTGAATACTGGTCTGTCCAATCTGCTCGTCTTATCCAATACGGGAAATTTCACTGGTGGATATCTCATTCTCCCGCAGGTGCGCGTGGCCATTAATATACGTCCCGGCGATCTTCTGTTGATTAACAATCATGAGTGTATTCATGCGAATACGCCAATTGTCCTGTTAGACGACGACGCTGAACGGGTGTCTCTGGTCTGCTATTTCCGCGAGGGCATGTTGGGATTAGGATCCTATGAGTATGAGGACTGCCGATTCCAGTTTGTCGAAACTCGTCGACTGAACCCACAGCACCCCCTCCAGCGAGAACGATGGAATGGGGTTAGTGAAGGCATGTTCGAGTCACCTGAATGGTACGATTTTCTTCGAGGGAAACTCGGAGAAGAGGTCCTGCAACGCTATCACCCGACCATCAATCCCACACTCACTGGATTCTTCAGCTAATGTGTGGGATTCTTGGAGTCGTGATCCAACATATGGATCCAGAACATATTCCGCTCTTGCGTCGATTGTTTCTTGAGTCGAGTATTCGTGGACTCCATGCGACTGGCCTCTCCTATGTCAAAGCTGGAAAGATCTGGACCGAACGGCATCCAGTTCCAGCGGCACAGTTTCCCTTTGCCTGGGATCAGTATACCAACGAAGATGGGAATCTCTACCTCCTGGGGCATTGCCGCTATTCTACGTCAGACTTGACCGTCAATCAACCACTGGCGACTGATCACCTGTCTATTGTCCACAATGGAGTGATTTCGCAAGAACTTCCTGAACACTGGGATTCCCTCTATGGGTATTCCTGCCAGACCAAGAATGATTCAGAATTGATTCTTCGAACACTGGAAGCCGGACACTCGCCGCTGCAGGTCTGGTCGAATTCCTCTTTGGCGGTCTGTGAATTACGAGCGTCCACTGAACTCCGCGCATATCGAAACGGTAAGCGACCCTTATATCTCATCCAAACACCAGGAATGGTGGTGATCACGTCAACGGCCGACATCGCGAGACGAGCTGGAGTGTCTTGGGACCTTCCATGGCGTATTCCCATGAATACGGTGGTGACCATGACTGGAAAGCTCTCTCCAACCTTTGCCAGTCCTGAACCCACGACATTGCGAGACCTGCAAGATGCACCTGGTTACTAGCCAACAGGTCCAGTATGTGATTATCAGCTCACGTCCTGGGTCCAATACTCGTTTTCTTAAAGCTGCACATGCATTCTGGACTCGGTTTGACAATTATGAGTCCTCGCCGCCCCTTGCACATATCCACGATGACCAGATTGTGTCTTTGCTCTTTGCGACCTTCAATCGAAATCGCTATACCAACGCCTATGAGATTGTGACGATTCAGGGACATGAAGGACGTGGGTACGCATCCCGTCTTTGGGATGCTTATATTGCCTTTGCGGTCGAAAAAAAACACTCCATGCGATTGAAGCTCTCCTGTACCCCAGCATCGGTGACCTGGCACCTTCGCAACGGTCTCGTGTTCTGGGGAGTCGATCCGAAAGGCTCGTTGCGTTCTGATCAACAATTATTTCCCACACGAACTGAGCAACTCCACCACCAAACATTTGCTCGGGCGCATCCCGAACAGGTGCTTCCCCCACCTCGGGCCATGAACACGCTGCTCCATGAAGCCCTTGACTATTATCCACTCAGTGGGCCGCAACGTCTACGCACGGCGCAGGCGATTCATACAGCGGGGCCTTTTTGGCTTCGTGAGTCGATGCTGGCGCAACAGCACACGTTGGGGGCGTTTCTTCAATGAACTATCGTGAACGACACAATCGACGCGAAGCATTTCTTCGATGGTACGCCTGGTCGCTGACCTACCAGGATTGCGACCCCGCAGTCTGGTTGACAAATTACCTGCACCGTCGATTTGAACATAATGATGAACAACGTCTCTGGTTGTGTTGGCTGTATGGGACGACCTACCAGTTACCCACCGCATGGATTCTGATGAACGAGTTTCCTGATTTTGAGTTGGCCACCGTGGATAGAATTGATGCATGGAACACCGCGAATTATACACGATTACGGTATCAGACCGACACCAAATGGAATAAGGGACACCTTCCTAAAATGTTTGCGTCCTATCAGACCTTTATTGGAACGGGAACGCAGCGAGCACGGTTTGCGTCGTTACAACGCGAGACTCCTGGTGAGACCTTTCAGCATCTTTGGGAGAACGTTAAACACTCACTGCATAAATTTGGACGGTATTCCACCTGGTTCTACCTCCAGCATCTGAAAGCTACCGCAGGGCTGCCCATGACACCCACCTCCTTGATGCTTTCAGATTATGAGGGGTCGCGGTCTCACCGAAATGGGTTAGTCATGGCTCTGGGATATGATGACCTGTATGACCGAAAACTCACGGCAGGAGAATATGGAACCCTTGAACGTCTGTCGTCGGATCTTCTCGAAGACATGGTGGGTCGGTATCCAGCCTTAACGGATCAGATTGATTACTTTACGATGGAAACAGCCCTCTGTGCGTTCAAGAAACTGTTTCGCACAAATCATGGACGCTATCTGGGGTATTATTTGGATCGACAGGCCGAAGAGATTCACCAATGTGCGCAGGATGGGTGGAATGGGATTGCCTGGCAGGTGTTCTGGGACGCCCGTACTGAAACGTTGGACACTCGACTGCAGTCACAACGAGGCGTTGAACGTGCTCGCTATGGAGACTTTCTTCGTACGGGACACGTCGCACGGCTCGACTGGATGTTTCCCGATGAGGTGTCGTCACCTTCAGGATTAGATCACTTCTTTTTTTAATAGGAGTCTTCATGCGAACAGTCATGGCCATTGGCGGATCACCAGGAACAGGGAAGACCATGCTCATGCGAGCATTTATGAAGGATAAAGTCTGGGAAACGGTCGAACCCAAGAAGACCCTGTCTGCGCTGTATTGTCGAGACCTGGACCTCTACATTTTGGGGACGTATGCCGAGGGGGAGGTCTTTGCTGGAACAGACCGTCTCAGCATGGCCGTCCAGCCAGTGCTCGAAGCCTGGATAGGGACTCATCAGTCTCATGTCCTCTTTGAGGGCGATCGCGTGTTCAATCAATCGTTTCTGGAATTTCTCCTCACCCTTCCAGATACGGATGTGCAGATCGTCGTTCTGACAGCACCAAAATCCATTTTGCACCAACGGTATCAGGACCGTGGATCCAACCAATCTGAACAGTTCCTCAAGGGTCGAGACACGAAATATTCCAATTTGATGGGAAACTTTACCCTGCGCCCGTACATGACGACGTATGAGCATGTTACGCCAACAGATCAGGAACGCGTCCTCCAGCATCTGCAGACGACCCTCGGTCGTTGACTAAATATGGCGTAGAGATGAAAATATAACTTGACTTTTTGATTGAAAACGCATAGAATACGAGTATGGGTACAGAATATCTGAGCGTCAAAATTCTCTTGCAATTGCTGCTTATGCTTGGCGACTGTGCACACTCAAGTCTCCAATATCCACAGGTGGGGCTATACAGTGCGCGCCATGGGGCCTATTGCGACGACCTGCGCGCCCGTGGAAAAATTCAGGCGCTCCCCGTAGAAATTACCAATCCATCTGAAAGCTATGTCCAAGTGCTTGAACGACCCAATACAGGAAAATAATGTTGTCTCTCTATCTAACGATCAGTGTCGCTTGTGTGGTGCTCATGACGCAGATCTATCGACGATGGTCTAGTCGAGCTCGAGCTCGAGCTCATCGCCATGTGCGATTGCAGGCGATTGAGTCGCTCATGCGATCGGATGTGCTGCGATCTGCCGACCACTATAAAACCGTTTCTAGATAATCTGCTTGCCTTTTTAATCTGAATGATGTAGACTAGAGGTATGAGCGTAGAGATTACATTTGAAGGAGAATAAGATGAAGATGGTCACAAAAAAGAAGCCCACCAACACTGACGTGCGTGCGACGCAAGGGGAACCCGTCGTCAAGGGTCTCACCCTCAGTCCGGCCGTGTTTGCCAACATTCTCAATTGGTATGCCCTGTTTATTCCAGCCGAAATCTCATTAAAGTATCTAAAAGACTATCTGCGATCCCATAAGTTGCCCTATACACCTCAGGCGCTCGTCGCACAAAATCGAACCGTGGGAAATGTGGCGCGCATTGTCATGCGTGGGGGAGACTTGCCGCCAGATGGCCGGATCTGGTTTGCACAAAAATTAGCCCGACTCTCACTCTCTATTCCGCAGAATGATCGTGACTCGCTGCAGGACATGGAACCCACTCAGAAGCCCACCATTTCGATTCAAGACCGCATTCTTGACGCGACCAGACAAATCATTGGCAAGCTCGAGGGCCTGGTCGATAATTTTATTCTCTCTGATTGTGTGAAGGGTCAACGACCTGGTGAGGTCATGCTCTCGCTCAAGGGGCCGCATGCGAAACTCGTTATCGAACATTTTAAGGTTCAGCGAGAATTTTTTCAGCGCGCCTTGGTCGATGAGACGGTGCGAGAACACTATTCCAATTTTACCACGCCGCAGATTAAACGCATGGTCGAATACTATGATGATATTATCAGTGATGCGCTCCATGTCATCGGAGAGGGACTGAAAAATCGGTCACCGCGCAAGAAGAAAGCGCAGTTGCCGGCGACGTTAGTCAAGCGTCTCAAGTTCCTGCAGTCTGATGAGGCAACCAAACTGACGTCCATTGATCCCACCCACATCATTGGTGCGATGTCGCTCTGGGTATACGTCCCCAAGACGAGGATGCTGGGGTGCTATCTGGCTGATGATCGCGGGGGCCTCACGATCAAGGGGTCGACTATTCTGAACTATACCAAGACCACCTCCATTCAGAAGACTCTTCGGAAACCTGAAGTGGTGTTGCCACGCGTATTGGAAGGTGGGAAAATTATTCAGAAGAATCTCTTGGAGAGTATCAATGCGAAATCTCGACCCCTGAATGGTCGCATAAATTCAGGGACGATTCTCGTTCGTGTTGCGTAAAAGGATGTATAATATGCTCAGCAAAGAAGAAAAACGATTTGACCGTATCGCCCGTCGATGGTTGAAATTTTGGATGTCTGATACTCCTGCGGGAACAGTGGTGAATTCCCTCAGAGCGATATTGCAAGCGGCCAAACATGAGGGTGAACTCGAATCAGCGTTGTTGCGTCTGCGACAGCCCTGGTATGACACGGCCCCGACCTGGACCTGGGCCCTTATCGTCTACGCCACCTTTCTCACCCTGGCGGTTGTCTATCTTCTCAACTAGCTGTAGAATGGAGTGTGATTATGATTCTCATCGACCTTAATCAGATGGTCTTCTCAAATCTGTTTCAAGTCCTGGCCGAAGGTCCTCTGGAGGAGGGCCTCATGCGGCATTTCATCCTGAACACCATCCATACACATGTCCACAAGTTTCGCACCTATGGCAACGTCGTGGTGGCGATGGACAATCGTCACTACTGGCGCCGAGAGATATTTCCGCCGTATAAGGCTGGTCGCAAGAAGTCCCGCGAAGCATCGGGGATTGATTGGGACACTATGTTTCAAATTCTTGATAAGATCAAGGAGGAATTTAAGACCTTTTTGCCGTATCGGGTGCTAGACGTGAAAGGCGCGGAAGCCGACGATATCATTGGTACGCTCTGTTATAAGTATGGTCCAGGGGAGAAGATCATCATTCTCTCGTCGGACAAAGACTTTATTCAGTTGCAATCGATTCCAGGAGTCGTCCAGTATTCACCTATTCTTAAAAAAATGATTCAGGACCCCTTTCCATTGGCTCACCTGAAGCAGTTGATTATTCGTGGAGATACGGGCGATGGGATCCCCAACATTCTGTCGGTCGATAATGCGTTTACCGATAAGATACGTCAGAAGCCTATTCTGGAGACTAAACTCATCAAGTGGATGAATCAAGATCCGACAGAATTCTGTACGACTGAGATGTTACGAAACTATCGACGGAATCAGAAACTGATTGACCTGCGTGAAGTTCCTACGGAGCTGCAGGAAAATATTCTCTCGTCCTACGAGACCGCCCAGCCCGTCGCGAAATCGGTGTTTCTGGAGTATCTTATTGGAGCAAAATTGAAGAATCTTCTAGAATGCGCCGATGAATTTTAATGAAAGGACGCGACGATGAATACCATATTGTACAGTGAAATTCTAGATGAATTTGACGTGGCCACCACCAAGGCGGCCAGAATTGCGGTGCTACGCAAACATGGAAATCGCGACCGAAGATTCAAAGAATTCCTCAACTACGCCTTCAATCCCAAGGTGGTCTTTGCTGTGCCCACACCCCTTCCATCGTACAAACCTGCGCTCGAACCCGCAGGCCTGACGTTCACCAATCTCAATGCCGTGGTCGAAAAACTGTATATCTATGTCGTCGGACATCCACGTCGCAAGGGAAAAATGTCGGACAAGCAAACCCATGACCACCTCATCACGACGATGGAATCGCTGCATGCGTCCGAATCCGCGCTGTTGAGTAAAATGTTTCTGCAAGATTTAGGCGTACGATTTCTCACCATGAAACTGTGCAAAGAGGCATTTCCCGATCTCCCCTTTGATGCCCCAGAACAGGTCTCATGACATCCAGTGTGGCCGTCATTACACCCACGATTGGAAGTCCTGAGTTGGTGCACTGTGTGCAGTCAGTCGCTGCACAGTCACAGGCCTGCACGCATTATATCTTCGTCGATGGGCAAGAATATCTGCAATCGGTCATTGACTTGATTGCGCCGTATCAACATGAGAATCTGGTTATTTCTGTCTTGGGCCATAACATTGGAAAGGGATGGTATGGACATCGGGTCTATGCGGCGGCCGCGCCGCTGGTGAACGAAGAGGTGCTCTGTTACCTCGATGAAGATAACTGGTATGCGCCCAATCACATTGAGACGATTCAGCAGACGATGGCGCATCCAGCCAATCAGTGGTGCTATGCGCTTCGTGCAATCTATACGAAAAGTGGAGACTGGCTCTGCGACGACAATTGCGAAAGTCTTGGACATTGGCCAGTCGTCGGCGAAGACCCTCGTCGTTTTCACGTGGACACGGCCTGTTTTGCGGTGAGCCGACAGGCCGCGCTCAACGTGGGACACACCTGGTATGGAACCTGGGGTGCGGATCGACAATTTTTCTCCGTGCTCAAGTCCTGCTATCCGCAGTTTGCCTGTACGATGCGACGCACCGTGAATTATCGCCTGGCGGGGAATGAACAATCGGTCAGTGGGCAATTTTTTCAGGAACGGAATCTCATCGCACAGACACACTATCCCACAGAATTTCCATGGTGTGTGCAACCTTCAACCGTCGAATAAGGAGCTCAGGCGATGGACGTTTCAAGTCCCGATCATGCGATTGATGACGCCCTGCTCTCTCAACGAATCCATTTTATCACGGGTGAAATAAACTCAGAAACAATTAAATACGCGATGTTTTGGCTCTTGTACGCCGAGACCTCACTGGCGATTGGGAACCCTCTGACCTTTGTGATCAATTCATGCGGGGGGTCGCTGTATGATGCGTTTGGACTCATTGACATGATGCGAGTGTCCAAGCACAAGATTCGAACCGTTGGCGTCGGGAATATCATGTCATGCGCGGCCCTAATTTTGATGACTGGCGCGAGGGGTTATCGCATGGTCTCAAAGAATGCCGGCATTCTGTCCCACCAGTTTTCGTCTGGATTTGAAGGGAAGAAGCATGAACTCGATGCGCACATGAAGGAATTAGATTTTTGCGAGAAACGGCTTTGTCAGATTATTCAAGAATGTTGTTCGGCGAACATGGACCATGAGAAGATTAAGACGACCCTCTTGCCCCCCACCGATGTCTGGCTCCAGCCGCAAGATCTGATCGACATGGGCATGGCCGATTCTATGTTGACGACGTTATCTTGGAATAATAAATTACGTAAACCAAAGAGGACATATGCACGTCGTTGACTGCCGTAACATGCCGTGTCCTGGGCCCATCGTCAAAATTCGCCTATACACCAACACCTGCAAGACTGGCGTTCAATTTCAGGTCCTCTCGAACACGCCCGATTTTCTGCGCGAGATAACTCTATTTTGCCGCCTCGCAGATTTGAAAATTCTCTCGTCGATCCCCGAGGGTTCAGACGACGTGCGATGGACCCTTCTCCTCAAGGTCCCCACCCCCGACCAGTAGACACTATAATAGTGCTTGACTTTTTGATCTGAACGACGTATACTAGAAGTAGAGAGTCGCGATTATTATTATGGAGGTAACGATATGAGTCCACAACGTATTGAAAAAACGATGGTACTGACGTCCAGGGATATTCGAACACTGAAAGCGCGTCTAAAAAAGACGGTGGTGACGATTCGGTTTCTGAAGCTGGATGGTTCTACACGCATCTTAGAAGGCACCTTGAGTCCGATGTATGGATTACCCCAAAGACCAAAAGTCCAGAAGATCGGCGCGACACCCAGGAAAACCCCCAAGGGGACGTTGCCAGTCTGGGACACCATTAACGGGGGCTTTCGGTCCTTCCGCTATAATTCAATTCTGCAGATACTACCTTTTCCACTTACCTAAAGGTGATGGCCATGCTCGCTGAAGAATTGATACTCCTAGCCAGTTTTATCGTTATTTTCTGGATCGTCGTCGTCGTGATGGCCATGGCCAGTAAACGAGTCGCCCCGTCGCCCAAGGCGTGGTCTGATCAAGACGAAGAGCATGCAGAAGATCAAGGATGTTAAAACGTCCCACCGATGCATGGGGGTTACGTGTCTACGCCTCCTATAGTAGGGGATTTTTACACGTTTTCAACAGGTTAGGCACGAAAATAGTTCTTGCCTTTTTAATCTGAACGACGTAGACTATAGGCATGAGAGTAGATATTATTCATGGAGGTACTGAGATGAGACCGTATAATTCGTATTATCTTCGCGTCGTGCGTGAAGAAGTGGAACGAATGGAGGATGGGTCAGAAGACCTGGATGAGGCGACGGAGCGTGTTCGAATCGTCATGATGGATGCCGACGATACGCTGTCAGAAAGTGCTGCACAAAAGCTTGCAGAAGACATGTTTGAGTTCGTCCAAGAGTCCAGCATAAAGCGCATCACTGATGATAACAACACCCCGCGCCCGTACATGAGGCGTTTGTCGATGAAGGATGTGTAAGCATGAGAATCTTAACGATCCTTGTACAAGTCATCCTCGTGCTCGTCGTGTTCCTCTCAATTTTCACGAGCGTTCGTGAAGCCCTGCGAGGAGAGTAGAGCATGGAACCCGTGGTGGAATACCTCTCTGAGGCGATGGAAACCGCAACATTGTGTTATTTTAAAAATCTTCACCATGGCAATAGGATCATGAACGTGGTCGATCGCACTAACACGATTCATCTGCGCTCTGGTCGCATCATCTCTCGATCAGAGTTGCCGGCACTTGACCATGATGCTCGAAAACAATTTCTCATTCTTCGTCCAGTGACGGAGGTGTTTGGTGATGATTGAGACGTCTGACCTGATAAATGGGTTATTTGAACTGTGTGCGGGGAGTCTCTTGGCGTTGAATGTGCGGCAGCTTCATCGGGACAAGTGTGTCCAGGGCGTGCATATTCTCCCCACCGTCGTGTTCGCAACCTGGAGTTACTATAATCTGTATTTTTATCCACACCTGGGGCAATGGCTCTCTTTCTGGGGTGGGTTGGTCATGGTTTCAATGAACACCATCTGGATTGGCCAGATGATTTATTTTCGTCCCAAACATGCGTCTTGGATATAAAGATGCCTTGGTATTTCGTACTATACGCTGGCCTGTATGTGGTGTTGCTGCGCAGTCTCAAGGACTACCATCTGGTCACAGAATCTGGTGAAGAAGATGAACAGGCTGATTGGAATAGACTCGTCTACAATATCTGTATCTTCACCATTATGTGGTGGGGTTCATTTTTCGTTGGATTTATGATGGGGAGATTATGAACAAGAAAAAGTGGAAAGGATCAAGGGTCTGGCAGGACTATCATTTTGATGCCGACAGAGAAAATCTACAAGACAAAACAACTGGGTTCTATTCGCGATTTGACTATTCGCACGCAGAGGTTACAGAGCGGATCGCGAACTATCTCGCCGACGGTGGCGTCATCCACCACTATGCGTCCCCCAGCACCATAGTCAAGAATGGTTCTCCGTACTATCAGTGTTTTTCTTTTATGCCTTCCAGTAAGAATCGGATTCTTCGCGATTTGAATAAACGCCGCGGCCTCTCCGAGACGAATCGTGAAGATCTGAAATCTCGCAAAAAGTATCTGGCTGAACAGTTGGCGATGCCTAAATAACAACATGCCCACCTATGATTTTCGTCATACAAAGACTGGAGAGGTCATGGAGCATGTCTGCAGCATGGCGGAACGGACCGTCTTTCTGGAGACGCATCCTGAGTATGAACAGGTGATTCTGTCTGCTCCATCAGTTGGAGATCCATTTCATTTGGGTCACCAAAAGCCTCCAGAGGATTTTCTTAGAAACGTGATCGAACCCATTCAGCGCAGGAGTGGGTCGGACAAAGTAGTGCGATCGTTGGCGAAGATCACCAATTGAGATGCTTCTCTCACCAGGAACGATTTTTCTATGGCCAAAAAAGCACAGAAGATTCTCAAACTGTCCAAGACACTCGACCCAGAGATCGTTCTCGTGCCTCGCAAAGTTCGTGCCCTGACCCCCAATCAAGAACAGGCCTTTCGTGCATGGGGCGCGAATAAACATCTTCTGCTCCAAGGCGCCGCTGGCACCGGAAAAAGCTTTATTTCTCTTCATCTGACGCTGACGGAATTGTTCAAGCAGCATGAGATTCCGCTCTTTGAGAGAATTCTGGTTATTCGGTCGGTCGTCCCCTCTCGTGAAATTGGCTTTCTTCCTGGAAACATTGATGAGAAGATTCAGATTTATGAAGAACCCTATCGCATTATTTGCAATGATATTTTTCGTCGCCATGATGCCTATGACATTTTAAAAACTCAGGAGAAGATGGTGTTTGAAACCACCTCATACCTGCGCGGCGTGACGCTGAATAAATCCCTCGTTATTGTCGATGAGATTCAGAATATGTCGTACCAAGAACTCTCCACGGTTATCACGCGTGTCGGCGAGGGATGTCGTGTGATTTTTTCTGGTGATTTTCATCAATCTGATCTTTGCCGACTCAGTGAACGAGATGGCGTTCGTCACTTTACGAAAATTCTTGCCTTGATCGATGATTTCGATGTCGTCAATTTTACCTATGACGATATTGTTCGGTCTGCTTTGGTCAAGAAATTTTTGATCGCTGAGGGGCAGTATCGATCCACCATTGCGCAGGAACCATAAATGGTGTTCGTTCATCGCATAGCCAAGGGTCTTCCTGAACCGCTGCTCCGCGAGACTCGCCATGGGATTCGATGTTACCAGACCCCCGAAGGACTGTGGTATCCTTCGATGACGTCCGTGTTGGGATCCTTTCCCAATCCCTCATTGGATGCCTGGAAGCAGCGAGTGGGGCTCATCGAAGCGGAGAGAATCTCTCGACACGCGACCACGCGAGGCACGGCAGTCCATGCGCTCTGTGAAGTATATCTGAACAATGCGTTAAGTGACATGCAATTGCGGTCAGCCATGCCACTTCCCAAAAGTCTCTTTTTACCGATCAAGCAACAATTAGATGTCTCGCTGGGGACGATTTGGGCCCTCGAACAAACGCTCTATTCGCATCAACTACGTGTGGCGGGGCAATGTGATCTCATTGGAGAGTGGAATGGTGCCGCGGCTGTCATTGATTTCAAGACCTCCACACGACGCAAGAGCCTTGACCAGATTGAGTCCTACTTTTTGCAATGTGCTGGGTATGCGCTGATGTTTGAGGAACGCACGGGACAGAATATTCAGGACCTCGTCGTCATAGTCACCTCGCCCGAGACCCCCATGGCTGAGGTCTTCGTTCTCCCAATGACTAAATACTCTGACCAACTTATAACCCTTATCTCCGAATATTGGACTTCGCGCGCCTTGCAGTCATAGTTCCTCTTGAGATTGCAAGATATGCATATCATGGAAGTGCTGTCATTTTAACACAGGAGGTGTACGTATGTGGGAAGAGCTCAAGGATTGGTCATTGATCTGGGTGCTCAAGGTCGCCGCAGTCGCAACGGCCGTTGATCTCCTCATTGACAAAGTGATCGGGTCCTAATTGATTCGGGAGTTTTGGCTGATCTCCCTCTCAAAATCAGCCATAATCTATTGTTGGAGTGTGTATGCTGCCTCGTATCCGACATCGAGGATTCTTGGGAGTCGTGGTGTTCAGTCTCCTTTTCCTGTCATCTATGCTGGCCCCCGTGCATCTTCAGAATATTCCCTATCGGGGACCCTCTGCGGCGGATTCCAAGGCGCGTCTGTCCTTTTATAAAACCCAATTAGCCTGCCTCACTGAAGCCATCTATTATGAATCGGGCAATCAATCGAGGCTTGGCAAAGAAGCGGTCGCAATCGTGATTCTCAATCGAGAACGATTTGGATTCGCCAAGTCTATTTGCGGTGTCATTCGTCAATCCTCGTCGCATCCGATCATGGGGAAGGTTTGCCAATTCTCCTATCACTGCATGCACAAGGCGATCCCGAATGCGGTTCTCTGGAAAGAATCGCAACAGGTTGCGAAACGGGCCTTGACATCTCACCTCTCAGAGAGTATACTTACTCATATGGCTAACGCCTTGTATTTTCATGCCGTAACAGTTCATCCATACTGGGCCGAGAAAAAAGTGTTCGTCGGTCAAATTGGAGATCATTTATTTTATCGGGAGGATCGTCATTATTATGGGCACCATCGTGATTCCGCAAACTACAATCAACAATACCAAAGACCGCGAAAAACTCATGTCCGTTATTCGTGAAGTCGATGGATCCTATTCCCGCCTAGAGGGAGAACGCACGTACATCCGTGAGGCACTCACCAAGGTCGCCAAAGACCTAAATCTTTCCAGAAAGATGGTCAATCGCATGGCCAAGGTCTATCACAAGCAAAACGTCACCGAAGAAGTCGAATCCGACAAAGAGTTTGCCGTGCTCTATGACACCGTGACGAAGAGCACTGGGATAAGGAACGCAGATGCCCAGCCATTATGAGATTGAACAATTTTCTTCGAAGATTGAGCATCTCGCGTTCTATCACCAGATTCCCTTTCTCGAAGCAATTCTTGAACAGTGCACTGCGGCAGGCCTTGAGGTTGAGGTGGCTGCGACCTTGATCTCTGAGTCCCTGCATCAGAAGATGATGACGCAAGCCGAAGAGCTGAATCTCCTAAAACGAACGTCAAGAAGGAGAAACTCGTCTAAACTCGTCTAGGAGTAGCTGATGCCTACGGTGCATGGATATCATGTCTTTCAACTCTTTCAGTCACTTCGACTCCACTTTCTGACGGATTCCTATGACTACTTTAAGTATCGGGGCAAGACTAAAAGCCGAGAGGATCGGTTCAACGAACGACCAGACCGTTTTACGTTTCATCGATTGGCCAAACTCTATCCACTGGAATCAGATATAGAATTATTTCTGGTGGCGAACTTTCTGGTGAAGCCCCAATCGACCGTGTTTGATCTCTTGGGGCATGAAGCGACTGAACAGTATCTACATCGTCGACGGGTGATCGAATCGTTAGCGTACACCGTTCAAGAAGATTATCAATTTCTGCGCGCCACCTATGGCTCATTGAATGCGTGGCTGAAAGTACCCGCGCATGACAGTCCACCCCTGCTGATCGCCTATCGGAGACAACAGGTGTCGTTAGAAACCCTGATAGTCTTGAATCGACTGTGCGGCTTTCTCCCTCGTTGGACGCAACAGATAACCGAAACGATTCAGTGGCCCCTGAATCTTCGACAACTGACGAAATATGAATCATTCCTGGTCCTAGACAAGGAGGTGTATCGGACCCAGTTACAGACGTTCCTTCGGGGAACGACCTTTATCATGCATCAGGTGAATCACACGATATGAGTTTTCACTCTACCCTATAGGAGGTTTATATGATCACGTTTTCTGCCCTCAAATCGAATCGGTTTAGCCTGCAATCACTCAATGAGGCGCTGGCGAAGTCCACCAAATCCTACGACAAAGAGGATGCGGATAAGTTCTGGAACATGACCGTTGATAAAGCCCTCAATGGGTCGGCCGTCATTCGCTTTCTTCCGGTCAGTCCCAGGGGCGACGAAAGGGATCTTCCCTGGGTCAAACTCTATTCCCATGCGTTTCAAGGTCCAGGTGGATGGTTTATTGAAAATTGTCCCACGACGAATGAGGGACAACGGTGTCCCCTCTGCGCCCACAATACGTCACTGTGGAATTCTGGTACGGAATCCAACAAGATGCTTGTGCGCAAGCAGAAGCGGAAGCTCACCTATATCGCCAACATTCAGATTCTCACGGACCCCATGCATCCTGAATATAATGGGCAGGTCAAGCTCTTTCGATTTGGGGCCAAGATTTTTGAGAAAATTAAGGATGCCATGAGTCCGCAGTTTCCCGATGAAAAGGCCATCAATCCCTTTGACCTCTCTGGTGAAGGGGCGAATTTCATGCTCAAGGCGCGAAATGTCGAGGGGTATCGGAATTATGATAAGTCGGGGTTTGCGCCCGCTGCGCCTCTGGCTAAAACAGAAGACGAGATGCAGAAGGTCTGGGAACAGGCTGAACCACTCGGCACGTTCTTAGGTGCGGATCAATTCAAGACCACTGAACAGTTGAACACACGCCTGAATAAGGTGCTGGGAATGGAAGGATCGGCGCAAGTGGATCCGGCGATTCAGCAGCCGAAGATCACACCGAATTCGGTCGCGCAGGTTGCCGATGAAGATGAGTTGGACTACTTCAAGTCTCTAGCCAATGAGGAAGTTAGAAATCTATAAACGTCTAGACGATCCATCACCGGACGGCGAGAATCCCCATTCCCCTCACAGGGAATGGGGATTTTTGTTAGGCAGGAGCGAGTGAACGAAATAACGAATAATTCATGGTGGGTTCTGAATTGCGGGGCGGAGGTGCTGGCATGACCATCGAGGAATTGTTATTCACCATATTGGTTGACGAATTGTTAGTGGGTGCATTGAAGACGGTCGGACCCGCTTTTTCTGATTGGGGAGGCGTCGGCGTGAGCGATTCCACATTGGGTCTTTCCGCAGCAGTCGGTTGAGGAAATAATTTGGCCACCCTCGCCACCTTCTCCACGGCGTTCAGACCCTTTTCCATATCAGCTTCAGCGAAGTGTTTGATCGCATCAGGAATGCGAGAAAATCCATCGGCCGCTTGCACTAATCCTGGCCCCATCTTACTCATTTTTTCCATTTGTTCAACGGGGCTATCTGAACCCACTGTCACGATTCTGGAAAATAATGAACCAATACCTGCGACCGCCTGACCCGCGCCTAAGGCTGCCATCGCGACACCGATAGCACCAATGGCCTTGGAGACACTCCATAGATTCTCCGCATCGATTTCCGTTAATTTTTTAAGACTATCAGTACTGTCCCCTAATGTTTGCAATGCCACTGCCGTCGCCAGGAGTCCTACGCCAAACGCTAGTAGGGCAACACCTGCACCGAGTAACAATGGGGAGGCAAACAATACGGCAGCGGCCATGGCCGCTATAGCCACACTTCCAATGGCCACATTTGCCCAATCAATTCCTGCAAAATGCTGGAGTGCCTCTGCCGACACCCAAATAGCGCCGGCCAACACGACCAGGGCTGCTGCGCCCATTATCATCTGCCCCGAGAACGTGGATAACGCCATTGCCATCAGGGCTAATCCACCCATGACCAGTAAGGCCTTTCCAACCGTACCCCATTCTATATCTGCGAAGGTCGCGATCGCCTTGGCCATCAGATAAATTCCACCAGCAAATACGACGACCGCAATGGCCCCCTTCAGGAGACTGTTAAAGAGATTGGTGATCGGATCGATAATTGATTTTAAATGCTTGCCCACTTCTCCTAGACCTTCTCCTAATTCCACTAATCCATCCTTGACACCTTTGGAGTTTTTTCCAATGGTCACAAGATTATTGAGCAGCATGTGAAGTGCCAGTACATTCTTCTTGCCAAAGTTCGCAATGACCGATCCAATTTCCTTAATCGGTACGGCGAGGGTTTGAAGGGCCTTGCCAAATCGCTTCATGTTGGTCATGGTCTCTTTGTCCATACCTGACATCTCGCTCAAGGACCTCAAGAGCATTTGAAGTGCCAGCACATTCTTCTTGCCGAAGTTCGCAATGACCGATCCAATCGTGGCAATCGGTTCGGCGAGGGTTTGGAGGGCCGCACCAAATTGCTTCATTTTGGTCATGGTCCGTTTGTCCATACCCGACATCTCGCTCAAGGTACTCAAGAGCATTTGAAGTGCCAGTACATTCTTCTTGCCAAAGTTCTCAATGACCGATCCAATCGTGGCAATCGGTTCGGCGAGAGTTTTAAGGGCCTCGCCAAATTGCTTCATTTTGGTCATGGTCCGTTTGTCCATACCTGACATCTCGCTCAAGGAACTCAAGAGCATGCGAAGTGCCAGTACATTCTTCTTGCCAAAGTTCGAAATGACCAATCCAATCATCAGAATCGGTTCGGCGAGGGTTTGGAGGGCCGCACCAAATTGCTTCATGTTGGTCAGGGCCTCTTCACCCACCGACATCTTACTCAAGGAACTCAAGAGCATGCGAAGCACCAGCACATTCTTGACGCCAAAATTTTCGATCACGCCACCAATCATGGCAATCGGTTTCCCGATGGACAAGAGACCACGACCCAGTGAGACTAATCCCTTTTCGGTATCCAACCCCAATCCAGCCAACGTTTTAATGGGTTTCATCAACAAGACCAGTTTCAAGACTCCACTAAGGGGCAATGCTGCATCTGGAGCAGAGGGTTCTGTAGATGACGCCGGCCGTGTTGAAGACTTGGTCGCGGCGGTTGAAGTCTTGGTCGCGGCGATGGTGTCCGCGACTTGTGCAGCGGGTGCTGGGGCCGCGACACCGATGCGAGCGGCAATCTTCTCGACATTTTGGGCAATGTTTTTCAACCACTCGTTGGCAATAGAGAGGATCGACAAGTCCTGGCTGACAGAACCTCCGCTCAGACCTGCGCCCGGTCCCTTGAGAGACAGTTGCGAGCCACCCCCCTTCTTGACGGCAGAGGCCTTCAATGAGGCAATCCATTGACTCAAGATCTCTTTGGACGAGAGATCGCCTTCATCTAATTGATTGAGCATCTTCAATTTTGCGATGAGGGGGTCTAATGAATTCGATGCGGGCATAGCTCTATCCTTCGTGTATCATGTTGACTATCGCACTTTGGAGCGCGACTTGGCTGCGGCCATTTTGGATTGATAATCGTGATTCTCTTTGGTAATACGTTCATTCTCTTTCCTGACAAACTGACTCACCAGCATCGTATAGATGTTTCGTTCCCAGGGTAACATCTCTTCCAGGTCGCCCAGACGATACTGATGATGTTGCATGAGGGAAAAATTGGTCTCAAAATAGTTCTCCAAGGTGTCATAACCGAACATCAGGAGAAAAAATTCTGTAGCCCCTTCACTTCTGCCAGTTCCTCGTACTGACACTTCGGACAATGAAAAGGAATGGTCGCGAACAATTGTGGCATCGTCTCAAAAAATTCCTGCAGTTTGCGGCTTTGCGCCGAATTCAGGGTATCCAGAAATTCCATGACCTCGGCAGCGGGAATCTCCTTGGTCAGATAGACCTTGTTGGCATCATAGATCGACTCAATGTTCGACGCGACAAACTCAAAGAGTTTTTGAGACTCCAGCGTCGCAAAATCAATTTTGGCTAATGACTTCAGAGACGGGTACTTCATGGTCAGTCCCACGGTCTCCGTCAGCGCAATGGTTCGTTGGTGATTGGGATAGAACTTCGGCTGAATGGAGAGGAGATCCACGGTATAGGTGGAGGAGGTCTCGCAGACCACTCCCTCGATCAGATTGGGGCACTTATACTGGATGGAGATCGTTTCGCCCACAGAACGCGACCGAATGTGAAGAAAGAGATATTCAATATCCACGACCGCCAACTGTTCCACATTTAGCTTGGTCAGAGTGCAATTCGTCAGAATTTGAAGAATTGTTCGGGTCATCGTCTCTTGATCTTTCGATTGCACGGCCATCAAGAGCAACTTTTCTTCCTTGACCAGAAATGGGCGAAAGGAGACCAGAGTGTTACACACTGGGAGGGTCACCTCATACGTGGGGACTGTTAATTTCGGGAGTGTCATCGAGCTCACCTCATTATATTAGGTTAAACTGCTGCGCATATGAGTTATTTATGCAGTACCACATATCTTCATTCTGCCCCTGAGGTATCCTCAGTGTCGTCCCCTGATATCGAGGTTTCGATGGGTGCGGTGCGGTTAAGGAGTGCGTCCAAACGGGCGTTGGTATCAGTATCGATTCGAAATGAAAAATTCTCTAGATCATACCACTCATAGACCAAGGTGACCTGCACCCGATGAAAGGCGTCATCAGACCAGGCCGTGGTCATGGGATTCACTGAGGTGGGGAAGGCGCGATGGAGAGTCATCTTCAACACTTCCTGGAGATCTGACTTCGACTGATTCGTGACGTCATACTGTTGCACATAGATATCCGTCACAAAGGTATCAGGATAGGATTGAGTATTCGTCTTCGAATTGTAGATGAGGTCCATCCAGGTCTCAAAGAAGGTCCGAATCTCCATCTTTTTTGTTTCGATAAACGTCAAGGTCAGTTCGTTGTAGACCGATTGTGACACGGTGCGGTAGACTGGCCCATAGATACGCACATCTTGTGTCGTGAGTGACCGACCAGGCAGTTCAGCGGCTTCACATCTCATGCGAATCAACTCGGAGGACAGAGAGCCCGCCAGGACTGGTGCGGCCGGAATCCAGACATCAAAGAATGAGGCTTTGGCCGTCCCCTCTTCGTTCATGTGCGCGAGAAATTGATCTATACGACCAGCCATTAGAATTGCTCCTTCGATTTGCGCCAGACATAACTCGAGCCTTTTTTCTGGAAGGACTCTACGGGAAGTAACGCGGCAATGTCCCACTCGAACGCAGGAATTTCCAGAAATCGGGACTCAATGTGCGTAAACAGATATCGCTTCAGACATGGGGCCGCTTCATAGGCCGTCGAGAGTCCCTGGAGCGTGTCATATCGGAGTTGAAGTCGGCTCTTGTCCGTATAATCATCATCGGTGATCGTCGTCGAGAGTTTATCTAACAGGATCAGACGGATCTTAGGATGCAGATAGTGAAGGTTCAAACCCAGGAATCCGTCAGGATATCGCTCAATGGGAATCACTAGGGGAAACCGATCATAATAGGGCAGCGTGTCCTTGCCCTTGGGGTCATAGAAGTAAAAATACATGCGACCCAACATCGTCTTGGTGCGCAAGGAGTCGCGGTCCTTCATCAGGGATTCGCCGGTGGGAGTGAGGTTCTTGACCTTGGCCCTCAGCCAGGCGCGAGACGCATCGGAACGAGCGGCGAGACCCTCCCGAGCAAGACTTTTTTGAAGACGATCGATCAGATAGGCCATAGCCTTTATTTATAACGTGAGACCCAAATCATGCTCGGTCATGATCTTGAAGTGCCATCCCTGGTCCTGACAGAAGTGGTCGGCGGCCTTCCACTTGGCCTGATTGACGGCATAGGCCTGCACTTCTCGCAGCAGTCGTTGCGTCTTTCTCGATCCCTTGGGAAGACGGGTCTGGCTATCAGGTTTAATCTCAATCATGTAGACTTGAGGTCCCGTCTTGGTCTGAACCTTCAACACGACATCGGGAAAGTAGCGGTGGATCTGGTTATCCATGGGCGACCGATAGGGCACGGCCAATTCCTCTGAGGACCAGGACAACATATTCGGGGATTGATCAATCCATTTGAAAAACCGCAATTCCCAACTTGATCGAAAGACAATTCGATCAGGATTCCCCACATACAGATGGGGTCGAGTGGGCACAAATAGGCCTTGTTTATATCTCACGACGTAGACGTATAAATAGGGTGTGTGGGAAACATTCCTATGCAAGGCATCATTTATATTTATATGAATACCCTGAACGGTCTGGTCTATGTGGGTCAGACGATGGAGCTCGCATGTCGGCAGCGTACCTATGCCCAAGACGGGAACACGTAATGTTAGGAGTATTTATTCATGGCAAATGACGACTCTGTCACGATCACTGAATCGCAGTCTGCTCCACAAGCCCTCGCGGAAAGACTGGACAAATACGATTACAAGAGTCTGCAGTATCCGTCCGATTTGGGTTCAGAACGGTTTCCCCATTATGTGATGTTCTTTATCAACGTCAATACGAATAGCCAGTATGCCACGAAGA